>Ga0209348_1001418_pt1 | contig 11662 bp, 11 predicted proteins | sample ETNvirenome_2_30_FD_184065 | JGI IMG/M metagenome (GOLD analysis project Ga0209348, IMG submission 184065) | Marine viral communities from the Pacific Ocean - ETNP_2_30 (SPAdes) (version 2) | ecosystem: Environmental > Aquatic > Marine > Oceanic | place: Pacific Ocean | collected 2013-06-22 | reverse complement strand
ATTAAGGAGTTCTACTGCTACTTAATCAAGTCTGGAACAATCCTTGAGGGTGTTCAGCAAGACTTGGCTATTGAAGCAGAAAGAAACGTACTTTCTAAGCAGGATGTTATCTCAGTTGATTATCACAGTACTTATCACATCATGGGTACTAAGTGGAATGATGCTTCTGATAACCCAACAAACTCAAACTTAGGAGCACAAGCTAAGTGGGCATTAACATATGATGCAGACTTAATTCCTATTGTTCAGTTAACAGTTAACACACCACTTGATAATACAACTCTTTAATAGATAAGATTAAATTGTGGTCATCAAACCTCATCAAAATATTGGTGGGGTTTTTTCTTTACGCTACAATACAAATAAATTACTAAACAATCGTGGCAGCTACTATAGACGCAACAATAAAAGGAGCAAATGCTAATAGCTATGTCACATTAGCTGAAGCAGACGCATACTTTGAAACTGTCCCTAGTTCTACGCAATGGGATAATAAACAGGATGATAAAAAGAATCGAGCACTAATATCTGCTACAAGATGGATTGATACCTTGGTTTATTATGGAGATAGATGTGATGATGACCAAGCGTTAAAATTTCCTCGAACTAATTATCAAGTTGATGGAGTTGAATTAGCTTGTACTTTGATTCCTCAGAATATTAAATATGCACAGTTTGAGTTGGCTTTTGCTTTAGCAAATGATACTGATGCAATCATTGGTAGTAGTGGAACTGATGGTAACTTTGAAGAGGTAAAACTAGGAGATATTCAAGTTAAATACAATACTAAAAGTCAGGGAACTGGTTCTGTTAACAATGTTTTTGATGTTTATCCTTGGTTACAAAGTTATTTAGGAGCTTATGTTCTTGGTGGAGCAGGTAGTTTTCAACTTAGAGTGGTGAGAGGATAATGGCAGGTCAATTAGATTCATTATTAAAAAATGTAGCTAAACAGGTTGTAGCTGACTTGGGAGCTTCTTTAGATTCTTCTATTGTTTATACAAAAAAAGCATCTGGAAGTTATAACACAGCTACAGGTGCATATACCACAAGTGATACGACTTACAGTATTAATGCTCCTGTTGAGTTTGTTCAATCTACTGAAGATGATGGTAGAGAAAGAAGAGAAGCAAAAGTTTATATTACTCCTGATTTGATTGGAGATAATCAACCTGATTTTCAAGATGAAGTTACATTAACTTATGCTGGATCTACAAGAGTAGGACAGATAGTTAATATAGATACAAGACAGGGTGGACAGACTTATCTGTTTACTTTATTAGTGAGGTTTTGATGGCTAAAGGTAGAGCTATTGATAACATAGAAAAAGATCTTACTGGAAATTTACAACAAGATTTTAATAGTTTTATTAGAGCAGCACTAACAGATTTATCAACCAAAACTTATAGTCCTGTTGATACTGGATTTTTTGCTTCAAGTTGGACTGCTGGGACACAAAGACCTAGACCTGATCAGGCTAGAGAGACCATTGCTCCTTGGAGTAATATTAGACCGAGAAGAGATGGTAGACAAAGTAATCCACAAGAAAAAATAGAACCAAGATTTATTAATGAAATATCTTATACTTTTAAACCTTTTTCTAAAGTTTATATTGGTAATAGATCTCAATATGCAGCTAGAGCTTTAGCATCTCCCAATAGTAAAGTTCCTGTTTATGTACAAAATATTATAGGAAGAAGAATTAAAGAAATATTTTCCGATAAAAAACCAAAGATTGGAGTTGCGACTTTTGGTACTGGCGTTAGAGGTCAATCTAGTAATGTTAGATTTACAGGAAGTGGAATTGGTTCATTTAGTGATCCTAGTTCAGTATTTGTTGATTACACTGATTTATGACTTTAGTTAACACAAGAGCAGCTTTTGAAAAAGCAGTAACAGATGCAGTTGCAGCAGTAGATGCTACTGTTGAAATGGTTTATGACAATATGGTTTATAAGACTCCTGGAAAAACTAAAAAATATATTGTTATGTCAATAGATTTTGCACAGGCAACGACTCAGACACAAGGTGCAGCTTCAGATTTTTATTCTGGTGTAATTCAATGTAATATCTATGTTCCTAGAGGAAAAGGTCCAGCAACATTATCCGCATTAGGAGAAGCTGTTATTGATGGACTTACTTCTGTTAATGCTTCTAATTATACAGATACTTTTAGCTGTGATCCTAGAGTATTAGATGTTGTTGGCCCTGCTCCTATTGAATTAGATGACTCTTCACACTTTTTGGGCTTAATATCTTGCCAATTTACCGCAAACGCTTAGTATACTAATAATAGCTACATATTAACATGACAAGAGCAGTTGATCTTTTAAAGAACAAGTTTGGAGTTTCTCAACTTTATAAACATGACGTAAAAAAGGATGATGAAATTATTCTTTCTATTTATTGGCATCCATTAACTATTGCAGAAAGAGAGGCTATTCAGAAAAAAAGTGGTTCTGATGATGCTAATAATTATGCTCTTCAACTTATGATAGAAAAAGCTTTAGATAAAGACGGAAATAAAATATTTCAAGATGGAGATAAAGCTTCTTTAAGAAGAGAAATTGAAGCAAATATTCTACAAGAAATACAATTGGCAATGATTGAAGCAGGAATAAATAAGGAGGTTGCAACAGCGAAGGCTGATTTGAAAAGCTAATAAAGATTGGAGATTTATATTTTCTTTAGCAAAAGAATTAGGTAAAACTGTTAATGAATTGTGTAAAGAACTTACAGCAGAAGAATTAATTGGTTGGATAGCTTATGCAGAATTAGAAAGTGAAGAATATGAAAAACAAAGAGAACAAGCACAAAAATCTAATGCTTTAAGAGGTAAAAAGAGGTAATATAGAGAAAATGTTTTAATTTTTATAGCAAGTGGCTAATTATAACGTAGATATTGCTGTTGCTTTAAAAGGTGCTAAGAAACTTACTGATTTTAATAAAACTGTTGGGAATACAACTAATCAAATAAAATCTTTAGAGCATCAATTAAAAACCGCTTCAAAACAACAAGGTTTATTAGTAAGAAGTTTTGAGAATTTAAATAAAGTATTAGCAGATGCAAAAACAAATTTCAATGCTGTTGCTTCTGGAACAAAGTTACAAGAAAAAGCTGCAAGACAGTTAATAAGAGCAGAAAAAGATTTAAATAAAGAATATCGACAACGTGATTTGCTTTTACAAAGGCTAAGAGGCACAGGACCTATGAATTTGCCAGGAACAGGTGTTGGTAGAGATCCTGTCGCAAGTTCTATAGAGCGTAGAAGAAGAAAATTAATGAGAGGTGCAAATAAAAACTCCCCACATAGCAGACCAATAGGGCCTGGAGAGGCTGTTCCCGCTAATTTACGCTCTCCATTACCACCTAGATCTGATGTTTTTCTTTCTTCCCCACTCCCACCTAGATCACCATTACCTCAAAGATCTTCAATAGAACCAGGTCAAAGTTTATTTGGTCAAAGCGTCAATATAGAAGGAAGAAGTTTGCAAATTCAGAGAGAACAATTTGAATTGCAATCAAAATTAGGACAAATGGAAATAAGAAGTTTAAAAAATAAACGTAAAGATTTAACTTTTGAAGAATTAATAACTAGGAATATTGAAAAACAAACCAAACTTGAAAAAAGTAATGAAATAATGCTTTCCCAATCAAGTAGAAGAAGAAGACAACGTATTTTAGATAATCCTTTCAATAGAATTAGACAAGGATTAACAGGTCGTAGTCGTACAGCTAGAGCAAGAAGAGGTCAAGCAACTTCAAATGCTTTAATTGGTGGTGCTTTCCCATTGTTATTTGGGCAAGGTTTGGGGGCTGCTGCTGGTGGTGCTGCTGGTGGTGGTGCAGGTGGTTTATTAGGTGGTCAATTTGGATTTGCATTGTCTCTTGTTGGTACAGCTGTTGGATCTTCTTTGGATAGGATGATACAAGGTCTAAAAGAATTTGGTAAAGCATTAGATACTACTGAAGGTGCTTTAAAAATGATGACAGATCGTAATCTGTTCAGTAGTAAAGCAATACAAAAACAAGCAGAAGCATTAAAAAGACAAGGAAGACAAGCAGAATTAAATGAACTTGTTACTAGAGATTTAGGTAATTCGTTAGGAGCAGTTGCTGTAAAAGATGTTCAAAAATTCAGTACAGAAATGGAAGAATTATCAAGACAGTTTGGTATATTAACAACACAATTTCAAATATTAGCAGCAGGACCATTAGCAAAAGTTGTTGATCTTATAAATAATGTTGTTGGAAGGCAAGTTTTAGAATCAAGAATTAGTAATCAATTAAGAGCATTAGAAAAAGGAGATCCTAAAGCGTTTCAACAATTTATAAAAGATAATCCTCGAAGTGCAAAAGAATTTGGTTTAGGTTTGTTATCTGGAACATTAAAACAACAAACTCCTTTGGGTGTTGTGGATACTGACGTAGGTCCTGGAGGTTTTAAATTTGGAGGAAGAAGTGATGAACAACTTCAAACATTATCAGGAAGTTTAGATTCATTACTCAAAAGGTCAGGTATTGATAGTAATTTGGGTATTGGTGGAGGAGATGCTGATAAAGTATTACAAGTTTTAGAGGCTGAAGAAGGTAATTTACGAAAAAAACAAGATGCTTTACAAAGTTCTTTTGGGATTGAATCTGCTATAGCTGTTATTAAAGAAAATAATAGTCATCTTGACGATAAAGCATTAAATGACTTGTTAACTAAAGCAAGAAGACAATTAGAAGTGAATGATAAATTAAAAGAAGAAAACTTCTCATTACAAATAACATTAGATCTCTACAATAATATTGCTTCTAGTATTGAAAATGGAATTGTAAGTGCTATTGAAGGAGCTATAGAAGGTACAAGAACATTAGGAGATGTTGCTCGTAGTGTATTTACAGAAATACAAAGATCACTTATTAGATTTGGTGTAAATGCTTTTCTTGGTGGACTTCCTGGGATTGGTGGATTTTTCAGGGCAGAGGGTGGGCCAGTTAGCAGAGGTAGAAGTTACATAGTTGGAGAACGTGGGCCAGAACTGTTTACTCCTGGATCTTCTGGAATGATTACACCAAATCATCAATTAGGTGGAGGATCTACAAGTGTTGTTGTTAATGTAGATGCTTCTGGTTCTAACGTAGAAGGAGATGAAGGAGAAGGTAGAGCATTAGGGCTTGCACTATCAGCAGCTATAGAGACAGAATTAATTAAGCAGAAAAGACCTGGAGGTTTACTTGCATAATGGCTACTTTTCCATCAATCACACCAACATACGGACAGCAGAAAAGCTCCGCACCAAATACTAGAATAGTTCGTTTTGCTGATGGCTACGAACATAGGATATTATTTGGACTCGCTGCTCATCAAAATCCAAAAGTTTATAACTTTACCTTCAACGTATCAGAAACAGATGCGGATACTATAGAAGGATTTCTTGATAGTAGAGCAAATGATAGTGCCAGCTTTACTTTTACTCCACCAGGAGAAGGTTTTACAAAGACAGGAACTTACTCTCAATCAGGTACTACAGTAACAATTACAATTACAAGTCATGGTGTAGCCGTAGGAGATGAACTTACTATTGATTACACAACTGGATCTGCAACTGATGGTACTTTTCTTGTTGCTTCGGTTACTGATTCAAATGTCTTTACTGTCACTGCTGCTGCCAGTGCTACCAATAGTGGCAATGTTTCGATTACTTTATCTGGTGCTGGTCAATATGTTTGCGAGAACTGGAATAAATCTATACCATATAACAATAGAGCAACAATTCAAGCAACATTTAGAGAGGTGTTTGAACCATGAGCAGTTCTGCTATTGTTAGCAATCTTCAGAATATAAATCCATCAGCAATAATTGAACTATTTGTACTTACTTTGAAAGAAGGGTTGAATTATGCCACAGGAAATCCGAATGAAGTTACCACTGTATATAGATTTCATGCTGGTTCTTCTTTGAAAGATAATGGAGAAATAGTCTGGGCTGGTAATAATTATCAAAGATTTCCTGTAAAAGCTGAAGGGTTTGCTTTTCAGAAAGGAATGTTACCTCGACCAACTCTTACAGTATCAAACGCATTAGGAACAATTACGTCTATTTTATTATCAGTAAATGAAGCAAGCGTTGGTAACGATTTAACAGGTGCAACTGTAACTCGAATAAGAACTCTTGCAAGATTTGTTGATGCTGTTAATTTTCCTAGTAATGTTAATCCCTATGGAACACCAGATCCTACAGCAGAGTTCCCACAAGAAATATATAAAATAGATAGAAAGTCAGCAGAAAATAGAGAGGTAGTTCAATTTGAATTAGCATCTGTATTTGATCTTGCTGGTATTCGTGCTGGTAGACAATGCACTAGATCAGAGTTCCCCTCTATTGGTATAGCTATAGGATGAACTGGAAAGAAGCTGCACTTAATCATGCTGAAACGGAAGATCCAAAAGAATCTGTTGGTCTTTTGTTGAATGTAAGAGGTAAAGAAAGATACTATCCTTGCCGTAATCTTTCAATGACAGCACATCAATGTTTTATTTTAGATCCAGAAGATTATGTAAAGGCTACTAATGTAGGAGAAGTTACTGCTGTTGTTCATAGTCATCCAACAACACCGCCTGTCGCAAGTCAGGCAGATATGGTTGCGTGTGAGCAAAGTAAACTTCCCTGGTATATTGTTAATCCTAAAACAAAAAAATGGGGATACTACGAACCACAGGGTTATGAAGCACCTTTATTGGGCCGTCAATGGGTATGGGGTATTACGGATTGCTGGAGTTTAGTAAGAGATTATTACAAACAGGAACGAGGTATAGAGTTAAAAGATTATGAAAGACCTATCACTCCAGAAGAGTTTATGAAAGATCCTTTATTTGAAAGTTATGCTTGGAGAACAGGATTTAGAGAACTTAGACCAGATGAAAAATTAGAATCTGGAGATGTTTTGTTGATGAGTATTTTAGATTCAACTTTAAATCATGTAGCTATTTTTCTTGGAGATGAGGTATTACATCATTTAACCGATAGACTATCTTGTAGAGAACCATATTCTCCGTGGTTGTTAAAATGTACAGGAAAGAGGTATCGTTATGCTTCGTAAAATAAAATTATATGGAGAGCTTGCCGAATTTGTAGGACATAAAGAGTTTGAGGTAAAGGCTGATACTTTGGCTCATGCAGTTAGTTTTTTAGTAAATAATTTTGAAGGAATAGATAAATTTATGAACCCTAAATATTATCAAGTAAAAGTTGGTAATTATGCGATAGATGAATCAGAAATTCATCATCCTATCGGTAAAGAGGATATTCATTTTACTCCTGTTATCACTGGTGCTGGAAGAGGTTTTGGAAGAATATTACTAGGTGCTGCTTTGATTGGATTAGCTTTTATTCCGTTTGCTGGTTCTGGAACGGGTTTGGGAATCTTGTTTGGAAAAGGGCCAGTATTCGGTATTCATAAATTAGGGCAAGTAGGTATGCTTTCAAAAGCATTGGCAGGTGTTGGAGGTGCTTTAGTTTTATCAGGTGTTAGTGAGATGTTATTTCCATTACCAAAATTCGATGATTTTGATTCAGAACAAGATCCTAGATTATCATTTAGTTTTAATGGCATCCAACAAACAAACAGGGCTGGCACACCAGTACCGATAGTTTACGGAGAGATCTTCACTGGATCAGTTGTAATCAGTGCTTCTGTAGATACTGAGCAGGTGCAAGCATGACAGATATTAAACGTATTATTAGAGGTTCTAAAGGTGGAAACAATCCACCTCCAAAACCTACTAGAGATCCTGATAATCTTCACAGTAGACAGTATGCTACTTTTTTAGATTTAATATCGGAAGGAGAAATAGAAGGTTTTGCTACTGCATCTAAAGAGGGTAGAACAAAAGGTACAGATGCCTACAATAATGCTGCACTTAAAGATGTATTTTTAAACGATACTCCTGTTATAAGAGCTTCAGCAGATTCTACTGATATTCAAGATGTAGATAGAAATTTTCAAAATGTAACCTTTACTCCTAGATTTGGTACGGATAGTCAAACTGCTATACCAAATATAGATAGCAGTGTATCCACAAAAAGTGTTGGTGTTGAAGTAACAAAAGCTATTCCAGTAACTAGACAGATTACTAATACAAATGTTGATAAGGTAAGGGTAACAATTACTTTTCCTCAACTACAGAGAGCAACTGATGAAGGAGACTTATTAGGTACTTCTGTTCAGCTAAAGATAGCTGTTCAATATAATTCTGGGGGTTTTACTGATTTAGCCATAGGAAGTAATGGAGAAACATTTGACACAATTACGGGTAGAAGTGGGGATGCGTATCAAAGAGATTACGGAGTTCAGTTAACTGGAGCATTTCCAGTAGATATTAGAGTAAGCAGAGTTACAGATGATGCTACGAGCACTAGCGTTCAAGATAGTTTTCAGTGGACAAGTTTTAGCGAAATAATTGAAGAATCTCGTACTTATAACAACAGTGCTTATACTGCATTACGTTTGGATTCAATGCAATTTAGTTCGATTCCTGATAGAAAATTTAGAATTAGAGGAATAAAAGTAAGGATTCCAGGAGCAGGTGCATCTAGTTCTGGTACTCCAACTGTTGTGACGGATCAAACAGTTGCAGATTCCTTAGGACTTGGAACTGTAAGTAGTTTTGGTTTTATTCATTATCCAGATGGCTATATATTTAACGGAGTAATGGGAGCAGCAACTTGGTGTTCTGATCCTGCGATGGTGTTGCTTGATATTTTAACTACAAGCAGATATGGATTTGGAGATCACATAACAGATGCTTCACTTGATCTTTTTAGTTTTGTAAATGCTAGTAAGTTTGCAAGTACTCTTGTTGATGATGGACAAGGAGCATCTGAGCCTAGATTTAGCTGTAATGTAAATATTCAAAGTCCAAAAGAAGCGTTCCAGTTAATAAATGATTTATCAGGTGTAATGAGATGTATGCCAATATGGTCTGCTGGTTCAATAACAATTACACAAGATAAGCCTACAGATCCTAGTTATTTATTTAATTTATCTAACGTTACTGAAGAGGGTTTTTCGTATTCTGGTAGCAGTTTAAAAACAAGACATAGTGTTGTATCTGTTTCATATTTCAACATGGATAGTCAAGAAATTGATTTTGAAGTGGTTGGAGATAGTGATAGTGCTGCGGATGTAGCAAGAAGAGCAAAATTAGGCACTGTTATAAAACAAGTAAAAGCATTTGCCTGCACTTCAAGAGGTCAAGCCAAAAGACTAGGTAAAGCAATATTATTTGCTGAAGAAAACGAATCGGAGGTTGTTGCATTTGCAACTTCTATTGAATCTGGTGCGGTAGTAAGACCAGGTGCAATTATTGAGATTCAAGATCCAGTAAGAGCAGGAGTAAGAAGAGGTGGAAGATTAAAAAGTACTGCTTCTACAACTGTTGTTACTGTTGACGATACTTCTGCAACAGATCTTGCTGTAGATGCAAGCGGTAATCCTGTTGGAGATGCAAAAATATCTATTATTATGCCTGATGGAACAATGGAAGTAGGAGATATTTCTGCTGTATCAGGAGCAACTATTACTGTTGACAGCGTTGTAAAAAATAATACTGATGGAACTCAGACTACTCAATCTACTTTTAGTTCCGTTCCAAATGCAAATACACCTTTTCTTATATCTAACGTTACTACTCAATCTCAATTATTTAGAGTAATAACAGTAGAAGAACAAGATGGAATAAATTATGCAATTACAGCTTTATCTTATGTAGAAGGTAAATATGCTTTTATTGAAGATGGCGAAGCATTACCAGCTAGAGTTGTTTCCAAACTAAACGAACCAGCAGAGCCACCTACAGGTTTGACTGCTGTTGAAAGAATATTTCCTATTAATAATCAAGCTGTATCGAAGATCATTATTAGCTGGCAACCGATAGTTGGTGTTACTGAATATCAGGTTAACTATAGATTTGAGAATGACAACTTTATTAGTGAAAGAGTAGCAAGACCTGATTTTGAAATAGTAAATAGCAGAAAGGGAACCTATACGATCCAAGTATTGTCATACAATGTTCAAAATGTAATATCATCTAGATCAACGAATATTACATTTGAAGCAAAAGGAAAAACTGCATTACCACAAAATGTTTCTAATCTAGTTGTCGAACCTGTATCAGATCAGTTTATTAGATTACGTTTTGATAAAGCTACAGATATTGATGTAACGCATGGTGGAAACGTAGTTGTTAGACACAGTAATATCAGCGATGGAACGGCTACATTTACAAACTCCACTGACGCTATCCCTGCATTGCCAGGATCGGTTAGCGAAACGCTTGTGCCAGCAGTTAATGGAGAGTATATTCTTAAGTTTAGAGATGATGGCGGCAGATTAAGCCCTGGAGAAACTTCAGTTATAGTTAACACTCCAGATCCATTTCCTAAATTAACTGTATTTACAGATAGAGAAGATACTGATGCAACTCCTTTCGCTGGCGAAAAAGTAGATTGTTTCTTTAGTGATGATGTCAACGGACTTGTTCTTGGATCTCTTGAATTATTAGATGGTGTAACTGATTTTGATGCTATTGCCGACTTTGACTTTCTTGGTGCTGTTGATATTACAGGTGGTCATTATGATTTTGCTTCCAAGCTGGATCTAGGTGGTAAACAACCATTGAGATTGACGAGACATCTTGTAAGTCAAGGTTTTTATCCTAATGATTTAGTAGATAAACGAACTGCAAATATAGATACTTGGAAAGACTTTGATGGTGCTACTGCTTTTGATGTCAACGCAAAACTGTTGGTAGCAACAACTGACAGCGATCCAGCTACATCTGATTCAGCTACTTATACACAATCTGGAACAACAATAACAGTAACAAAAACTAGCCACGGGTTTGCTGTTGGTACGTTTGTAGATATTGATTTTACAAGTGGTGGTGCAACTGATGGGTATTTTGAGGTTCAATCAGTGCCAACTGACAGTACATTTACCGTCACAGCATCATCCAGTGCAACAATATCAAGTAGTAACTGTACTCTTGGGGCAGGATTTACTAAATTCAGTACTTTTGTTAATGGAACATTTATTGGCAGAGGATTTCGGTTTAGATGTGAAATGGATTCAGACGATCCAGCACAATCTATTGAAATAGATCAACTAGGTTACAATGCACAACTTGAAAGTAGAACTGAAACAAGTCTTGGTAATGCAGGAGCTACTGGAGGTTTAATTGCATCTGGAACGTCTACAAAGTCTGTTACTTTTACTAATAGTTTCTTTACAGGTCAAGCTAGTACAGATGTTTCAGCAGATAGTGTATTACCTTCTGTTGGTATCACTATTGAAAATGCCCAAGCTGGAGATTTCTTTACGATTCCAAGTATTACATCAACAGGTTTCACTATTAATGTAAAAAATAGAGATACATCTGGAAATGAAACTTTTGTTAATAGAAATTTCAAATATGCTGCAACTGGATTTGGGCGTGGTAGTTAGTATTGAATTAAGATATACTTAAATAAAAAATGGACTAAGCGATGTCTCAAGTACCTAATACCAGCCCTAGTAATGCAGATTATGATGTAGAAAATTCTACAGGAGCCAATGTCCGTGGAGATTTAAATAATATATTAGATGCGATATTAACAATGAATAGTGGTGCTGC
>Ga0209348_1001417_pt1 | contig 11663 bp, 9 predicted proteins | sample ETNvirenome_2_30_FD_184065 | JGI IMG/M metagenome (GOLD analysis project Ga0209348, IMG submission 184065) | Marine viral communities from the Pacific Ocean - ETNP_2_30 (SPAdes) (version 2) | ecosystem: Environmental > Aquatic > Marine > Oceanic | place: Pacific Ocean | collected 2013-06-22 | reverse complement strand
AGTTGTAGATGATGGCACGGTATAAATATTCATTAAACCGTTTGCTGCTGTGCTTGAACCATCAAAAGTTTTTACTTTAAAGGTATTAGCCATGACCTACTCCTTATACGTCATCCAGTAACGCACATACAACAACCTCTGCAGTTGATGCAGAAGATATAGCGTGTATGTCAGCTACTGTTGTATTTGGTAGCCGTGCAGCAAAGAACTCGTTTGGTCCTATTGTTACACCATCACCTGCACTTGAAGATGCAGTGCCAGCGTCAAACACAACATAAATACTTCTGCTGTTTGTATCTACGTTCTTAATGAATAGAAACTTTACTTTATCACCAGTAGCTACAGCCGTTGGTGCAGTGTCATCGTCCACTGCTGTATAGTCTGTAAAATAACCAGCCATCAAATCTGAACTTGAATTTGATACGCTAGTCAACTTATAATACCACTTGTCATTGGCATCATCAGGTGTTACAGTCATTGTTGCTGAAAAAGTTTTGGCGATTTCATCAGGCAATACCGTTGCCTGTACGGTTACTGAGGCATCGTCTGCCATGATTTTCTCCTTATATTACAGGTTAATTATACCACATTTCAAGTGGTTTGTCAAGCCCTAATTTATACTAGCCAAGGGCTATGGCTAATGCTGTAGGGTCTTCACTTGAGAACCCGGCATTTACTAAATAAGTTTTTACTACACTCAAGTCCATACGCTTGACTGTACCAGCGTCACTTACTAACAATTCGTCTGTATCTGCAAGACCTGAAGTAAGTGCTGTTTGACCGCTAATAATATTGTCATTCAACATGCCGCTTTCAACAGCGTTATTTGCTATGGTCAATGCTCCTGCATCACTAGCAGTTGCATCACCTGACATTGCAGAGTAAATATATTTCTTAACACGTGTAAACTCTGACTTACGCTCTGTGCCGTTTGCACCATCGTCAACAATAAGCAAGTCGGCATCTACAAGGTCTGCACCAATGTCTGTACCACCATCAATCTCAAGTGCGCCAATGTCAACTTTACCTGCTGTAGAAATAGTGCTTAGTTTGCTGTCAGCAATACTACCAGCCAACATGCCATTAGATACTGTACCGCTATCGCCTGTACCAATAAGTGTGCCTGTCGCCACAGGCAGGGTCAATACTGCGCTACTACCTGCAGAGTGTGGCTGTGCTTGTAATGTCTGTGCATGTGCATTAGATGATTCACAGTAAAACTTTACCTTTGTTACATCACCTGTGCCTGTCCTTATGTCAATAAGTCCATCAGTAATAGACACACCACCAGAACTGCCGTTACCATCTATAATAACTTTACCACTACCATTAGGCAGGATGCTAATATCACCATTGGATGCTGATACAATATCATTGCCGTTAACATCCAAGTCACCACCAAGCTGGGGAGAACTGTCCGATACAACATCTGACAAACCACCTGCTGCTGACACTAAGTTTGTTACAGGTACTTTTCTTAATGCACTAGCAGAGTTGTCAAACATCAATACTAAGTCATTAGATGTATCTACGGTAGTCTCTTGTGTCTGTCCTGTAATGACACTAGCATCAAGCATAGAACCTTCAACAGCACCGCTTGCAATAGTAACTGCACCACTGCTTGCCATTGTTACATCACCAGAGATAGCTACAGGATTGTAGTTAGTGCCGTCACCTACAAGCATATGACCTGCAGTGTTTGTAGCCATAGTGATGTCATCACCTGTAACGGTTAAGTCACCAGTTACAACAACGTCACCGCTAAAGGTAGCCTTACCTGCAAGAGCCATGTCAATGTCAAGAGCAGTAATGGCAGATGAACCGTCTGTGCCTTTGATAGCAAAGTTCTTGTCTGCTGTAGATACAGTAAGTTCTACATCAGATGAGTTGTTCGCAATGTCCAGTATTGATGTGCCATCATCTTTAAAGACGATGTTTGCACCACCAGCGTCAAGAATAATATCACCGCCAGCATCTAGTGTGATGTCAGAGGCATTATCAATCTCTGCAATTACAGGAGTTGTAAGAGTTTTGTTTGTGAGGGTTTTAGTTGTTTGAGAAAGGTAGGTATCAAAAGTATCTACTGTTGTCTGGCGCATTGTGCCGCCATCATTAGTTACAATACCGTCTCCACCTGCAACTGCTGTTGTACCAGCAGATGTGCCACCATCCATGAGGTTTATTTCAGCAGTTGTTGCTGTAACCCCATCCATAATATTAAGTTCTGAGGTAGTGGCTGTTACACCATCCATAATATTTAATTCAGATGTTGAAGCAGTAACACCATCTAAAATATTAATCTCTGCTGCTGTAGCAGATATAAGTGTACCATTAAAATTAATTGCGTCTAAATGTGCAGTACCATCAATAAATAAATCTTTCCACTCAGCAGATGTACTACCAATATCACGTGTGTTATCTCCGTCAGGTATTAAGTCTGCACCTAATGTACCTGATACAATAACATTACCAGATAGTGTCATAGTGCCAGCAATGTTAGCTGCACCAGCTAGATGCAGTTCTTTAAACTTGACACTGCTAGAGCCAAGGTCTACATCATTGTTTGTTACAGGTAGAATAGCACCGTCTTGAAAACGTACTTGTTCTACAGTAGAACCAGCACCACCTGCATCTACGAACACTCCTACACGATTATTTGTATTATCAACAACAACTTTGTTAAGAGGAGTAGCTACACCGGGGTCTCCGATCAATCCAATGACTGGACCCTCTGCTGCTGTACCATCGTGTTTATGTCCTGAAGTGTTTACAAAAGCGGCTAGTATTTGATTAAATTCATCATTACTGTGTGATGCGGTGATAACGTCACCGTCAGTAAATGATGATTGTCTAGTATAACCTGCCATTACCTTCTTGCTCCTGCGTCAAATTCTAATTGAAATCCTTTAAGTGAGTATGGTGCAGATGTGCCTCTGTCATTAACTCGTAGTGCTACAGCAAAACCTGAACCTTCAATGGGTTGTCTAATTAATGGGTTTGTCTGTCCACCATATGTCGCTGTGCCGTACAAAGAACTACCATAAACCGCTACCACTGAAGATGTATCAAAAGGATACGCTGCTGGTCTTGCTACAGTAGGTGCTTCATAATCATATCGTACAAACAAGTCTGCGTTCACTGCTGCTTCAGGTGCGTAGTTAATAATTACACGCTGAAAGTTTTTTCGTATACCAGCATCACCCATTGTTAAATCAGGTGAGCGATACTTACCAACAACCACGCTACCATCAAAAGTGCTACCTTGTTCTTGACGATATACAAATCCATCAAAATCGCCATGAACAACTATTGTGTCACCTGCCACAACAACAGAGTCCGTGCTTGTTGCCCTGATACCTAGTAAATCACCAAACTCGTAGGCTTGTCCTTTACGCACACAGATAACACCCTTTGTTGCTGATCTTGTTGTGCTTGCATTAGTAAAGAATATTCTATACTGTGTCTTGTCAGGTATAACAACACTTGAAAATTCATCTACATCTGACAAATCCAGAAAGCGTTTTTGTACTTGCCTACTTATTGTTCCTAATTCTACGTCACCAATTCTTTCAGTACCAGCTACCGTTCTTAATCCGTCTGGTCCAAGAAAAACAATGTCACCACCAAATTCTTGGATTGTAAAATTATTTAAACAACCTATTTCTCTAGTTACTGGTTGTACAACAAAGTCCCCTATTGTGTTGCCAACTAGTTTAAATATTCTTTCTTCACAGAATATAAACAGTGCATCACGAAAAGGAAATAGTCCTGTTATATCACTGTCAACTCGTATTGTACCTGCGCCATTAGCTGGTGTAAAATCGTCATCTGTAAATGGAGCAGTAAATACTAGAGACTGTGGCTCACCTGACATACCTGCAAAGAAACTGGTATCTTTAAATCTTGTTACAAAGGCTGGGTCAGATGGTGCGCCTGTTGTATTTATATCTGTTACTGTTGTGCCATCAAACTTACTTGCATGATTTGCACCGTCTGCAAACATAAGTAGGTCAGTGCCATTTAAGTTATATCTAAAATGTGTATACCTACCTGCACCTGTTCTACCACTATCTATCTGCGACCATGAACCAGTAGTTCCAGCTTGATATACATTTGTGCCTCTAGCGGCTACTACCTTACCCTTAAAGTGGGCCGACAATAATATTGGTTCAGAATCTGATGCTGTTTGTGGAACTACATTACTATTCCACTTTGCGTATCCAGATATTCTTCTATAGCCACCAGTTACGTCAGGCTCAAAGTTTTGTAATTCTAGTGCCATCCCCGGCTGCATGGCAAAAGTAGATTGATCTAAAACTAATCCACCCTGACAAGCGAAAACAAAAGGATTGAGGCCAGCTTCATCTGCCATTTAATACACCTAAAATGCAGCTACGTTAATGCCATACCTTTGCGAGTGCGGAAGATAGGTTGACCTCACATAATCTGTTCTGTTTAATAATATTGATTGCATATGCTTTATACCCTCTTCAAACCTAGTAAAGTTTAGACCATACTGTTGTGCCTCACCTCTGTACTGATATGCATATGCAGTCGCACCGTCTGCGATTACTTGTCTAAATTGTTCGGGGACAGCGGGGACATCAGTGGCAGCAGCTAAAGCAGTAGGTCTACTATAAAATTCGTATTTTAATACGTATGCTTTGTCTGGGTAAGGGTATAAGCCGTAATTATTATCAGGTGTTCTAAATACAAAGTTTGGAACGCCACCTACACCTGATGAAGTTTCTTGACCAATATATTTGTCTACATATTCTTTATAGTCTAGTACACGGAGAGTAGTAGCATCTACACCCAGTGTATTATCTTTGCTTATTCTAAATGTTTCGTAGTCCACATGCTGCGTACCAGTAGGAACTGTGTATCGTGTCTGTGAAGCTACAAGAGTTTCTGTTTGTGTTGAATGACTAAAAGGCCAACCAAACTCTCTTTGATTAATATAATTGATAGCATCGTTTACTGCGTTTTGACATTGTATTTGATAGCCTCTTGCTGCAGTGAAGTTAGTAGCTGTAAGCACTACTTCATTCATACGAGCAAGAACTTCATTTGTCAAACCAAGAAAATCATATGCCATGTTAAATTCCTAAATAAAAGTGAGGGGGCAAGTTACCCCTGCCCCGTCACATTACTTTACGCTAGTGTATCACGGTCTACTTCTTGAGCAGTCATGTCACCCGTATCGTCAACGTCCATGCAGACAGCAAACATGCGGATCACTCCACCTGTTGTTGTACCTGTCATTGCTTGGATTTCAATATCAATGGTATCAGAAGTGCCACCGATAAGAACAGGAGTTTGTCCTGCCTTAAAAGCGTAATCACCTACTGATGCTCCATCAAAATCAAAGCCATCAACAAAGTTATCCAAGTCTCCACCTGTGATACCAAAATCAAAATCAGTGTCAGTTGAAGTACCTGCGTGAGCAGTTGTTACTTCAAAACCAGCACACATGATTAGGGTATTAGCTGGAATAGTCAAACCCGGAATTACATCGTTTGCAGCGAGGGCAGTACCCTTATCGCTTGCAGCCGTTTCAAAATTCAGGTCTGCTTGGATTAAGTAAGGCTTGCGACCACGACCATCATTTCCTCGTGCTACAGAGGTAGTATTATCACCAAGTGCCATAATTCAGTCCCCCTTTAAGCCAAACAATATGCCGCAGTAACGATTGCTTCAGGACGAAGAATCTTGCGACCATACAGATGCATACCACGGACAATATCTGCGAAGCTGTCCGGGTCACGATAAGTCTCAGTCTTGTTAATCTGCTCTGCAGTTGCAACAGCAGATGAATGACCAGCAACGATGATGCCCATGTTTGACGAATTAACACCACCTGTAGTTGCTGGGCCAGTGCCAAGCGAAGGTAGGTTATTAGACGTGTAAACTTGGAAACCGTGAAGGTTATTCAAGACAAGTCCGTTCTGTAGTCCAGAACCACCGAAGTCCGAATTTAGAAGACGTGAATCTTCATCCTTCAGTACCTCAATAAATACTGGGTCAAGAACAATCCAGCGTCCTTGGGTATCAACATTTTGCTGATCCAGAAGACGGGACATACGTGCAAGAATTTGTAACGGGAATGCGTTACCTGCAGTGCTGGACTTAGCAGCAGTTGCACCACCTGCACGTGGCTCAATACCAATACAGCTATTAGCAGCACCTGCTGTGCCAGAAGTATTAGTAAAGTCAGAAGCGTCAAGCGACATGGATGCCAAAAGTTCAGCACCTACGAGGTTTGCGCCACTAGAAGCTGTTGAAACAGCCTTTGCACCATTAACAGTTGTGTTAACAGTATTTGCAGCACCATGAATGGCTGACTGCGTGAAACCTGACAAGTAGCCAAGAACGTCTTGGTCAAACTGGTCAGCGAGGCGATATGCAGCACGATCACTTGCCAAAGATTGGAAGTTAACGTGTGAGTGTGCCTCTTCAATGTCGTCCACCTTGAAAGCAAAGTAGTTAGCTTTGTCAATCGTTAGGCTGAACTCCTCATCGTCAAGGTCTTGCGGGGTAATAGTTGTACCACGTGCATACGCCTTAACGGTGATTTCGGGTTCTTTGATAACCTTAACGGAATCGCCCATCTGCGCAATCTCACCAAAATAATCGGAATTGGTGATTGCTTCAACAATAGATGCCTTGCGGAAAGCAACCTGCACCTGTTTGCTGTAGATAATAGGACTAAAATTACCGTTAGGAAGATTACCATACCCGCTTGCGGTAGTAAATGCCATTGTAATCTCCATTTAGCATTATTCACAGATGCAAACTTACAAGACTATTAAGAGGCTGATTTGCTTGGGTGCGTTCAATAATAGGATGGCCGTCCTACTATTTTACGGGCCATGCGCTTCAGGTAATCCGTAAGACTTTGCTGTTTGCGTATTGTAGTGTAACAGTTCTGCGCAACAAAGTTACACTAATCTGACTATAGTTATACCTATATATAACTATTTGTCAACCTTTTTTTCTTTCGGTATCTCAAGAAAATTCATGTTCATACTGAAAGACCTGCGTTCTCCTTCTGTATAGAATGGATATACACAGTGAAATAGTTGTGAAGGAAACACATAAAAGTCTCCAACCTGTGGCTTAATTACAAAGTTTGTGCAGGTATATCCTGATGGTGTACCTGATGCAAACTGTATATGCCCATTAGCAGGATGGTGGTCTTTGTAGTCTTCTTCCCACTCTTCTTCTATTCCTTCAGGTAGCTTTAAGTATCCTACACAAGATAATCGTGACCCTGTGTGGATATGTAGCGGGTTATACTCACCATTAAACTGTCGTACAAACCAACCTGATACTACCTGTAATCCATAGTTGTAGTTATCTACATCTAGTGAGTTAGCCCCAAAAGAGTTGCGTAGTTCTGTGTAGGCTTGGTATTTACCTACAAACTGCCCCAAACCTTCTTGGGCAATAGCTACAATTTCTTCATCAAAAGCTAACTCTGCTTTTACTTTGCCTACCAAGTTATCTGAATAGTCTTTTAACTTGTCAGACATTTTACTATTTAGCTTCTCAACCAACTCGTCTGGCATACGGTAGTATCCCATCGTTGGCCCAAATGGAGCAAATAGTTCCATTTCTTTTTGTGGCTTAAATATTATACTCATCGTGCAGACCCACTTATATCATAGACAAACTTGCCACTACGTATAGCTTCCATGATTTCATCTGAGTTTTTCTCATACTCTTGTGCCGACATCTTCTGAACATCCGACTCTTTTAAGTATGAACTAGTTTCATCTTTCTGTGGTGTACTACGTGAGTTCTTTGTAGACACAGACTTTGCTGCATCCTTATTTGATTTAGGTTTTTCTTTACCTATACCTTTATCTGCTTTGTATAGATCAATGGCTCTAGCTGCTGCACGTGCATCATTGTCATTGTCATATAGTGCGTCTTGCACCCACTTAGGCTGCTCCTCTGCCCAATCGTGAAACTCATCGCTGTCACGTATCTCGCCAAAGTCAGGATGCATACGCATGAGTTCTACTTCAGCTTTTTCTTTAGTAGCAGACATCTGCATTTCATCAATTGCTTTTACACGTTCTTCTAGGGCAACTGATTGCTCACGTGCTTTTTTCATTGCAATTGTTTCAACTATTGCTGCAACATCTGGATATTCTGCCGCCCATGTTTCAATGTCCTCATCTGACTTGGGCAATTTCATTTCTTTTTGAGCAGCAACACTAAGTTGACTTTTAAGAGCATCTATTTCTTTTTTAAAATCTTCTGCTTGTTTTTGTTGATGCCTACGTAAATCAGAGTAACGCTTTTTAAATGTTTTTTCTTCTGCGTTAGTAGGTTCAGTTTCTTCTGGCTCTGCAGTTTCTTCTGCCTCACCACGCTGATCTTTCATCATCTGTTCTAGTTCTTCTTCTTCCTTCTTACGCTTTTCTTCATTTGTGTATTTACGATTTGCAAATGCGACTTTCTTTTCAGGCTTTACTTCTTCAGCCATAACAGTAGCTTCTTCAGCCATTTTACTTCTCCTTGTTGGGGCCAACCGTAGCCACGGGGTGGGGGATTAGGTAGCCAACTTACTGTAAGATTTAAGCCTCTTACGCAGCTTCTTGACGTACTTCCCTATATCTACCATGTACTATGTAAATATTGTTTTCTGTATGTACGTCAAAACTTTCACCATCAATAACAATAGATACTGTTGGTGTTAACTGTTCTACATACTCAAGTGATACTACAGGAATACCGTTAATGCTATCACCTACTGACAAGTCTTCTGGACGTGTCCATGTACCATTTGCTAGTACAGGATGGTCATTACTAATCTTGAGTTCGTTATTAATTGCATAGTAACCATTACGCATATGCTTGTGTAGAACTTCCTTGACTCTGTAGTTATCAATTGTGTCACCAACTTTGATGTTAGTAACAAAATCAATTACGCCGTTGAGTTTAACTTTCATGTCTTCAGTCAGACAATCTGTGCCAGTACCAAAGCCAGTGCTACCTGTCTCATCAACGCCAACGTCTTGACCAGTTCCACCCGGACCTGTATCACCCGGACCACCCGGACCTACTCCACCGCCCTCATCTCTATCTGCTTCATTTTTTGCTTGTGCTGCTGCAATCGTTGCCTGATTTTGTGCTTCAATAGCAGTTCGTGCAGCGTGTCCAGCTTTTATGTCATCAGCAGTAAATGGAACAGCACCCTTATCAAATGTGCCTTTACCATCGGGTCGCAAACCCACTCTATTTGTATTGGCAGCCTCTACAGCTTTTGCTACAGCATCATTATAGTTTTTACCAAATATGCTTGAGAATGGATTATCTTTAACATCATCTACATCAAAACCATAGTCTTTTGCAAGTTCGGCTATACCTTTATCACTTCTAGCTGCTTCCTTAGCAATAGCATCTATAGTCATGGGTCTATCTCTATTAGTTAAGCCGTACCGTGATTGCATTATATTAGCAGCCGCAACATTTGTTCTAGCTACATCTAAACTAACATCGGCATTATTACCCATAAAACCATTCTTTTTAGCAATGTTAAAATCCTTATTTGATAAATCGGTTATTACATTATCTAATATCATTACTGCGCCATATCCTGCAGGTAACTCACCTTTAATATTACCACCTATAACCTTACCAAAATCAAATATGTTTGGTATTCCTGAAAGACCTGTAAGTGGTTTACCTGTTGCTGGATCAATTTTAGTGTAACCTATCCCTACTTTTGTACTGCCTACTTTTAATCCCTTTTCAGCACCTTTCGTTGTGCCACCCCAAGCAACGGCAGCACCACCACCTGTGCCATCATCTTGTTGATTATCGTCTTGCCCTTCACTTACTTGAGCAGTTTTAACACCAGTGCCAGTTGTTGTTTGTGTTTTAGTAGCATCTGTTTTTACTTTAAAACCTAAAGCTTCAGGGTTTACCTCTAGTCCCGTTGCAGGATCAATTATAGTTCCATCAGCCCTAACTATAAAAGTTCTTTCTTGACCTGCCTCATTTACGTACACTACATTTTTTTCCTCTACGTTTATGACACCCGGACCTTTTGCTTCTTGAAAAGGTACAGTAATTGGTTGTATAGCAGTGCCAGTAAATTTTGTTCCACCTAAGTTTGGATCAACGCCACTTGTTGGTGGTGGCAAAGAGAGTGATGAAGCAGCTTGCATAGGAGCAGGAGCTGTGCCTAATGGGTTCATACCCATTGATCCGGGTATTTGAGGAGGATTAAATGAACCTACTTGACCTACTTGACTACCAAGCGCATTACTAACAGTAGCAGGGAGACCAGTAGTAAGTGGTCCTATCATACCACCGTTAGACATATTAACTAAGCCACCTTGATTCATTTCTAATCCATCATCTTCCATGTCAAGGTCATCAATACTAAATGGCAAGTCATCTGGTATAATGGCTTCTTCACTATTACCCATTTGACCCATCTCTTCCATCATTTTTAATCCAGCTTTTGCACGTTGACGTATTTTCATCAACTTTTCAAGACCAATAAAACGAACTACATCTGCAGGAAATACAAATTCACCTTCACTTAATTGTGCAGGTATGTCATCACGTACTTCTTCTTGCATAGAACCGGGCGGCACATCATTACCCGATACAGGGTCTTTTGTACCACCTTCATCTAATAAACCACCTTCTTGCATTTTTACAGGAGATAATTGCATTTTATCTCCAACAAGTGCATCAAAAATAGACATCATTTCTTGTCCAGTAATTGCACGTTTAGTTCCCGTTATGTCTCTGGACTCGTTATAATCTGCAGCTACTGCATTAAAATCAATTAGCAACTGGTCACTAGGTGATGCTGTTGTTACTAAACTACCATCTTTTAAACCTTTTTTTACAGGTTCAAAGAGTTCCATTTGTGTTGCCATGTTATTCATTGATTGCATCCCTTAATGTTTTAATATTACGCAACACCGCTATTGCTCCCTGCGCACGGTGCATAAATATAATACTATCGCCTTGCTCTAAAGTACGTTGTTGTTGTTCTATAAGCGAGTCTATATAATTACTGAAGTGGTCCCACTGACGCTTGTTGCTGACCAGTGGCTTCAGCTTGTTGAGGAGTTCCTTGTTGTCCACTTCCACTAAATCCTTGTTCACCCGGCACTGGTGCTTGACCTGTGCCTATATTACCGCCACCTACACCTGTCGGGTCCATAGCATCAGCACCTGCTGGTGGTGTCATACCACCCTGTTCAGGCTGCATCGGTGCTTGAAACTCTTTCATAATTTCTGCTTGCAGTGCAGCTTCATCCATATTGTTGGTAACTTTATCTGGGTCTAAGTCCATTGATTTTGCAATCTCACGGATTACATATTGGAACTTAGCAAAGGGAGCAAGTGCGGGGTTACTTGCAATTTGTAGAAACTGCATAAGTCTTTGGCTTCGAACTTCATTAGCCATAAGACTTTCTGTTCCACGTGCTTTGACTTCTAAATCGCCCTTTATATCCGGGTCAAAATCAAACTGCATATTAAATCTAAACAGTCCTTCACCTAAAGGACGTAGCAGATAATCATCTACATTCTTTATAACTGTTTTTGTGCCGCCAGCAGCAGCGTTCATAAGCATAGATATACCAGAGGCAGTTCTACCAACACCAGACACACCTGTTTGTCCG
>Ga0209348_1001416_pt1 | contig 11668 bp, 14 predicted proteins | sample ETNvirenome_2_30_FD_184065 | JGI IMG/M metagenome (GOLD analysis project Ga0209348, IMG submission 184065) | Marine viral communities from the Pacific Ocean - ETNP_2_30 (SPAdes) (version 2) | ecosystem: Environmental > Aquatic > Marine > Oceanic | place: Pacific Ocean | collected 2013-06-22 | reverse complement strand
TTATCGCCACCCGATACCAAGAACGCCAAAAGGAAATGATTGACCACCACGCCCACCGATGCGCTCAATTGGCTCGCCAAATCGCACAGGCTACCACTTCCCATGACGAAAGCATGAAGACCATGCGAGAGGCATTTGCTTCTTATCGTGGTTCGTTTTGAAGTGTCGGTGTCTTTAGATAACGGGAACGCCCAAATAACACCATGAGTGCTGTTCTTGACTTCCGTGATTTGCGGGACAAGGTTCTCGCAGGGGAAATGGATGATGAGGAAGAACCTGTGGAAACTCCGTTAGCGATGGAAGCCAAGCAAAAAGGCACACTCGCCGCTATTTGTATTTCCGTTGCCTCTTTCGCCATCTATGGATATGACCAATTTGCTAACAAAGATGCGCCGATGTTTCAAGGCACTATGTCCACCCTCGTTCTTGCCGTTGGGGGCTTCCTACCGCTTGGCTACGCTCTCGGTGGCCTTAGTCGGGGTATGACCGCCCAAACGGAAAAGGAACGCTATGAACGCCTCCTTGACGAATCTCAAACAGTCATTGAGGAACAACAAGAGGAAATGGAATCAATGGAGGCCGAAGCGGAACAAGAAAAAGAAGCGGAAGCCCAACAGGAAAGTTATCACTTTGATTACCTCAATGCGGAAGATGCTTTCCATCATGCACCCGCTATCGGTTCTGTCCCTGCATTTGGTCAAGAAGGCGTAATTTTCCGACCCAAAGACACAGGAATGTTGTGGTAATTTGTTCATAAACCATGAACAATTGTTCATGGAGAGTATTAGATAGTGGCACGGCTAATGGTAATCTATGACTAAGACGACTTTCTTAGGTTATGTTCCCTCGTTGAAATCCAAACACGAAGCCACTATTGTTAATGGTCGTGCGATGAAATCCAAAGGTGGCTCAATTCGCTATCTCCTTGAAGGTGAATACGATGGCCGAAAAACCCTCCCTAAAACCGTTTCTAAGGAAGATTTCGTGAAGGTCTATGGCTTTGATGCTAAAGAAGCGGAAAGTGTTGTAATTCTTGGTAAAAATGAAGACAGCGATGAAGGGGTGATGTTAGGACACGCAGTAGGAAAAGAGGACAAGACAGGATTTACCCCTACTAAAATAGCCACAGGTGGCTCGGTAGCACTAATTGAACAGACCGATAATCACCAAGCGGAAACTGTCGTTGGTAGCCCATCCCCTGCTGATGTTGAACCCCCCGCACCTTCGGAGAAACCCTTCCCGCAAGAACCGTCAAATGAAAACTTTTCAGCCGATTATCAAACCCCTGCTTACTCCGATGAATCAATCACCTATTATGATTCACTTTCTAAAGATGAATTGGAAGCGATTGAACAAGAAATTGGTCTAAGTGGAAAAATTGCTGTTTTGAATCACATCACTAAACACAAACTTTACGATGAGTCCGAAGTCAAAGAAGCACTTGGATTGTTTGGTAAGAAAGAGGAAGAAGAAAAAGAAGAATCCGATGAACCCAAAACTCAAGAATTCACAGTCGTTTTACAAGAAGGCGACAAATTGGAATTGACCGATATTCCCGAAGAAAAAGAGGAAGAAGTTTCGGAAGAAAACGAAGAAGAACAAGCCGCCCCTGATGACGAAAACACCGAAAAAGAGGCTGAAAGTCCGAAAACACGAACATTTGTTGTATCTTCTGTTGATTATGAAACCGATGGTGAAGACCAAGATGAGTTAGGACTCCCACAAGATTTCACTTTTGTATTGGACATTGATGGCCCATTTGGAATCGGAGATACAACCGATATGCAAGAAATTGCTGACGAAATTGTGGATGATATTTCCGATGAAACAGGATTTTTGGTAAGTGGTTTCTATTTCCAAGAAAAGATGCCCGATGGAACACTTGTTGATTTGGATGCGGAAACCTACGAAGCCGTGCAAGCAAAGGTCACTCGCCCTGTCAAAGAAGATGAAACCGAAGATGAGGAAGAATCCGATGAAGAAGGATTGTCCACAGGTGCTAAGGTTGCTCTTGGTGTCGGTGCATTGGCGGCAGGTGTCGCTCTCTTTGGTGCGGAGGATGACGACCCTTACGAAAACCAAACTGATTATTCCCGTATTTATGAGGCAAGCGTCAATGTAGGTGAAAAACGAATTATGAGTCGTAAAGATTACGACATTGATAATGAATTGTCGGGCTTTTCAAACATGGATATTGATGATATTGATTTAGATGATTACGAAGATGAAATCGCTGAATCCGTTGAAAGCGAACTTATTGATGCAATTAGAGAAAGTGTTGATGACAACCTGCCGATTACGGATGGTGATTCGGGAAGTGGTTCAGTCAATGTTGATACCGAAATTGAAATTTCAGTCCCGATTTCGGGTGATATTGATTATGAATGGGATGCTAATATCAACCATGAAGACGATGAACATGATGAAGAATGGGATGCTGAACACGAATCCGAAACCGATGGTTATACTTACGCTTACACCAAAGGACACAAAGACGGCATGGATAACGAAGTCATTTATCGCCCAAGCATTGAAACCGATAGGGAAAAGACCATTTTCAAGAAGATTTTGAAGCAAAAGGCTGATACTGTTGGAAATCCATCTCCAAGCGGCCCATCTTCCACTCCCGAACCTGCCGAAGCCACAGGAAGCGAACCTTCTAACGAAGAATTCAAAGGTGAAAACCGAAACTTGGCTATTGGTTTAACCGCCGCAGGTGTCGGACTCGTTGCCTTACTCGGTGCTGACCGAATTAAGAAGTTATTTGACAGATTCAACCTGTGAAAACTTTATTAAGGTGTTAGGGGAAGGTTATCACATGGTTCTCAACGAAAAGTTTCTGTATAAGCAAGATTCCAAAGGTAAAATCCGACAATGGAGAGGTTGGGTTGAGCAAGGTCAAGGAAATCGCTATCTTATGTATGTGGAAACAGGTTTGCTTGATGGCAACAAAACCACCAACCGACCTAAAATCTATTTTCAAGGAAAACAAGGTCGGGATGCTAAAGGGCAAGCCATCTTTGAGTTAGAATCAAAGGTAAGCAAAAAGCGTGATGAAGGCTATTTTGACACTATCAAAGAAGCCCAAGACACTCTCGTTATTCTCCCCATGCTCGCTCTTGATTTCAACAAGCGTAGCCACGATGTTTCCTACCCCGCTATCGGTCAAAGAAAGTTTGATGGTGTGCGTTGCATGGCTTCCATTAACCCCGATGGTTCGGTTTCATTGAAATCCCGTAAAGGTAAAGAGTTTCCTCACATGAACCACCTACGGCAACAAATTGCGTCTTTGAAAGGCATTCCCGATGGTGCATTCCTTGATGGTGAATTGTATTCCGATACACTCACTTTCCAAGAGGTTGTCGGTTTAGTCCGAAGGGAAACTTTGAAACCCGGCGATGAGGACAAATTGAAACAGATTTCCTACCGACTTTACGATATGCTTGACCCCGATGACCGCAAGGCAGGTTTCCAAAAGCGATATGATGGTGTGAAAAAGATTCTCGGCTCTAATCCTCCCAAAAATCTCATTCTTACGGAGAATTTTGAGTTAAATGATAAAGGCGATGTGAAGAAATACCACGACCAATTTGTAAAAGAAGGCTATGAAGGCATTATGATTCGCAACAAAGACGGAGAATATGGCATCAACAAGCGTTCTAAGCACCTTCAAAAATTCAAGGAATTCTTTGACCAAGAGTTTGAAATTGTTGGTTTTGAAGAAGGCACAGGCAACGATGCGGGAACGGTTATTTGGATTTGCATTACTCAAAACGGCGACCTTTTCAAAGCCCGACCTAAAGGGACAAGGGAAGAAAGAGCCGAATACTTTGATAACGGCGATGATTACATCGGGGCGACCTTGACGGTTCGCTACTTTGAATTGACCGATGATGGCATCCCTCGTTTCCCTGTTGGTGTCGCTATCCGAAACTACGAATGATTGTTTTTAGATAGCAAGGAAGACCAATACCCCTTATGTCAAACGGCTATAACATTTCTTGTGAACCCGGCGCATTGGGAATGCAAACTTGTTATGTCAATGTCAATACGCCGACAGGATGCACCACAGGAAGTCCCGGATGCACCACTACAAAGCAAGAAATCATCGGTTATACCGCAGGTGGCGAACCCGTTTCTAAGGGTCAATCTTCCTCATCGTGGATGGCTTGGGTGCCGCAAGTGACAACTTTGAACAACAAAGGACAAGCCTACCAACCTTACGGCCCCGCAGGTATTCCTTATTCCCTTCAAGGTGGCTCTTTGGTCAAGTGGAATCCAACCGATATGCAAGCCTTAGCGTATCTTGACTCCGCACCCGGCGCACAAGCGAGGGATGCTTACCAAGAACGAGTTTGTAATCCGCTTTGGTCAAATGTCTTCGGTTGCCGAGAAGGTGATGAAGCCCAAACCGACCAAGAAATTCAAAGTTCGGGACAGACAGCCGTGACAGCGCAACAAAAAGGCGGAATTATATCTTCAAACTTGATAAAAGCGAGTTTTGGTGTTGTCGCTCTTGGTGGATTATACTTTGGCTACAAGAAGATTAAGGGGTGATACTATTCCAAACAAAGACGAAGCCGAAAAGATTGAAAAGATGGCTAACCAACCGAAGGCACAAGCCAACGAGCAAGCCCGACAAGCATGGCGTTCATGGGTCATTCCCGCCGTAGGTTCGGCGGCGTTCTTTTCATCCATGTTGATTAACGGATTCAAAAATTACCGCACTTATGGCTTCCCTGCTCACACTTTTACTCGGAGTGATTGGATTTTGTTAGCCCTTCCTGTGGTAGTCGTGGCCGTAGCCCTCTCCGATATTGTTTTGAATAATGGTGATGCGGAATGAAAAGGGAATTTCTCATCATTTCGGGAGTGACCTTTGCCGTTTTCTTTACCGAAGCCTTAATTCACTATAACTACGGTATTTTGGAATCAAAGAAGATGCCTTTCAAGTGGGAAAACTTTACCTTCCCAACGGGTAAATCTTTGGTCAAGATGGCGACAATCGTTCTTGTGGCTTCCACCTTGAGTGGCTACATCATTGACAAGGTTGAGCAACAGGTATAGATAGCAAATCGCCCTATACTTGCTTATGCAAGACGAAGATGACATAATTTCGGATGTCATTCATCGTAAAACTGCCTTCATGGAAGACCGAAAACGCTCACTTGGCCCCGAATACTACTCTAATAAGCCCTTTTGGGATAGGATGTGGGAACAAGAATGGGAACAGTTTAACTTGCACTCCCAAACTCAAACTGAAATCATAGAAGATATAGAAACCGTGCCAATGGTTTTTCCGCAAATGGAATACAAAGACCAAATGTTGAATCTTTACTCTTATTCCGATTTTACCATGCTTCATAATCAAGGCATTTTCCGTTCCGAAATGTTTTTCATTGACCGCACAGGCAATTGGACAAAGAAAGTGATTAAGGAAATGCAAACTTACGGTTATGAATACCTTCAAACAATCTCTAAACACCTACTTTTTAGGAGTGATGACCAATGACGAAAACTGAATTATCCTCCATTGTGGAACAAGAATACTTGACAGGAAGACAATTGCTCAAAACTTGCTTGATTGTTATTTTTTGCATTCAAATAATTCCCTTTATCATTGAGCCTACTCCTTACATGGAATGGTTGCTTCTTGGCTTCACCGCCGCCGTTTCCACTTGTGCCGTAGTCGGTGCGGTTCTTGTGCAATACAATGCTGACAAACTATCGGGACTTTACAAGAGCGTTTTCAATGCAGATTTTTACGAAACTATCGGTTTATTCACTCAAATGCGCCAAATGGTAATAACAGCCGCCAAAGAAAACGAAAGAAATGTGGAAGAAGAATTACAAGATGTCATTCCCAAAGCCTACGCTTTCTTTTGTGCATATTTGGATAAAGAAAATGTTGAACCCCCTACGATTGAGGATTTAGGAGTCGCCCCTGCCCCCGAAATTCACGATGAACAGGAGTTATTCGCATGAAAATTTCTCGCTATGCGTTAGCCCTTCTCATTCTTTTCCAACTTGCGTGGACATGGAGTTTGAGTTTATACATTCGCTTAGGTGCGGTTTCTCCTGTCATTTACCTCCCCCAAATGATAAAAGACATTGAAAATCTTGGCGCATGGGCTTTCCTTCTTGATTTCATTGTTTTCCTCGCCCTTTACTATGTCATTAAACCCCATTACCAACGGTTGCGAGGCAACAGGGAAGATGCGTTGAATGAAGAACCTTTAGATAACAAGAACACCAATTGAATACCATACAGGTGACTATGAATGGCAAATCAAGACCCACAACCTGAAATTTATACGACTCGTTATAATTTCAATGCTGATACAAACACAGGTGGTGCAACCATCGCCGCTAACACTTCTCAAGTCGTTTCAATTTACACAAACCAAGCCAACAACGAAGAAGTCCGAATTTACGGTATCGCTGTTCGTATCACCGATGCTGATGGGAATAATTTGACGGGCGATTTCGCCGTTTCCATTCAAGTCGGTGCAAACAATGTGCCTTCTAACCAATTTGATGTATCTTGGTTGGCTAACAACATCGCAAACGGTGGTGGAATCCTTATGTTCCCTTCACCTGTCCTTGTTTTGTTCCAACAACCACTTTCCGTCACCGTCACCACTCGTTCTCAAATTACGGGTGCGGCGGGTAATGCTAACAACCAAACCGTTGTTGTGGATTTAATCGGTGAATTGGCTATCCAAAAAGCCCCTCCCGGCTATCGTGGCGTTTAATCAAATCGTTTAGATAGCAACGGCAACAATCGTTAGTTATGAGCCTTCGCCGTCAATGCTATGAGTGGCGAAATATCGGTCAATCTAAGAATTTCTTGATTACCCCTCCGCTTGTTTCCAACAACGAGTTTAACCGTGTCGTTCTTAATGCTTATCCCATCTCGGCTACAAATTACAAGTTAGGCTCGGCATCCGAAAAGCAATTTTGGTGTGTTGTCCCGATTGAGAATAATGCCGTAGTGGATATTTTCAACGGTGGCATTGGAAATAATCTTGACATTCCCGGCCAATTGAAAGCCTATCAATTCATTGTTTTGGATGGAATTGCTGTTTATCCCGAAACTTTTAATGCTCAAATTATTGTCAATACGACTCGTTATTTTCAAGACCCTGATGGTGTGCCGTCAAGGGATGGCGGAATTAGTGGAAATGTCGTTCCTTTCCCCAACGGTGCGCCTCCTTCTAACGCTACCACACTTGCGGGAGGGCGATTGGGAGGACTTATGAATTATGATTACAAAGATGGCCTTCAACCACCCGTTATCATAAGACCCGGCGATAGGTGGAGTGTGGAAGTTAAAAACAATTCGGGGGGTGTATGGCCTTATGCCGAAGGCACTCTTGCCCTCAAAACCGCAACCGACCTCAAAGTAGCCCGTTGCTTTATCAAATATCTTCTCATTGATGGGGCAGATTCCATCGTAGCCCAAAGGTTAATTGATGCAGGTTGGCCTCTCACCGTTGAAAACCTGTGGAGATATAAGCAAGATTTGATTAAAACTCATTTGTATGCAGGTATGGCGGAATTGCCCGAAGCCATTGAACAGGCTCGTAGGAAGGTGTAATCATGGCTATTCGGAAATTGCAGTATTCTTGGGAGTTATTCGGTGATAATACGGATGGTCGCCCTGCGAGTTCTCAAGGTCATTATCCACCACCCGGAATTGAACATTCTATTTTCACAGGGGCTTATGGAAATGTTCAAGCGGGAAGGCAAACAGATTTGGTGGGTGAAGATGAGTTTATCGTGCTTGACAAAGTAAGTAGCACACCCGGAGTTTCTCCTTACGGTGCAAGGGTAGTCAATAATGACTTGGTAAAATGGAATCCAAATATGTTTGTCAATGTCGTCATTGACACTACAAATTACTATCAAGACCCACAAAATGTATGGTCATCGGGAGTGTCGGGTTTCGCTTCCCCCTACCCTCGTCAAACTTATGACGAACCTTACTACGAATTGTGGCCTCCTGTGTATGTTTTACCCGACCAAACCCTTGATATTCGCTACACCTTGTTTAACGACATTCAATTGTCGTCTGAAAACAACGATTGGCTCAATATCCCTTCCTCAACCATGTTAGCCGCCGTTTATGTCACTTACACGCTTTTTGATGGCACGGATGGGTTGATGGCACGACAGTTAATGAATCTCGGCATCCCTGTCAATGTCGGCACGGTGGAAAATTACCGCCGATTACTACTCAAGAGCAAGGGACTTCAAACTGATACCTTTGAATTTTATCTTGAAGCCATGAAAAATGAGCGAGAACGCCGAAGAAAAGAACGAAAACAACAAGGCATAGCCACTTTGAATGATTATGAGGGCGATTCATAATGGTTCATAGAAATTGGGATGACGAACCCGAACCTTTGACCCCTTTATTGCTACTTTTACCCGTTTTGATTCTTATTTTGGTGTTTTAGTTCTATATGATGGCCCGGATGCGTTGATTGTAAGAAGAAAAGAGCGAACACCTTTAGATAACAAGACGGATAATGATGAGGTATGGGTTCTAAAAATTCCGCTAATCCGTATGAGGCTCGTAGGAAGAAAGTCAATCCCTACAACAAGACGCAACAAGCCCTGCAAACGGGATATTCTCAAAAAGGAGATAGTGTGGAGGCTACGCCACGACCATACCACGATTTGAACCGACCCGGCCATGTGGAGAAGGCAAACCCTGTTCGTCAAGGTCTTGACCCGTCAATTTATGACCGTCAAACTCAAGCCCCTGTATCACTTGGAACACAAGAAACCATGCTTTTCACATCGGTTTTCCCATTTCACCTTGTTCCACGCCCCACATCAGCGAATGTAATTCAACGCCAAAAGGTCAATTTTGCTGATATTAACCTAAACAACAACACATTCTTGGATATTTGCGTTTTGAATGTCACAAGAGCCGAAGGAACAACCGCATCTTCCGCCGCACAACCTGTTGCTAACCTTGCACCACCCCAAATCCCTTCAAATAGCCTTGCAGGTAATCCCGAAATGGTGAATCCCGATTTTAACCAAGACGCTTCTATTCCTAATGCCCCAATTCCCGGAGGCACAGGTTCAACACTTGCGGGAACAGTCGGAACATTTGTCCCTGCTTCTATTGGCGAATTTTACAAGATTTGCAGTTTCGGCCACTCGGAAGTTCCCGGAGTCCCCGCCACAGGCGGTATCACTTACCAAATTTGGGTTGATAGCACTTTGTTGATGGAATGGGCTGACTTCCAATGGTCGCCTGTCACGCCAAAGATTGACCAATGGAAATTTGATGTCCCTATCTTTGTTGAGAAGCAAATCGTTCTCCGTGTCATTAACCGCACAGCCGATGCGGGGGCTTCGGTGGATATTACCACAGGCGAAATTGAGGCTTGCTTTGCGGGTTGGTCGGAACAGAAGATGGGCTTCTTGGAAACAGATAAGGTTCAAATTCAAAATGTGGCTAACTGATGGTGAGGTAAGATGGGAAACATTTACACAGGTTCTAATTCGGGTAAAGCAGGGTTAGAAATCACGGAGGTTGATGGCACACCCGATGTCTTCGGTGTATCAAAAATCATCGTTTCTAATGGAACATTAACCGATAATGGAAATGGAACAGTCACTTTAACCACAGGCGGTGGTGGCGGTGGTGGTAGCGGAACAGTCACTTCGGTTGAAGTAAGTGGAGGTTCAACGGGATTATCCACAAGTGGTGGCCCGATTACCACAAGTGGAACGATTACAATTGGTGGAACATTAGCCGTAGCCAATGGTGGAACAGGTGCAGATAACGCCGCAACCGCCCGAACCAATCTTGGTGCAGGGACTATGAGTGGCTTTACAGTAGCGGGCGATTCGGGAGGAAATAGAAACATTGTTGATAGCGATACATTATCCCTATTGGGTGGAACGGCTATTTCTTCCGTCACTTCCGCCACCGATACCGTGACTTTCAATTTAGACGATACCGCCGTTAGTGCAGGGTCTTACACCAATGCTTCTATTACGGTTGATGCTCAAGGAAGGCTAACTTCGGCCTCAAGCGGAACTGCCCCTGCTACGGGAACAGGTTCAGCAGGTCAAGTCACTTTTTGGAGTGGTGCAAACACTATTTCGGGCGATACGGGATTAACTTACAATAGCACACCCGGCTCTCGGTTATTGAGTCTTGAAGATTCAAGCGCAGGGACAATGTTTCAAGTTAAGTCCACCGATGGAGGGGGCGGTTCAGCACCCGACATAGTTTTCGTAAGGGATTCGGCTACCCCCGTTGCAGGTGATGATTTAGGAGTTATCGTTTTCAAAGGTAATGACGATGGTGGGGCGGAACAAGAATTCGCTCGTATTTCAGCCGAAGCCAATACTGTCACCGCAGGTTCGGAAGACGGACAATTAGATTTCCGAGTTTTCCGAGCAGGTTCACTCACAAGTCCAATGAGGATTACCGAAGATGGTGTTTTCGTCAATATCGCCAACAATGCTGACCTTGATTTCGTTGTTGATACTCAAAGCCAAGATGGGGCATTCCGTGTGGATTCAAGCGCAGACGATATTCGCACTCTCGTTCCGTTCCGTGATGAAATAGAAATTAAAAGCACGGATGCAGGGGCGGCAGTAGCCCCCGATTTGAAATTGTATCGTAATTCGGCTTCACCCGCCGCCAACGATGTTCTCGGTCAAGTTTTGTTTTCGGGTGAAGATGATGCTTCGGTTAAGATTGATTATGCTTCCATTACAGGTTTTATCGTGGATGCCTCCACCGCACAACCCGATGGTGCAATTGTTTTTAATTGTTTGAGAAACGGCACTTCCGCCCCTTATTTTGAAATCGGTCAATTGACATCAGGTGTCCGTGCTATGACCGTGAATCCAAACGGTTTAGACAACGATTTTATCGTGGAAACCACAGGACAGGCTTTGGCTTTCAAGATTGACGGCTCGGCTGATACGGCTACTTTCAATGTCCCACTTACGATTAACGACTATACTTTACCTACTGCTGATGGAAATGCAGGTGAAGTTATTACAACAGATGGTGCGGGGACTTTATCCTTTGCGGCAGGTGGCGGTGGCGGAACACCCGCAGGTTCAAACACGGAAATTCAATTTAACAATAGCGGTTCGTTTGGTGCGAATAGTGCTTTGACTTTCAATACGGCTACTACACCCCCTACATTTACTGCGGGTTCGGCTCTTGGTGGAACAACGACTATATTTGCTCAATCAGCAGGTGCAACCACAGGAGGAAACCTTCTTTCCAATGAAACAGGATATGAATTTTCACTTCAAGCAGTATCGCTTGCAGGGGTTGAAATAGGTGTCCAACAAACAACGAGGTCATATCAAGTGGCAACAGGGAAGACCACGACTCAATCTTTCGGACAAACTCAAAATACGATTACAGGGGCGGGAACATACGATTGCTACCCCTCTCAAGGTGGTTTAATTGTTGTTGAGGGTTCGGCGGCGGCAATTGTTCTCAATTTGGTTCTCGCTGAAGATTTTTTGGGGACTTATGACTCCACAGCAAAAACTATCAGCCCTGCCCCTTCGGGAACTGTTGAGAAAAACGGATATGGAACATGGCAAATTGGCGACCAAGTGACTGTCATGGCGGGCTTAAACTTGGGAGAAACACCCAACATCACAA
>Ga0209348_1001415_pt1 | contig 11669 bp, 8 predicted proteins | sample ETNvirenome_2_30_FD_184065 | JGI IMG/M metagenome (GOLD analysis project Ga0209348, IMG submission 184065) | Marine viral communities from the Pacific Ocean - ETNP_2_30 (SPAdes) (version 2) | ecosystem: Environmental > Aquatic > Marine > Oceanic | place: Pacific Ocean | collected 2013-06-22 | reverse complement strand
CCTCAATACCACCAGATACAAACAAACTTGCATTCTGAGCAGTGTCAGGAATGTAAATACCATTATTAGAGATGTTAAGTCTTATTGATCCGCTTGTTTGAAAATCTATTTGATCCTCTCCAAAATCGATAAGGGTGTTTCTTTGAGTGTCATCGGCTGCCTTAAGGTCTCCGATTACCTGCTCACCTTTTGAATATAAATACGACATCTTATTTCTCCTCTCAATAATTAGAAAATACAAAAGAAAACGGACAACCCGAAGGTTGTCCGCCCAAGTAAAACTTGTAGGGAATAATCCCAATCCGAAGATTAGAATACTCTCCAAATGTCAACAGCGACATACACTAATTCAACAGCAGCAAATGGTGATTCAAGACGAATTGAGGCAGCGCCATCAATTAGTTGAGAACCAGCACGAGCGATTGTAATGAAACGTGCAGTTGAGCAGTCAGATGGAGCCTTAACTTTAACTGATTGTCCTACAGAAGGAGAAGCAGGAAGAGTTACGGTATCTTCACCATCAGCACTCATGTCTGAGAAGTAGTTAACACCAACTTGAAGAGTTCCTGAGTCGGCAACATTTTGAACATTAACGGCAAGGTTGTCACCAACAAAGGTAGCAACACGAGACATGTCAGTTCTCTTAATGGTACCAGCATCACTAACGATCATTTCGTCAGTAGCAACAATAGCAGCACCAATGTCATCAAGACCTGATACAATGTTATTGTTAAGCATAGAACCTTCTACAGCATTTGCTTGAATGGTAGCAGCACCACCGGCAGCAATAGCAACATCACCACTAACATTTCCGAAGATTTGATCTTCAAGATTTGAGAAGGTGATCTTCTTAGTGACATTACTTCCCTCTGAATCATTAAGTGCAAGACTATCTGCTTGAGCAACAGTGGTCTTTGAGGCACCAAGGTTATTAAGGCTAAGTGCTAACTTACCACTTGCAGCCTTGAGACCGTCATCTTCCATGAAATCAGCCAACTTATTAATAGAAGTTTGCTTCATAGTTCCACCATCATTGTGCAAGAAACCATCACCAGATGCAAGAGCAGTAGTACCGACTGATGAGCCTCCATCAAGAAGAGCAAATTCAGCAGCAGTTACAGCAGCAGAAGCATCAGTAGCAGCACCAGCAATAGCAGGAATGAAGTAAGATCCAGCACTCAATGTTGGTAATGTAAGAGTGGTATCAGCCGCTGGAGTACCAGAACTAAGTACAGTCTCATGATCATCAGCAGGACCTTCAAAGGTGAAAGAACTAGTAATGTTGATTGTGGTTGAGTTAACAGAAGTAACAGAACCGTTTACAGTCAAGTTTCCACCAACAGTAAGGTTACCAGTTGTAGAGATGGTATCATCAGCCTGGCTACCAAAAGTAACGTCTCCACCAAGATCAACATTGAAGTCAATCTTGCTAGCAGCGATTGCAGCATTTGAAGCAACAGAAGCGTTAACTACTGCGTTTGCGGCCAACTCATCAGCACCTACGGCATCATCGGCAAGCATGCTGTTTTCAACTGCTTGAGCACCAATAGTCAAAGCACCACCAGCAGCAACAGTAGCATCACCAGAAACGTCAGCAAAAACAGCATCACGAAGAACACTGAAATCCAAACGCTTAAGAACACCACCGTCAGAGATCATCAACTCATCAGCATCAGCAACATCACCAGTCATTTCAGTTTGTCCAGTAATTGCAGCAACGGCAAGTGACAAAGCACCACCGGCAGCAACTGCTGCTTGACCAGAAATATTTGAAAAGATTTGATCTTCAAGATTTGAGAAAGTAATCTTCTTGGTTACATCACTACCAGCAGAATCAGCAAGAGCAAGAAGGTCAGCCTGAGCAAGAGTGGTCTTAGCAGCGCCAATTCCATTAAGATCAAGAGTAAGTTTGTTGTTACCAACAGTAAGACCTTCGTCAGCCAAGTAAGTTGAGAGACGAGAAATATCAGTTCTCTTAATAGTACCACCATCACTAATAATTAACTCATCAGTAGCAACAATAGCAGCAGAAATATCATCAAGCCCAGAAACAATGTTGTTGTTAAGCATTGAGCCTTCAACAGCGTTTGCCTGGATAGTGGTAGCACCACCAGCGGCAATAGCAACATCACCACTCATGGCAACTTCTTCAAAAGAGGTACCATCTGCAACAAGAATCTTACCAGAAGTAACATCTGGCATGATGAACTTAGTTCCTGATTGCATTTCGAGATCCTTGTGAATCTCAACACCTTCACTACCATCAGCAGTAGATAGTCTTAAATAAAGGTTTGTATCTTCTTTGATAACAAAAGCAGTACTTCTGGCATCAGTCATGTTGATTTCCATGTCGTTACCATCAGCAGAGATAGAATCTAATGCGATATTACCGACATTCGTAATGTTCGAATCACCAGCATCGAGACCATCCTCAGCGGTAATCGAACCGGAAGCAACAAATGCTCCCAATTGAAATTTATAAGCCATATATTTTTCCTCCATTATATAATATTATGACGAGGCTAGCCGTAACAAAAATGTCACCACACGCCTCGCAATAAATAGTAACTTCGGAGGCCAAAAAGACTCAATATATAAAGAATTTACTACTGCCATCGGTATAAATGTTAACCGCAGCATAGGGTGATTCTAGCATAACTGACGTTGCTCCATCAATTTTATCTGCGCCAGTAGTTTTAATGGTTATGTTAAAATTATTTGCGTTTCCTGCTTCGTCCTTCACTATAAAGTTAGCACCACTTGAAAAACCAGATGCCGCAGGTAGTCTAATGTCGATCGCAGCAGAGGCAGAAACACCAAGTATTCGGTCGTTAACAGATGACGTTATTGTCGATGTTACCGCAGTTCTAGAGAAAACAGCAGATGAAAGTGTAACCGTCACATCATTGCCACTATTTGATGCGACAACAGCAGCGCCAACAAAGTCAATACTTGTTGCGGCGGTTGTAATATTTGACCCTTCATCTTTTACAGTAAGGCTTCCACCAGCAGAGGAAGAAATGTCTGTTAGTTTCTCATTAAGGTACTTACCAGTATAGATATAAGCAGAGGCGCTAACAGGTACAGTTGATGAGTTGTAATCCTGTACGAAAACAACACCAGAGTAATAATCTACCTGCCAATCAACAGTGTCGCCACTTGTAATTTCGTTTGCAGCGTTAGTAGGGTCGCCTTTATACAGTTTGAGAAAATAGTTATTTGGACTGGCATTTGAAATGAGCGGCGGTACTAACTGTAAAGATCCTCGAGAATCATAAATTCTTTTGCTGTTAACAAATGAACCAGTGCCTCTCTGTGGGTTTGAGGAAGTTGTTTGATAATTTGAAGGCAACTGTAAGTAATAGCCGTGTGGGCCGCTTGTTGATGCTTCATCTCCACCACCTCCAGTATCATTGGCATCATAGATTGTATCAGAAAGAGAGACTACATCCAAGTATACCCTCTCAACAGTGCCTGGGTCATTGGCTGATGCGCTTTGCACCACAAAAAATGTATCACCAGGACTGTTTGGGATAGTCTCAGCGAAAACACCATCCGATGGCATTGATACGTTTGACGGTATAGACTCGTTAACGTCTCCTTTTAAATTGGACGTGTGTGCTTTGCCAAGAAGTTTCTTGGCGGCAAATTGTGTTGATGTTAAGTTAGTTTTTCCCGTACTCATTTATTTGCCTTAATAAGAGATGTTTATCCTAGATAAATATCCTGTCCAATTTTTGTGTGCTGTAATTTTTATAATTACATACTGATTATTTCTAATTTGTTTCTGTTGAAGTTGAAGCTGGAAGCTGTTTCCATTTGTATCAACTGTCTGATCTAATCCTGATCCTCCACCACCATAAACGCCAACACCATCAGTGGTAGGTTGGACTCCTGCGGAGTATGGCTTAACAGCATCACTCCAAGCAGTAGAGGTATCATCCAGTCCAGTAAAGGACGGATCAGACGGAACTTTAATTTCTACATTAATAAATTTGTTTGCCCCTAGCGTACCAGTGTAGAAAGCACCAGACTTAGCAACAATTGTTGCGTCTCCGAAAAGTTGTAATGTTGGTGTTGCTGAGGACACACCAGTTTCGTTTCTAAAGTATCTGTAAAATGTCCTTAAATCTTTGGTGAGAGTGGAGTAATTTGGGTTTCCAGCTGGAGCCTGTAGTGTTCCACCATCTGCTGTATTTCTTGTATCACCAGCGTTTCCTATTTTCAAAGGAGAGATTGCAAAACCATTAACAGTTACCATGCCATCACAGTAAGCAGGGTAATTACCTTGATCATTGACAGAGTGATTAGAATCCCAAGCGTTACCACTGTTAGTTGCAGAAGCTTGATTATCATAATTACCAGAAACAATCCTATAGGTCTCTGTGTTGAAATATTCATCTGTATTCAGATTAGTTGAACCAATTGATCCTGAATAAACCATGAAATCATTTTTTGAATATGTTGTTGTGGTTAGATTTGTTTTTAATGGATGGTCAACTGTTGAGGCTACAGACACATCATAGGCAGTAAACAAACTGAGTCCTTCCTTAATACTTGTCAAACTGTCAAACAAAACATTACCAGTAACTTGTATGTCTTTGGCCTCACATGCAGCGCTGTTATTTAGCGCAGCTAATGCAGAGGTCGCAGCAGAAACCTCAGAGTTTGTAACACCGTCACCGTTTATGTTAATTTTTGTAATAGAGGAATTAGTTGTTGTCCCATAGGAAATAGCAGTTGAAGAGTTGGAATATACATTTGAATAGACCTCTGACGCAATATATCTAAAACTACCACTTGGACGACTAGCAAAATATCCAACGCCTGATTGATAATATCTATCCAAGTGATCAAAGTTATCTAGTGTGGCTGATGATGATCCCATAGCTGCTGTTGAGCCAGAGGGGTCATTAACCCAATCGACATAGTTAGTGTTTGTGTCAGTGTCACCAATTCTGTGGATTACTCTAGCATAGTTCCAACCATTTCTTTGGTCTGCTGTACCAATGGTGTATGTACCTGTTCTGTAGTTTTTCGTATGGTCAGGTATCCCATCAGATGTTTCCGAGAAACCCAAGGCAGAAAGTGAAAAACCGGTGCCATTACCATTCACTGAATTGATTGTGCTTGTAGAACTAACTAAGTTAGCAGTTTGAATTTCAGTGCCGTTTACTTCAATCACTAATGACCCCGTATACGCATTCTTAAAAGAATCAGCGGGAAAGTTAGAGCCATTTGCAGATACATCTTCGTTTAAGTTTCCATCAATTACCCTTAAAGAACTAAATGCTCCTCGCTGATCGTCACTGCTATTACCAGTAAACACAGCATTAGAGTCTAAATTAGAACCACCAATTGATGATCTAAGTGAATTTGAATACCCCACAACTCCATTAGAGGCACCGAAAGATAGTTTAACAGTAGAGCCATTATCATTTGCATCTATGTCATCAAGTGCAGGTGCCTCTGAGGGTGCTGAAGCATCTGAAGCGCCAAGTTGAAAATCAATTTGACTAAACGTACCAGTCCATCCTGCATCAGCAACCATCATTACAACGATATGCTCATCATCTGCGATACTTTGTGTACCAAACGTCACACAATGCACAGCGTTGGAACTTACAGTTTCACCAGTATTTGAGTTATCATCGGCTCCACTAATCAAAGCACCGTTGCTGTCTGCGTAACTTCCAAAGACAAAATTTTGTGAAATATCCAAGAAGCCAGTTTTGTCTGGGTACTTTACAAACATTTGCACATTATTGGTGCTAAGTGCATCATTATTAATTCTGCTGCTTTTAGTTGTTGTGATTTTTAAATCTCGAATGGTTCCACCTGATGTGTTCTGTACTTTTCGAAAATATGTTCTTGTCCCAGACACACTAGAGTAATCTGGCTGTCCACTATAAGCATTACCTGGACCGGTAAAGTCTCCATTTGTAATACCTGTTCCAGATGTATTCTTTGGCGACTGTACTTTTTCTGCAAACACAAGTAAACCATTTGCATGATCTGAGCCTGTCATATGAGAACCAGAGTGCCAAATTGCTGATGTTACTGCTGATTGGTTTGCAAAAGATCCAGATGGAAGACGAAACGCCTCACTGGTAAAATGTTCAGATAAGTTTGTTGTGTTATTGGTTGTATTGTCCAGTAAGATTCCACTACCAGTAGCAGGACCAACACCAGTTTGAGTCTTAAATGGATGTGATACTGTAACTTCGTTCGTGAATGAAGTACCATAATAAGTTGTTGTTGTGTTTGTAAAACTAGCAGTTAAAAGTATCTGCTTGTTAAAATCTTCACTACCACCAATGGCAGGTGCTGCTTGTGCAGAAGCATTACCATTATCTGAGGTAAAGGTAATCACACTCCCTGTTGGATAGGTAAATTTATAAAAGTTTGATACCTCTGTATTATAAACTGGTGCAGCAGTTGTATGATACCTCACACCAGATAAATATTTGTTACCTGAGAGGCCCAAGGATGAGATTCTAGGGTTGGTAAATGTCACTGCACTACCAGAAGCCTCTCCATCATTTATCCACTCTAAGAAGTTAGTTGTCTTTGTGCTAGGGCCTATTACATGCTTAACCTGTGCGTAATTCCAACCGTTCCTTTGATCTCTTTCATCAACTACAATTTTTCCTGTTCTATGCTTAAAGATTGTAAACGTTTTATTGTTTGCATCAGTAGCAGGATCAGCAATAGACAAATTAATAAAACCAGAGCCGTTAGCATTTAAAGCAACACCAGTTCCAGACCCAGCACTACCAGTGCCTAGGTCAACGGCTAAGTCAATTGAATGAACGCTAGCACCATTAACAAACAATTGTAACGAACCAGTATCTGCATTACCAAAAGAGTCCGCTGGGTGATTTTCGTTTGAACCCTCTAAATCTTGTGTTACATGAAAGTTTATTGTTCCTGTTACCTCTTGATTCTTTTGATAAACTCCTAATCTAAAGTTGTCCCCATTGGTTGCAATAGTTGCCTGATCATTCACACCAAGCGCAGTAAACCCAGCACCAGTACCATGCTGAGTATATCCAGATGGCTGTCCTGTTGTTTCAAACGATAGTTTAAGGCCTAAGCCGGAGGTATTATTATAGTCAACTCTACTAACATCTGGGGCAGCGCTTGGTACCAAAACGGAGAATAATTCATTAAATCTATCAATTGGTGTTCCAACTGGTGTCTCGGTTGTAAAATCTGTGAACAACCCATCATTATAATTTCCATCCTCTGCTTCACCAATAGCACCACCAGAACCACCAGCGCCAAAATTGGTCCAGTCTCCACCAGAGTTCTTGAATTGTAAAGTTCCAGAGTTATCTCTAAATCCATAGCCACTAGCGGTATCAGTATCTCCAAAAGAAATATAACCACCAGCCTGCACTCGTAAGTTGTTTTTAGCGGATAAATACTTTCCAGACACTTCAAGATCATCTGTTGTTGAATTAAATCCTAACTTAACGTCTTGAGAGTCTCCAAAGTTTACCTCTCTATCATCACCAATAAATACATCACCCCATCTAAGGCTTGGTGTTCCAAGTGAAAAATTGTCTGTGGGTATTGCTGTAGCATTATCATTATCAGGTGTAATTGATTTGGGAACAACGTTTCCAAAAACAACCAAGCCTCTCTGTTGATTAAAATTATTATTGTAAACTGTTCCTTGGAAGTCTCCAAGGATTGCAATCTCTTGAGTCCTATCTGATCCGCTAACAACGCCATTTGATGCTGATAAAGGTGCTACTGATTTAATTGAAAAACTGTAAAAGGATTGTTTGTTTGTGGTATTCTCGGTTCTTTTAAACTGAACGGACCCTACCTCTTCCGCTGCTGATGGTGATTCATTGGTTGGTAACTTAAAACTAATTTCACCAGCATGCAATTGTGTTGATGTAGAGCCAGAAGAGAATGTTCCGCCAAGTGTATTGGCGAGAAATATTTGCGGCCTTTGAGTGGCAGTGGAGTTTCTGTTCTCCATTTCAATTCTTGGAAGACTGACACCAGCATTGTTTGAGTTCATTTGTAACGAACCCATACTAATTTCCATGCCATCAGCAGGACCAGAACCAGTGATTACTACTGCACCAGTAACACGTAAATCACCAGTAAATGACCCTCCATTAATATCAAAAGTATCATCGGCAGCTGCTCCAATTGATCTTAAAGGAGCAAATATTTTAATAGGAGAAGCACCAAATAACCCAGCCCTAACAGCAACTGGGTCATTAAACACAACTGCCCCAGTAACAGACAAAGCCGGATCAACTACTCTATTAAATGTCGCCGCATCCGGAATCGGGGTATTACTGGCAACCGATGCAGTAGCACTATATTCTGTACTTCCGCTCTTGTAAATTAAATCTGAATTGGCAGATGAGGTTATTGAAATCTGACCAATAAAAGAATGGGTGTCGTCAGGTGTATCTCCGATTTGTGTTGAACCTGTTTCAGATAAAATTATTGTCTCAGTGACTTTTAGTGTATCAACATTAAGTGTCCCGCTTAGATCCATGTCTCCTTTGATAAATAGACTACCCGTGAGACTTACTTTAGAACCATCGTATGTAAGACTTTGACTACCTGAAAGGTTACTAGCCGCGTCCGATGTCTGAACTGCAAATTGGCCACCTTTACCAAGCGCACCTGAAACATATGCCCAACCAAATTCTGCCATTATTCATTGACCCCAGACCCTGATAATTCATACATTCTAGCAGAGGGGATCTCTGTTAGTGATGCATTAAGTTGATAATCTATAGCAGATCCAGATGCAGATAGAAACACTTTGTTACACTTTACCGGTATTGTCACTTCGTCTCCATTACTAGCAAGTGGCCAAAAGTGAAAATTTCGATATATATTGTTTGTCAAAAAGAAAGGGCCAATTACAGGATTTAACTCATCTGATCCTCCAAAGTTTGTTAGATCATTTAGGTCATCATTATTGCCACTTGAATCTTTAATAATTGTATTTGCGCCATCAATGACATCATTTTCATTATCGCCAAATTGATACCATAGTTTTAAATTAGCGCCTTGAATATTTCGAGGGTCTGCTTTACCACCAGTGTTGTAAAGTGATGTAACATTAGCTGCGCTTAACTCTACGCCCCACACGGCTACTTCATCAACACCAACTACTTTGTCGTAATCAATTCCGTTAAATAAAACAAATTTTGTTGAACCCGTTACAGGATTACCGGTGCTACTGTTTTGGTTTAAAATACTTGATCCATTTTTGTACAACTTGATAGCGCCATTTGCACCACCATTAACAGTTAGTACAAAATGATTCCATCCATTTTCAAACAAATTAGCATCTGCCTTTGTTTGATTGTAATAAAAACCACCGGCTGTATCAACTACCCTAATTTGTAACCTACCGTTACCAGAGGATACATTTCTTGGTCTCAACTGAACTGCATCATCACCTGCTTCATTTTGTAAGGAAATATAATTTTCTGTCGCATTAAATGTTGTGTTCCCATCGCTACCACTAAGCCACCATGAAATAGATGCACCAGAACCATTTGGGATATCAAAAATATTGTCAGCGGTTCTGAAATCCATAGTTCCTTTAGCTGCCAATGCAGTATTGCTTAGAGAACCAAAATGAACCCGTAGTTCTCCGGTACCACTGGTCTTCTTAACCTTAATCTCTTTTGTGACTTGATAAAAAGGTATCTCCTCTTCATTCTCATCAGCAATTTGAGAACCAGTTAGAAACGGAACCCCAGCAACCTGATAGGAGCCAGCATTGTGAAGGCCTGCTGTGTATTTAAATTTTTCACTCATTCGGCCCCCTCACACATTTATGCCTGAACCAGTAAGTTCATACATGCGTCCTACTGGGATTTGTGTTTGAGAAGCAAAAACTGAAAATGTAATTGATCCGCCACTAGCGTTAGAAAAAAAGATTTCCTTGCATTTTAAATCCAAAGTAAGACTGGTGTTATTTGGAACATCATAATAGTGTTTATTTGCAACAACATTTGCAGTGGAACTAGTTGACACAAGGTGAACTCGAAGATCTCTATTACTAGTGGTTTCTGTGTTTGTTATCACAATTTGTTTTGTTACATGCAAAAAATCAAGTTCTTGTTCACTAACTCCACTCCCTGCTGTGTTACCCAAAGTATACGTTCTAAGATAAGGGTATCCCGAGGATATGTAAGAGCCTGCATGATGCAGACCAGGTGTATATTGAAAGGTAGACATTATGAAGCAACTCCTACTACTCCGTCAAGAGTAAACATTCTCTGGTCAGGTATTTCTGTGAGTTCAGCATACACTTGTGCAGCCGATGTACCGGACCCAGTCCATATAAAGATTTCTTTGCACTTTACATTAAAGGATATTTCTTTACCAGCGTTTAAAATAAAGTAATTATTGTTGTCATTTGCGCCATGAGTAAAACCATGTTCTCCATCAGCTTTAGGTGCAAATCCAATCCTAATCGCAGTTGAACCATCAGTATTCTTCACTAATATTGATTTGCTAACTTGAGGGAAAACAAATCTTTCACTAGTGCTAGCGTTAATACCAGTAGAACCAGAAAGATAAGGACGACCAGCAACTTGATAAGAGCCAACATTATGAAGACCAGCGGTATAATAAAAATTTGACATTTTGGACTCCTATAGGTTAATTAGTTGTTTTGGGCCATTTTTCTCATTCTTTTTTTATGCCTCGCAATTGCCTTTTTCTTGGCTAAACGCTTTCTTTCGGAATGTTTTCGAAAATGTCTTCTCTCTCTTACTTCATCAAAAATTCCAGACTTTTTACATTTTCTCTGGAATCTTTTGATAAGCCTGTTGGGGTCTTCATTTTTTCTTGGTTTCACTGTTAAATTTGTAGCCATTTTAATTTCCTGCTAATTTTTTCCATAGACCGCTTGATGCAAAGGCACCAATATTGACACCTGGGTCGTTTGGTGCTACTCCATCGAGCGCTTTTGATCCATGTGGTGCATTTGACTTGCCGCTGTCTCGATTGGACAATGGTGCAGTCCCCTCAAAAAGATCAACGCCATTGAACGCATCACGGCCAATAGAGTCAAGAATAGCTTTTCTACGTTGCCTATCTGCTTCTGCTCTTTCTTGTAGTCTTTGTTGTTCTTGCTGTTCTGTTTCAAAATGCACTCTCTGTTTATTTTCTTGCATTAAAGGTTTTTGAGAAGTGCCAATCATAACTTCACTGATAATGGTTGATAGGGTTCCTTCTTCAAAAATAACTTCTTTAATACACTCCTTAATTAGAGGTTTTAACATTTTCTTTAATTCTGCTTTATTCATTTAACCGCCTAAAATTTTCTTAAACAACCCATCAATGTTGTTTTCTTTATGCTCTCTCATTCTTGTGCTAATGTTAACAGTCTTTGCATTTGGAAACACAAAGGCATTAGGGGTAGAAGGCTCTGATACAATATCAAAACAAATCAATTGAAAGTCTGCCTCAACAATAGTCTTGCCCATACTCTCTCTAACAGAACCTAAGCCACGAGAGGAAATGCCAAGTTTAATACCTGCATTAATTAAATCTTTAAGAATTCTGCCGGAGGGAGTGTCAAGGACTTTAATTTTGCCCATGACATCTTTACCTTCCCACCAACAGTCAGTAACAATATGAGAAACATTTTTAAGGTTTACAAC
>Ga0209348_1001414_pt1 | contig 11670 bp, 5 predicted proteins | sample ETNvirenome_2_30_FD_184065 | JGI IMG/M metagenome (GOLD analysis project Ga0209348, IMG submission 184065) | Marine viral communities from the Pacific Ocean - ETNP_2_30 (SPAdes) (version 2) | ecosystem: Environmental > Aquatic > Marine > Oceanic | place: Pacific Ocean | collected 2013-06-22 | reverse complement strand
TCAATTATAGTGGTATCAACCGCAGCATTAGCAACTGTGTAAATGTTTGGACTCCAGTCTTTATCTCTAACAAATACACGTAGTCTTGGCTTTTGTCCTTTTTTGTAACTGTCGTCTAGATTTGTAATTGTTGTCAAATAAACTGTGTCATACAACAAATCACTGGTTGCCACTGGTTTTGGCTCAAATGATCCTGTATGAAATTCTATCCTAGATACCCCAGATCCTGTGTGCCATACGTCAAACAGTGTTGTAAAACTACTAGTTGAAGCAAATGATGCTGTATAAACACCAGCTATAGTATTGCCATTCTCAACCAATAAGCCAGCGGTGAGGGACGAAGCTGAAGTTCCGGCAGAGTTCACTACAGTTAAAGCATTGCCAACTGGTGACGTACTCCCGGAATAAACAGCTACGGATAACTTATTGCCTGTTAATCCTGGGATATTTGCTAGTTGTCCCCTGATTACATTGTATAAATACAAAGTGTTTAAGTTATTTGCAGCCGAGGCCATACTGCTGCTAATGAAAAAGTTTCCTCTGTTATCTTTTCTCCCTGAATCCCAACGTGCTTCGAGAGTTGGCTGGTAGTGGTAGAATTCACTCGTCCTTGAAAAGAACATCTTAGTAAACAAGGAATCAGTGCCAGAAACAGCGGCGTCTGGGAACTTTAATAAAAATCCATAATTTGAAGTGCCACCAAGCCACTTGTAGACTTGTTCTGACACATCGACAGAGATATTTTCTAGTCCCGTATCAAAAGAAATACTAGCCGAAGTATTCGCTCCCGTAATAAAAGAACCGCCAGTTGAGCCCCAAGATACGCCAGAGGATGCTGAAATCCAGTTCGATACACCAGCATCTGTATAATTATCCATATCTAAGCCCCTGCCTTCATTCCAACTCTGAGACAGCATCATCAGGTCTAACGTGAAGTTTTCAGGGGTTGAACTTCCATGAGGAGCATTGTATAAATTTAAATGAAATTTAATACTACCCGAATTAGTAGGAAGAGTTCCATTTCCCATATCTGTTTGTATAGTGCTTACTGGGAACTGGATTATGACCCTGCTCTGCTCGGCATTTGCAGCGGAGATTGAAGCCGAGGTTTGTCCGACAATTACAAACGTCTCTAATATATCAGCAGCACCCATATTGGATCCTGTTCCTCTTGTAATAAGATTGGATTCAAAAGCGTTGGTAATTGTATTATCTTTTGTTGCGTAATATTTTTTTATGCCCATTTTATACTATAACTCCAACTACATCAGTATTAGGTAATAAAATCTCGGCTGCTGCATCAGATGGAACCCTCAGATATCTGCCATCATTGGAAAGATTGGAATCTATGTCATAAACAACATTACTATAAACACCACCTACTCGGTTATATAATTCTACTGTTTTGGTGTCAGTAACTCCCGGAACATCATTTAAGACTTTATAAATATCTGAAATATAAACTGACTCGCCGATTCCAAATTTAATCGTTAAAAAGTTATCGCTGATAGCCTTGTTACATTGTTGCAGAAGATCAAAGCGATTAATATCAAGATCTGGTATTACTTCGTATCTTATGCCAATATTTATGATTTTTGCGTCTAGGATATCAATCGTATCATTTATCATACGATAGTTGTCAAGCCAAACTTTAAGATTATTTTTCAAAACAGTATTTGGGATAGATAAGTTACCATCCACGTTCTCAGCTAAGACATACATATTCAAATTTCTTTTCATCGATGTCTCGTCCCGAATAATGTTAGCTCTTTTTATCTTTCCAAATTTTGATGGCATACGATATGCCAAGTTCATATAATCTTCTCGGGTCACGGCACGATTTTGTGCTGCGTATGTCCCAAAGGCTCGGACCCTAATCTCTTCAGCAGTCAGTGGAGCAGTGTCACCTAGGATTGGTGATTCATTATCAACCTCTATAGACCCTACCATGGTGGATATTGTAGCTTCAGATAGTGATGCCCTATTCCTGAACAACAAATTTGGAGTAATAATGTTTGTCACAGAACCAACCGAGGCATTGGCTATGTTTGTGGTATTAGCTGTGTAAACAACTGTTAAAGTGGTATTAACGGGTACAACGCCAAATTTATCCGTTTTTATTAAGTTAGTTGGATCAAAAGTTGTTTGTGTAACATAAGGCTTACTATTAACATTCAAAACAACATCCGCAGGATCAGCAATAATATCACCAGTGAGGTTATCCTCGGAACCATAACCAAATTGAATACTTGTTGAATTATCAGGATTAAACTCTACAACATACCTTCTTGGGACTGGCGTTAGCCTCATAGAGTATGGAACAGCTTCTCTAGATGTACTATCTACATTCTTAGCCTGAGATATAACCACATCTTGTGATAAGTTTTCAACCTCTAAATATTCATTTCCTTGCGAGTCCATAACAGATAATACTTCAGTTATATTTGGCCTACTAAGAGATAGTTTTAAAAATCTTTGATAATCGCCAACAGTTAACTGTTCCTCAAATTGTTGCCCGGAAACAACTTGACCAAAAGCCTTAACTGCAAAAAAGGTTGGATTGCCTGTTGTTGAATCAGTTCTCGCAACTGTTATCTCATTATTTGAATCAGAAAAATCAACGTCACTAGTTAATGTATAAGTTGCTCCGTTGTCACCAGAAAAAATTGTCCCACGTTGAAGAATAGGAAAATAATTTAAATCCGGGGATCTAGAGTTTGCCGCAACGGGAACAAGCATAAAAATAGCTACTTGACCTGTTGATTTTGCAACACCCTGGTTTTTAAAGCCAAGAGTCTCTGACAAACGAATAACATTATCGTACCTGATGGCGCTATCTAAAAAACTTTCATTGGCTTGAAAATCTGCATAAAACGATAATTGATCACCAACATAAGCTACAAGATCCAACATTAAAGCACCAAATGATGCCTCACTAAAATCCTTAAACGTGGATGGATAATAACGTTTAGCATAATTTTCTAAGTCTGATTTAATTGACTCAAAATCTCTGCTTGTATAGTTTATCGGTCTTTTTGCCATATTGTTTTTCCCGATATTAATTAGTCATCGTCGAAGATATTATCAACTGGTCTTTTTCGTTAAAAGGTAATATATTATATTCTATACTAACATACACCTCATTAAGTCCAAGAGTAGGATCTTCATCGCTGGTTATAAAGTTTATCTCCTCCAAGGATATCCCTGGCATATAAAATGCAACCTGTTCGCTGATTGCTTGTGCTACTTTGCTGAATGTGTCGTCGCCAAGACTTTCGAAGAGAAACCCATAAAGACCGACTCCAAACTCGGGGATCATTGGTCTTTCACCAGGCATCGTAAGAATAAGCATTTTTAGATTCTGCCGAAATGTTTCTTTCAGCGTCTTATTTAATTGATAAGGTCCGTCTGTTTTATCGTAGACTAACGGTAACCTTGGTGATATGCCTTCTAACTTACTCATTTCTGTTAATTAGTGTTTCCAATATACTTTTCTCTTCTAATCTTCCCTGGAGACTTACATTGTAGTTTCTGTATAAGTCGGGCAAATATATTCTAAAAAATCTTTCCGAAAGCGATCTGACTACTTTTTCGACATAATTGTCAGTATCATTAACAGGATCAGCGACAATGCCAAGTTTGTCAATATCAATGTCTGTGACATTTTCTCCAGCTTGTTGGCGGCGCAATAGCACATATTGGTCATATTCTTTTAAATTAAACGTTTGAAATATGTTTGCTAATTCATCAAAATATAAAGAGGGCATTCGATCAGTTGGGAAAATTGTATCAATACCGTTTCGACCTAAGCCTGTCCTACCCTGTATCTCTTGTGCAAGAAATAACTCTATTCTAAGTACAGTCTGGGCTAACTCCTCACGATTACCCCTTTGAACATTGTACCATTCCCTAGCGGTATAGGTTCTGCCCTGTCCTGGATTTGTGTGTTGGGTGGAAGGATTATAAAAAAGATTATTCAAAGTTGTCAATTTATCTGATACCGAAGTTAATAACTCTCCAGAGATACGGTTAGCTAAGTCTACTGGTATGGGCTCAAAACCACCCTCCGGTATTCTGATAACAAGGTTTGGTGGTACGAACTCAAAACCAGCCGGTCTGCCCATATCAATATCGTCTCCTACTAACGAATTAGGGCTAAAATAATCAGGGAATATGTCTAGTAACGTAGCTGGTACAGATGGTTCGTCGGGTGAAAATTTGACTGATGAACCATTCTTCCTTAAGAATAATAAATCTCGAAGTCTTAAAATCCTATCATCAGTTAATAAGCTGTCGCTAACCTCTTCCGTGAGGGTGCGCAACCTTTCTTCGACTTGATCAGAAGAATAATAAGTTATTTCCTGAGTTCCATCATAGTAACCAACACTCACAGGGAACCCTGCGAAAGGAGTGCTAAACTTTGTTACAAGTTCGCCCTTTATCGCTGTTAAAAGATTATCATCTGCATTCGCATTTTGCACTAAAATTCTGTATTGTGTATCACTATATCTGTTTGCATATTTTATGCCACGATCATAATAAATCATATAGGATGCTATTTGGAAAGCAATTGGAAAATAGTAAGCTCCAGCTAATAATCCTAATTGAGTTATCTGATTACCATTATAAAACTGACCTATGATTGATTGTGCTGCTCGTGCTTGCTCTGCATCTGCGATTCCATATTCTTCAAAATTAACGTTAAACAGAAGTCTATAGAACTTAACAAGAGTGTTTTCATACCTTTGCTTAATATTGAGCGGTGATTCTGGATCAAAAGCAGATCTATTTACTGATTTATATTCAGATGTTCTGGAGATGTTCTCCAATATACCAACGTACATTGATTCTATAATGTTCCTCACATTTGCCGAAGGACTTAAATCATCAGATATTGCTGGATTGTTTTTAAATTTACTGTCTTCTAGGTCTTGCGGGAAAACCAGCTTAACATATTGAACTGACTCATATAGTGGTCCAATCATTTCTTTTGCGGTTAATTCATCTGTTATCTTTTTGTGGAGATAGTCTGTAATTAATTTTACTGTACCTACACTATTCCAACAAGGATATACACGAGCTAGAGGCATAATATTCATAAAAAATGAAATCATTCTAGTTTGTATAACCTGAATAGCTGATTCTGCTCGAAGGGTATCCTCCGCCGTTACACATATATCGTCTGTTCTCTCCAAAGGTAGTTTTGCAACAGCCGAAACATAACGTGGCATACGCCTTCTACCGGTATCATTAATAACAGCAACATTGATTTGAGTATCTATTCTTTCTCTATAATTTTGTATACTTGTAAGATCTTCGTCTCTATCAAGTACTCTTTCAGCCCTAGCGATGGGTCCTGGTTGACGGGTGCCGGAATCTACAGGTAGTCCGACAGAAAAGTTTGAATACATCTGGAACATACCCTCTGAAAATAAAGGGGGCATAAGCGTGTCGTTTATGAATAGTTTAAAACTGTTGTCTACTCTAAAATTAAAATCTCCAACCTGTAAATTATTAAAGATTCTATAATCCACAGACTCAAAATCACCATTATCTGTTATGGTTTGTGTATCTGATGATACAGACCTTTCGTTGTGTATTAAACCAGCAGGATTATAATATGCAACGGTTGGTGTTTGTCTGTCAGGGTTCCAATAAACTATTCTTATGTCACCCTTCTCAGAATTTGCACAGTAAAGATTTGACGCTCCAGTGTATCCCACATAAGGACTAGTATCTTCTTGGTTCCTGAGATAACCATAGACATAACTAGATATTTTCATCAATTGCCTTATTTCGGGATCATTTCGCTCGGCACCATAATTTATTCTTTGCAAACTTGGTTGGCGTAGTAGATATTCAGAATCCAACCTTTTAACAAGGGGAGACGGTGCATTTCTTATGCTATAGTAAGCATAATCATATGATTCTTGTGGTGGCTGGGGTGGGTTTCGATACTGAGGTATTGGTAATCTTGGTAAAACTGTTGCAACATTAGGCCAAAGCATATCATAGACAACGTCCTCAGTCCAGCCATTCCGCCTGCCGCCGAAATTTCCTTGAATTCTTCCCGCAACTACTTCGCCGTCTTCCCTCCCAAGACTAAATCCAACTCGCTGCCCGTAGCTTGCTGGTGTCTGAAAGAACACATCTCCGTTGCTTGATTTATATAGATTGTTTATACTAGCTTCCCTTAGTTTTGGACCCAGTTGATACAAAAGTTCTGTGCCCATTTTTGAGTTGTATAAATTATATTCAGGAAGCTGTCTGGTTATTTGTTCTTTCCCAAAAAGATCAGAAAACAGTTCTGCTATTGATTCAGATATAGAGTTACTTATACTTGCTATAAATTCTAGCAAATCATCATACCACGTCATCGTTGGTAATGAATCTATTAATCTTTCAATCTGAAATTTAATGTTAGCTAAGTCTCTTAACCAGTTGCATAGATTATTGATTTTATTAATTTTATCGCTGACTATGTCTGTATACTGAGCTTCAATTTCCGGTATGTCAAAATTAAGCTCTAAAGGATTAGTATAACTTTCTCTTTGATCACAATATGCTTCAAGAGGAGAGCGAAATGGCAAATCACCAAACCTGCCTTGATTTTCTATCGCATCTCCCAAAAGTATAAAGAAATCAATTATCTTATTGTTTGAAAAATTTAAAGTATTATATTCAAAAGGGTTTATGGTTAAAATATCAGGCTCTTCTGCTGTTGGTTCTGAAAAAGGAGATATGTAATTTACAACATCCCTACCCGATACAGTCTCAAATATATGACTAATCAATTCATTATCAGCATCACCATCCAGAAGCTGCTGTAATTCAACAGGAGTTGACATTCTTGACACGTCTTCTAATAAATTTTGTACTTGTTCTAATGTTGCTGGAGATGTTTCTCCTTCTCGATCAATATTAAAAAGATTTGCCAATCGGGCTAACTCTACTAAATCAACTTCTTCAACAAAATTTCTCAGATCAGTAAAACCAAAATCTTGTTTTTTAAATGAATTTCTTAAACCACTAGCCGGTCTTTTATTACCTTCTGGTCCGCAACCCAGTAAAGCGCTAACAACATCTTTTGCAACACCTGCTATGATAGACTTTATAAAATTTTGAAGTATTGTTTCAATAACTTTCTGATATACTTTTGATTGTTTTGGTTTGAGTCCAATCATTTTTCTTTTTTTAAACTCAAATTTTATGGGTTCATCCAAAGTCTCCCTTATCAAAGAATTAACAACAGGAGGCGCACCAATGGGGTCTAAAAAACTATCCTCAATAAAATCCCCTAAAACATCTAAGGTGCAAAATATTTGTTGATTGACAACACGTTCAACTTCTTGGTATGCACGGGCAGGATTTTCAGCATAGGTCGCTGCGTCAGTGATTCTTCTTTTAGTTGCTTCATCCTCTATAATTTCCTGTCGAAGTAAGATAATAGTTTCCCGGATTAAAGATCTAATTTTTGTTTTTCCTGTTGCTGCTTGCCAAAACCTTAAAGCATATTTGGCAGCTTTAGCTTGACCAGTGTCACAGTCTATATTAGATAATGTCGAAGACATTTTATAACTCAAGGGTCTATTTGAAAATAAAAGCTCATATTGACGAGGACTAGTTTTAGATAGCTCTGACAACTTTGCGAATAGATCTTTTCTTTTTCTTCTTCTGCGGGCATCTTGCGCTTCTTCGTTGTTGGCTCTTTTAGCTAACACTGCATCGAGCAAAGTCGATGGGTATACATATTTTGACAAAAACGTCAAGGGAGCCTCTCTAGTTGATGGTGTTGTGTTTTTTACATCTGTATAGATTTCATAACTTCCTTCGATAAAAGAAAAAGTAGTGGGTGTAAAGAGAGAAAAAGCATTTGCTATTCTGGCTTGTTCCTCATTTATATTAAGATAATTTATGTTACCTGTGCCCTGATAGTAGAAACTACCATTAATACAGATATGATCCAAAAGGTAATCCTCTGTAAAAAACATTTCAACAAAATCATCGTCCTCTAGAGATATTTTATTGTACCCGTAAAATAAAGACAATAAATCGAAGAATGACTCAAGGCGGTCAACTTCCCTAGCTAGATCAACTCCATTAAGAATTTGGGGCGTTAAACCGTCGTCTAAAAGCTTTTGATTATATTCTGTTAGTACACCTCGAACAGAAAACATATACCTTAACATATCTTCAACTTGAAAAGTAACACTTCTCTTAGTTTTATTTTCATCACCAATTATTCTTTTTGCTTTTTGCAAAGTAGATAATTCATATTCCTCATAAGATGGTCTATCATTAGCTTCTTCAGAATCTGGGAGATTATTAATATCACTTGAATTTATCTGCAAGCAATATATCCATCGGGATCCTGGGCGAAGATCTCTGTAGGAAAATAAAGCAAATGTATCAGGTGCTCCATATTTTGATAATAAATTCTGAAAATTTGCTTCTGAGTTTTTTCCTGTGAGTTTTAATATTTCACGAATGCTTTTCTCTACAGCATTACTATATCTTGCCCTTTGATTTTCTGAAAAACGAGTAAACCATGTTATCCTAGCAGTGGCACGATCTTCTGATCTCAAAAAGTTAAAAGCATATCCTTCGGTTTCTGTAATATCAGTTCTCTTAACATAATAAAACTTTAAGTCAACTGGATTATAATAAACACGATCGTTGTCTTCTCCAGGAAGACCATTTTTTCTCCAGTCGTATAAATCTACATTAGAATCAGAACTTATATATGTTGTTACACTTGGACTTAAGTTCAATAGGTCAACCCCAACGTTATCACTATATTGAATACTTGGTAATCCTAGAGCACTTCTTAGTTGATCTTTGTACTGTTTAGAGTGCTGGGAGGGAACTGCAATCAGGTTTGCGATATCTTGATTGAGTTCAGGTCTGTTTGCATCTTCTCTATATTCTTGCTTATATGTCAATTCAGAGGTGTTAGAAGAATATTTTTTTAAAACATTATTTTGCCTCAATTGGTCAACTATGTTCTGCAAAACAGCTATAGATTCAGTATCGCTGATTTCTTCTGCACTATTATTCACTACTTTGCCATTTTGAGGGTAAAGCGCAAAATATGCAAGCATATCGTCTATGGTGATTGTCCTGTCACGATCTACTAATTCTTTGCCAATTTTGGGAAATTCATAGAAGAATAGATAACTCTCGTGAATGGCGTCAATAACAAATTTATTAGATTCATTCTCATAATCATAACCCAAACCTCGCCTAGAGTCTGTATTAACAGTCTCAGCGTATGGGTTTATTATTCTTCGTTGCCTATCTGTTAGTGCCATACCTGCTTACCTAGTTTACATTATTAAATTTACTACGAAAATTGTATTTTGCAAACGGATTGATCTTACTATAGTTCATTTTATGAAAAGCAAAGTTTAACTCTTGCGATTGTAAATTGCCAAGTGATAGAGCACACCTTGTTAAAATTGTCCCTGCGGCTGGGGCTGCCGGAGGAAGGAAACCCGAAATAATTCCGGCCATTGCTGTTATCGACTCAACCGCTGTCGCAACTTCCCCGTGTAAGTCATTAATCAATTCCAAAATATTGTCCAAAACCTCTGCAAGATCATCACCTTTTACCATTGGCTGTAGATCAGTATCATTATTTCCAGCAATTAAATCAATGCCTTGTACATTATCTCCAATGAACATACCCGCAGACCCATTGTAAGAATCGGTGCTTGTTACTAACTTTATACCTTCTCTACCAATGATTCGCACAGAATCAGCTTTTATGGCAATTGCTGATCGGTTTGTCAGATTACCAACTTTTCCTTTCGCTAATCCAAAATATTCTTTAGAATCAATATCTGCCCTCTGCGAAATATAAATGCGAGCAGAGTCAAGTTCGGTGCTTTTGTTTGTTAATACTTTATCCCCTTCATTGTCAACTTCTCGTGCAAGAATACCAGACAACCCAGCAATTATATCAATACATCCTACATTAGTATTAGCTGTCGATCCCTTACCTGAAAACTCACTTCCTGGGCGATCACGTCCTTGAATAATAATGGTATTATGTTTGCCTTGGAGAATATTCTCAGACTCTTTAATATTATAACTTGGATTTGGACCTATAATGTCAGATTGAAAATACCCAGAGTATTCTCTCGCTTCATCTTTTGGCGAGTTTTCCTTATACTTTTTCTTACTGTTATCTAGAAGTGCCTCAGTTATTGTTTTAGGTGTGGCCATATCTTACTCCTGTGATTGATAAAAAGTCTGCCCAATGAAGCCAACCATTGGGTCTTGTTTATCCCCTGCTGTAAAAGGAGTAGAAGTGTTTGTGACATATTCAAAATGAAGATGAGCCCCGCTACCTATACCAGATCCACCAGAAAAAGCAATGGGCTGACCTCTTTTAACCTTTTGTCCAGTTTTAATAACTGGATATCTATTATGATCTTGTAGATGAGCATAAAGTGTAAAGAATGGGACTGGAGATTGTCCTGGCGTTTTACTGTATGAGGTGTGTCTTATAAAAATATAATGTCCATAACCTTTTGTTGGTCCGCCTTTGTTTGTTCGCACAGTCGCAATTCCATCAAAGGCTGCAAAGATTAATTCTCCAATTGGTGCTCTGAAGTCTGTACCATAGTGTGGTCTTCTTCTGCCCTCTGTTGGGTGAAGTCTGTTTAAATCAAAAGGAGAAGTAACAGATAAACTCCTAACAGGAGGAGCAGGTGACAATTGAACCTCTCCAGAAGGCAAAGACATAGGTGGCGCACCAACAGGGTCCACATTTCCAAGACGAAATACTTCAGCGCAAGGATCAGGAGATGTTTGGGAATTTGCTGGGAGAACCGATGCGCATCTTTGCAGTTCCTCTAGAGCAAATTTATTATTAATATGTCCTTCTACGTTAATAATCGTACCTGTTTCCATATGACTGGAAAATTGAGCACGAGGATTATTAAATTGCACCTCTACAATATCTCCTGCTTTTAGTGCGTGTTGTCCTGTTCCTTGAACATATTTCACCAGAGGGTAAAAACCTATTGCAGGGTCATCTGATCTTTTTGCTTCAGGTAGCCAATAATGTCTAGGATCGCTAAGCACCATAATTCGAACCATTTGATAAGTGGCTCTTGAATCCAACTGTTGTACTGTCTCGTAAAAAGACTTAATTTGATCTTCTACTCTTAAAACGAGCGCCTTAGCAATTGTTAGGTCAGTTGTAGAATTAGGCGTGTTTAATCTACGAATGAGATTCTTGAGAGTGCCCATGGGAGTTGAACGATCAAGATCCCAAGCACTATTACTAATATCGTTACCAAACGACATATCATTACGATAAAGCTGTTGCTTTGCGTCGTCGTATAGTGTTGGCTCACTTTGGTTTTTAGTATTAGTCACTCTAGTCCTCCTTTAAAATATCAAACAACTGATTCTTATCATCGTCTGTAAGACCTGTTTGACTAGAGGACTGATCTTTCTTATAAACCAATGTGGCTAATTTTACTAATTGTTCATTGCTTCTTTGTAATGTTTCAACAAATTTAGCAGCGGTAGCACCAGAATCAGAGTATCTTTCTTTTGATACATTTAAATACTCCTTAAGATTATCTAGGAGTATCTCTGTTTCTTGTCTGTCCTTGTTTATATTTTCAAGGGCCTGTTCGATTAACGAGTTTAGAT
>Ga0209348_1001413_pt1 | contig 11670 bp, 11 predicted proteins | sample ETNvirenome_2_30_FD_184065 | JGI IMG/M metagenome (GOLD analysis project Ga0209348, IMG submission 184065) | Marine viral communities from the Pacific Ocean - ETNP_2_30 (SPAdes) (version 2) | ecosystem: Environmental > Aquatic > Marine > Oceanic | place: Pacific Ocean | collected 2013-06-22 | reverse complement strand
CTTCAGAACTAAGAGGCGCAGCAGAAAACATTGCAGATCTTAAGTTTGCTGACAATATGAGAGATAGAGAAGAAATGGATGCTCAATTGCAACGTGATCGTGAAGAATTCAGTGACTAAATAACAAACACAAATAAAAGATGCCATAGAAAGACTCCTCCAAACAAGGCCGCTACCCATTTTAAAAGGTGCGGTCTTTTCTCTTGTATAAAGTCAATGGCCACAGCAAAGATAAAGATCTTTGTGAATATAAAAAACCATGGTGATATGCTTATTGCCCACGCCATAAATGGGTTTGCTTCTTCGACGCCTTTGCCTAATGCGTATAAGGTTAATAGCAAATCAGCAACGTTTCCTAAGTGACAAAGCCAAAACCATAATCGTGTGCCCATATAATAAATATAGTTAAAAACCAATAACTTAAAAAAGTTGTTGCTTGTTATAACTATTTATAGCAGAGGTATGATATGAAAATTTCTTGGAAACCAACTGACGGCGGTATGAAAGAACTAGTTTATGCTCATGAAGAGTTAATTGGCTATGTTGAAAAAGTATGGAGCACGCAAAAATGGAAAATTGTTCCATACTTTAACCTTGTTGCTAGTTTTGGCAGCGAACTTGAACAGAAACATGCATCATCGTATGAGGCCGGAAAGGCCTTGATGAAGATGTGGGAAAAAGAGCAATATTACTCGATGCAAATTGCAAACGATGAAGCAGATGAGCCATATTGGGAAGATGATGAACCTTGGGATCCTAGAACAACACAACCAATAGATATGAGCAAAGTGTGGTCAAAACCTTGAGGAAATAAAATGAAAAATATATTTGCATTAGTGTTTGTTGCAGTGTTCGTTTTGTCTTGTGCGGAGCAAGAGCAGGGTGGTAATTTAAACCATTTTACGCCTGATATAGTTGACACTATTGCAGATATACTGCAGCCTCCGATCATAAATCCTTTGCCACCTATATCAACTCTTGTACCTGACGAATGTACAGAGTGCAAGTGGTATTTTTGCCCTCCGCTCAATGAGGTTTGGCAACAAGAAATATGTATGAACATATGTGTGTATCCTCCAACTGTTATATCAGAATCTGGTTGTGTAGAGCACTTAGAGTGCAATCCTTTGCAATTGCTAATTGAGACAATAGAATGCACAACTGACGAAGGGTACCCAGGTACGCAAGATAAACTTTGCAACAAAGGAAGAATACAATATACTAATTGTGAAACAGAGTGCACAGAAGAGTCTTGTAATTATTATGATGACGACTGTGATGGGTTGATCGACGAGGAACAACTTAATATTTGTGGTGATTGTGGCATTGTTCCTCCAGAAGTATGTGATAATATTGACAATAATTGCAATGGTGATACAGATGAAGATCTTATTCGTACTTGTGCAACTGCATGTGGCACTGGTTATGAATTGTGTGATTCAGGAAACTGGTCAATCTGCTCAGCTCCACAGCCATCGGATGAAATATGCGATGGCCTAGACAATGACTGTGATGGTCAAATTGACGAAGAGTTGGAATGTATATGCACAGTTCAAGACGTGGGTGTTTTGTTTCCTTGTCGCGAAGAGCCTTTGCTATGCGGTGAAGGCTTTAAAACTTGTGAATGTCTCGATGATGCATGCACTGATATCGCTGTAACTTCTTGTTATGCTCTTTGTCACTGGTTTCCACCAGCTGATCCATCGACTTGTGATCCACTTGTTGGACAAATCATCGAACAAGAAGAGTGCAATAACTTTGATGAAAACTGCAATCAATTGATCGATGAAGACTTACTCGCTTCTTGTTATAGCGGTCCTCCAGGCACTTTAATGCAAGGCATATGCATTCCTGGTACAATGACGTGCGAGGCCGGCGAATGGGGCTCTTATTACAATGAGCAGTTCACGCCTAGCTATTGTGACGGTGAAATTACACCACAAGAAGAAATTTGCAATGGTCTAGACGACAATTGTGATGGTGAAACTGATTATGGTGAGGAAATGAAAGAAACAGACATCTTGTTTGTTATTGATTGGTCTGGATCGATGAACGATGAAATAACTGCTGTCTTAACAGCATTAAATCAATTTGCACAAAATTATAGTGATGAAGATGTGCTAAAGTGGGGTGTCGTTCGTGGGCCTCTTCGTTATACGGTTGGACCTCCTCATGAACACCTTGAATTAACCCATAACCTGTCTGGGTTTAGTGATTTTCTATCAACTATGTCTAACTTAAGTGTTGTCGCCGGTATGAACACAACTATGGAAATGTTAATCGACGCAGTATACTTGGCCATTTACAACATAACCAGTACGCTGCCGGTGCCTATAGAAGATTTACTTTGGAAAGGCACTTTGTCTAGTAGCGGCTACGGAAGTGGCGTAAAAGAGTCTGTCCCTCCTCTTAAAGACTTTAAAATTAATTGGCGACCCGATGTTGACAGAGTTATTATCGTTTTTAGCGATGAAAGACCTCAAAGCTACCTGCACCCTCCTATCTCTGTAAATCAGCTAGAAGCGGCACTTGTGGCCACTCCACGTTTAAAATTATACACATTCTCACAGTATTCTTTCTGGAGCTGGGATGAGCTAGCTATAGCAACGGGTGGTAAAGACTTTCAATTAACAAACAACCCAACTGAGATGTATAATAGTTTAATGGAGATACTAGATGAAATCTGCAAGGATGGGCAAGAGTAATGGAAGAAAATGAAAAATTAAAGATTGCTTTAAGGCGTGCAAAAAGACAATTAGAAAATATGGAAATTGAAAGGGCCAGACTTCAAGATGAAGTTGACTCTTTATGGTCTTTAATGGACGAACTTACAGAAACTCAAATCAAAGATCACAATGATTTTTTTAAAAAATTAGAGTCTGATACATTAATAAAATCTTTAATGATATCTAAAAAGAAAGCAGATTGCTGAGAGGACTTATGGGTGAGAAAGAAGCTAACATTAATTTTGCTTGTTTTATTTTGCGCAGTTAGTTGTAATGTGCACGAAAATGTAATATTTTCAAATACTTATACTAAAATTTATAAAAATTCTAGATGCAAGCCGTCTGATGGCTTTCCACAAATGATCATGATTCCATTTTTTCACAGAGCAACACAGATTGTTCCTGACTGCAAGACTTATCCAAAACACAAAACTGCCCTGGCATTAATGGTATTTTATCATAAGTGGCAGGAATACTTTGGAGATGATGACTATGCTGTCAAGGAGTTGCTTAATAAGGTAATGGTTAAGTGGGGTAGACATCTAAGAACCATTGAGGCTAGAGGTTTTAACTTGCACGGCGAACCCATTACCAAGGCTACAATTCAAGGTATTGTGGAGACTGACACTATTATATGGGTCTGGCAAGCATATGGCAAAATATCAGAGACTAGCTTAATGCATGAATTGGTTCATATTTCTCTCAAAGCAAGCATTGGCACGACAGATCCAGATCATGAGGGCGACACGTATCAAGGTTGGACTCCTGCGCACACTAGAATGATCAATGAAGCTAAAGATATGCTCAGAGCCTTTAATATATAAACAACTATTTATAATATGCAAAAATTATTTGAAAATTGGCGTAAATTTATAAATGAGACACCTTTTGGTGGCTATAACCCAGGGTTGGCAGGAACATTAGATTTTGGTCAAGGAACATCGCGAATGTCCCACAAGCCAGACAAAAAAGACCCACCTGATGATATTGATACAGAATTTATTGTCAAAGCTGTTGTGCATCGCAGTGGCGAAGCTGTTTTGTTGTTGAACGATCAAGGCTGGGATTTACCAGGCGGTCATAAAAAAAGAAATGAAACAGATGAAGAAGCACTTAAACGAGAAATAGAAGAAGAAACTGGACTGATAATTGACAGAACAACAATTGAAAAAATTGGTGAAAGTGAAGATGGCAAGATAACATTTTATAAAGTTGAATATTCAAACGATGCAGTTATGCAACATAGTGATGAACATGAAGATTTAGAATCTTATACTCTAGAACAAGTTCAAGAATTAGATAATATTTGTGGTACGTTTAAAAGATTAGTGTTAAAAACCTTAAATGGGGAAGCGAATGAAGAGAATATTATTAGCTGAAAAAGCAACTCAAAATCCTACGAAGTTGCAAATACAAGATTATGCAGCAGAGATGTCTAAAAAGCACAATGTGCCTTTAGAGTTAATATTGAGACATCTTTGGATTGAAAGCAGCTATAACATTAATGCTAGAAGCAAAAAAGATGCTTTTGGGCTAATGCAACTTATACCTGCAGCGGCTCGAACTGTAGGCGTGGATCGAGAAGACTGGCGTCAAAATATTGAAGGTGGCACAAAGTATCTTTCTAGAATGCATAAAAAATACACTGGTAAAACAGCTTTTCCTTGGGTTGTTGCTTCAATGGCTTATTACACTGGACCTGGAAACATCGACAAAACTGTAAAATCAGCTAAAGAAAACAACATGGAAATTTTAGATTATGTGGTAATGATGAAAAATAAAAAGAGTCAATATCACATGTCAATTTTTGGATATGCAAAAAGCATATATGATGACGGTCACCGACGTAACGCAAATAGACCAAAAATTGAAACAACTAAAGCATCTAAAGGTTTCAATTTTAATATTCATCCCGCAGTAAAAGGTGGATCTGAAGGTTCTGTCGCTAAGCTTCAAGGTAGAGCACCAGCAGCTCTAAGAGGGCGTTTTGGTGCTGGAAGCAAGCCAGACTCACCAAAAACAAAACCAAAAGACAAAGATTCTTCTGCGCTTATCTTACCAAGTAAAGAAGTAGAAAAAATTAGTCATATTTCAACTTTGAAAACGCCAACTATTAAAATCAGCAAAGATGAAAGTGGCAAACAATACATTTCTTATGAAGGCGATGATCCCTTAAAAGGCAACATAAAATTTAGCCCTCGACTGTTAGACAAAGAAGTAAAAGATCTTTTTGGATATGCCAATTGGGATGAATATGTAAAAGAAAATCAAAAAGATTTGCAGGTTGACAAATTTAACCTACACCCTTTTCATGTAGCATATGCAATGCAGGAGTTTGTTGATGGCTTTGATGAAAAAGATTATGTTTTAGTAGGTGTTCCAAATAACAATGATACCGCTAATAGTTTAAAAATTAAGATGCTTTCTGGGTTAAGAAAAGGTCTTTTTGGTGATAGTAGAGGCACAGTTTCTCTTTCACGCTTGGGCACTTTAAATTCTGCCTTGTATGCTCCTGCCGGCGGCTTAGCAAATGCATCAATTATAACAACAATCAAAAAAAATACAAAGATAGCAGATATATCTGCCAACCTTAGAGCAACACCAATGTCGGTGCAACATCCAGATGGTGATTTTTGGAATGCTTCATTTTCTCCTCAAACTACAAAAAATGCTGATTCAGCGTTAAAAGTTGCTGCAATGGAGAAAAAAAGCTCAGCAGATCTTTTAAACGAATCGATAATGACCAAAGGTCAGTTTGAAAGGCAATTGTTAAATGAAGCTGCGTTGCTGTTGCCGTCTCTTCTTCAAGCTAGAAACGCAACATTAGTATACAGTTTTTTTTCTAGAGTGCTGCCTGCCGTTGGGCGCGCCATAAAAGGACCAGCTGTAAAAACAGCAGACACAATTTCTAATTTTTTATCAAAAAGAAAAAACGTCAAAGCTGCTAAAAAAGCTGCTAAAGAAGCTGCTAAAGAGGCTGCTAAAGACGCTGGTGAAGGTGCCGCAAAGCAGGGTTTGATGAGCCGGCTTACAAGTGTTCTTGCTCATGGATGGGTTGGAAAACAAGTGTTTGGTAGCGATGAGGAAAAAGAAAAAGACACAAATACAGGTTTTTTTGAGTTAATTGCTTATGGCGTGGTTGGAAAATATATTACTGGCAATCTTGGATCAATATTTAAATTTTTTGCATACTCTACTATTGGACTAGGAGTGGGCGGAGTGATGACCGGCCTGGCTGCATTTATAAGTAAGGGTGAAGAAATACTTGAAAATGAAGGCGAAGAAAAATATGAGGAGCATTGGCAAAAACTATATGATTTATTAGATGAGGCATGGCCAAATTTTGCTGCAGCAATTAATAGCGCAACTGACCTTGACTTACCTACTAATTCAAGAGAGTTTTTTACAGGAGCCCAGCCCACCGATGAGCAAACTAATCAAATTATTGGTAGTGTCGCAAACAAACGAAATGTAACAGCAAAAACTAAAAAAGTATCGTCTGCAGATGATATAAAATTTTATTTGCTACCAAAAGACTGGAAAAAAGGAAAATATTATACCGAGAATGAAGCTAGGTTAGCTCAAAGAGTTGGTGCTAATTTAAAAAGTGGCTTAATTGTTACTGGCAAAGGCGAAACATTAAAAAAAGATTATCTAAAATGGAAAAGTGAAATTATTAATTTTATTGGTGTTTCTAGCCAAATACCTAGCGCAGGTCAAACTATGACACCAAAAATTAACACAGTAAGTGTTAAAAATTTAGACGCTTTAATTTTTGGTCACAGTCAAGCTAGTCCAACTGCGTTGGGTGGTACAATTGAATCAATGCTAACTAGTTCTGGAATGCAAGTAAAAAGATTAAAATTTGATGGTGATAATGACAAAAGGTTAGTCTCAAAACTTACTCAGATACCAAACAAAAGTTATAGGGTAGCTTATCTTTTCTTGAACGGCAATGTTTATAGTCCTACAGGACCACTGTATGAAGATTCAAAACTTCAAATTATAAATTATGTTAATAACAATTTAAAAGTTCCAAAACAAAATATAATTGTAATACTGCCTCCAATTAATAAAGATAACGAGCTGTCTAGTAGGCGTTATCAATTAAATGTTAAAGCTAAAAAGTTTTTTGAAGCAAATGGTGTGAGAGTGGCTAAAATTGTAGTGGCTAATCAAGCTAGCTTTAGTAAAAATGGCCTGTATCTTAAAAGTGGTGCACCTGAAGCTAAATCTCTTGCTTCTAGTGTGTCTGTAAAGCTAGCAGCTGCGGCGCGACCTAGCGTCTCTACTGGTCCAGGGCCACTTATACCAGAAAGCGAAACAGGTGATATATCACAAGAAGATATAAATAGAGGTAAAAAAATAGGTCTTGAATTGTTTAGCGGAGCAGGCAGGGTTCGCCCGGTTAGTAATCAAAAATCATTTGCGCAAAAATCAGCAATTAATTTTCTTAATGCTCTTGGTGCAACGGGAGATAAATGGACTGTTGGTGACATTACAAACGCTAGTGCAAAATTAATTGCTGGTGTGCATAGATCTCATCAAACTGGATTAGACGTTGATTTGGCTATTCCCTATAAAGATGGTACAAGCTCAATTTTTGACAAAGTTAATAATTCAGAAAAATTTGATAAAAAAGGTAGAAAAATCAAAAGAGTTTTAAAAAGAGGCTGGGATTACGAATTTTACGATGACAAAAAACAAATTGATATGGATAGTGTAATAAACATGCTCAAAGTTGCACAAGCCTCTGGCGCGATTCTTATAATTGTAGATCAGAAAATAATCAATATGATTAAAACATATGCAATGCAAAGAAACATGATAACTGAAGCTATCGATAGACAGTTGATGGCAGCGCTTGACCTTCTTTCTCCAGGCAAGGGCGACACACACTTAGATCATTTTCATATTAGATTACCTCTTGATGTAGATTTATGTCCAGGTCAAAAAGGCGGCAGAAGTTGTAATTCAGAATATCTTAAAAACTGGATGACTTTTGATCAGTTAAGTAAATTTATTAAAAAAACCAATTTTAATATTCAAAAAACAAGTGTTGCACCAAGTATCGCGCTAACAAAAAGAGCTGCTGGAGCTGCACAGCCAAAATCTGCGAGGGCTGCAGCTGTAGAGCGCAAAAAGCGTGAACCTGAATATGGTTATGTTTTCGGCGGCATAAGACCAGGCTCTACAATATACAGCATGTATAATCAAGATAAATTTTTTGGCAATGGTGCTTCAATGAACAAGCCTATTTTAGCACTAGTACAATTAATAATGTATAGAAATCAACCAGAAAAATTACTAACAGATGATGAGCTTCGGGGTCTGCTTACATATTCTGGAAAGTTCCCAGGAGAGGGTTCAAATCAGGTTAATCGTTTGATAACCGGTAGAGAAGTAACAGCATATCGCGGCTTAAAAAAAAGAGTTGGAATCGCTGGTACTGTCTCTGCAGATCAAGCTAGTAAATATTTAGAATTATTAGGTCTAGATCCTAAAATGAGAATTCGCTTTGGTAACACGAGTAACAACAGCCAAACACCAGAACAGTATTTTGATTTTATGAGGCTCATTCACGATAAAGAAAAAATATTAAGACTTGGCATTCAAGACGAAATTAATAAAATTTTGCCATACATGAAACGAAGCAAAGCGCTTGGTCTTGCAGTTGCAGCTGACAGAGAATCAGAGCGATGGCCTGTCTTGTTAAAAACTATACGCAAAAAAGGCATACAAGTTAGTGAGATTTATGGAAAAGGTGGATTAGTTAATAGTACTTTTCATTATGCATTTGTTATTGACAACAAGTATTTATTAGTGATGTATTCTAAAAGACCAGTGTATGGCAAACAAACTAAAAAACATATCGATTGGTTTTTTAATAAATTTGCAGATATTCTTTCAACAGTCATGACAAGAAAACAAGTTAATGAAAACTTATTAGCTTATAAGCCTTTTTTAGCAGGAGGTTTAAAATGAGTTGGTTAATTAATAGATATAATAAAAGATCTGCGAAAAAATATGGTTGGCACCCATCTTGGTTTGGTGGCACACTAAATGATTTTGATCAAAATCTTTGTGAATCAATTAAAAGGTTTCAACACGATCATGATTTGAGTATTGATGGGAAAGTTGGGCCAAATACATTTCGACGCTTGTTAGCAGAAAGAGATTTGCAAGAGTCAGATAATTTTATTCTTTGTGATGGGCAGCAAATTGATATTGATTGGGATGTTAAAATTGATCTATTGCCTAAAAACTGTTATCGTACAAACAGGAACAGAAGAAAACCAAAAATGATTGTTACTCACTGGGATGCAACAACTTCTGCAGAAAGATGTAAAAGAGTTTTGCAAGCGCGTGATATTTCATCTCATTTCTGTATTGATAATGATGGAGTTATATATCAATATGTCGACACCAATCACACTGCCTGGCATGCTGGCAAAGTCAATCGTTATTCAATCGGTATTGATTTTACAAATGCCTATTATTTAAAATATGCTGATTGGTATCAGAAAAAAGGCTTTGGTGAAAGACCGGTTTGTAAAGATAGTAGAGTGCATGGTAGAAGACTTAAACCGCACTTAGGTTACTACCCTATTCAAATTAAGGCCTACAAGGCTCTTTTAAGGACGCTTTGCGATTACTACAATATAAACCTTAACACACCTCCTACAGACGGCGTATGGGACGCTGCAGCCACCGGCAGGTACAATGGTATTGTATGTCACTACCATTTAACAAGAAACAAAATCGATTGTGCTGGTTTAGATCTGCAGTCTATTGTTGCAGAGCTTTAGAGAGAACCTCTAATCTGTGAGTCTTAACTTGGTTAACTAAAGCAAATCGAGTTGCTAAAGCTTTGTTGAGCCATAAAATTTCATGCATACGAAATCCTATCTGTTTATTAACAATTCCAATAGGTACTTCGCTCTGTTTAGATAAACCTTTGAGGGTTACAAGATCTCCAATTTCAATATCCAAAACATTTGTTCCTTTGCAGCACTAATTATAATATAGTCGCGGAGGGGGCCAATGTTAAACCATGAAAACAAATTATTTCGCAAACTATTAATATTTTCTTTTATATTCTTTGGTTTAAGTTTAATTATTAACTCTGTAATGGTTTACGCTGCCACAACAAATCGTCATCATGGCAATAAAAATAAAATTCAAAAAATAAGAAAACAACAGAGAGAAATAATGAAAAAGCTTAAAAAAATTGAAAAGCAAGGCAAAGCATTGCACCCTTCACTAGGATAACGTATGTCAACTAAAGCAGCAAAAGTATTAGAACTAGATAGGCTACTAAGTGTTCCCACCTTTAATAGAAAGATTAATTTTGGTAGAAATAGTGCTGCTATTCAGTTTACTAACTCAAGATCTCCATTAATAATATCTGGATCAAGCTCAGGATTAAATATTAGTGGATCTGGAATATTTGTTGATTCTACAACCATAAAAGCTGGCAGCGCAGCAGATGGTTCTAGTTTTCTTGCTTTAAACAGTAAGAATCAATTAGTAAGAACAAACCCAAATAGCACAACAAGTTTTGGTGATGATGTTAAAGTTCATTTTGGTGATGATAACGATGCGCATATAGAGTACAATGAAGATGGCGATGATTTTTTAATAATTTCTGGCTCAAGCAAAGGCATAGTACTATCTGGATCAACGATACAGATTGCTGGTACATTAGAGGGTGCATCTCCTCTCAAAATTGGCGGTGAAGTACAATTTACAAGTACTGGTGATAATTTCGCTTTTAATTTTGGACCTAATCAAGAATCAAAAATTTATTTTAATAGTGATAACTTTTTAACTATTTCTGGCTCACATACTGCCGGCTCAGTGCTATCTGGTTCTTCTTTGTCCGTTCAAACAACAAATGGGCTTGGTGTTGGTGTTTCTGGTGCTGACATAACGCATGCTATTACACTGCCCAATAATGATAATGAAACCGGCCAAATAAAAGCAAACGCATTTGTTTCTTACTCTTCACAAAGATATAAAAAAGATATAAAAGTTTTGGACGATCCAATGAATATTTTAAACAAAATCGAAGGTGTTTCATTTAAATGGAAAGATACGGATCGTTTGGATTATGGTTTTATTGCTGAAGATGTTGGCAAGGTCCTACCTAACATTGTATCTTGGGAAGATAACAAATGTGATGCTCAAGGTATGGACTATTTAAAGATCATTTCTTTTTTAGTTGAGGCTGTAAAAAATCAACAAAAAGAAATAAATAAATTAAAACAAACAGTTAAGTAAAAACTACTTATATATTGGTGCGACATTAGAGCAGTATAGCGTTTTTTATTGTTGTTTTCCTCTTTGTGAAATCTACTTAGTGTGTGCTGGGTGCATTCGTGTATCTTACGCACGGTAAATTTTTACAATTAATTACGGAGGAAAAATTTATGGCTTTTAGTTCAACATCTAAATACGGACAAGTAGTTCGTTTAGAAAATTTAACAGGTCCAGGACAAGCCCCAGCGGCGGGTACTGGTCAAATCTTTGGTACTGGCAGTCTTGTCGCTGTTAGTGCTCCACTTTCTTCATCTGGAGATCTCAAGGGTGAAAGCTTAACTCTTGTTAACGCTTCTGTCAGTGCAGCAGGTGGCGCTAGTCTTACTAGTGCAAATCTTAATGATGGCGGCATTACAAATGCTGGTTCAATTGCTGGTGCAACCACTATTGATGGTTCTGGTGACCTTACAATGGGCACTATTACAATGACTGGTTTCGCAGTCGACGCTGACGGCGATACCGCTCTTAAGAGTTTAAAAGTTGATGATGGTTCAACAATTGGTCCTGACTCGGTTCCTAGCTTATTAACGCTTACTGCAGATGGTGATATTACAGTCTCAGATGGTGCATATGATTTTGATATCGCTGCACACGATGGCACTAATGGTCTTAAACTTGGTGGT
>Ga0209348_1001412_pt1 | contig 11674 bp, 22 predicted proteins | sample ETNvirenome_2_30_FD_184065 | JGI IMG/M metagenome (GOLD analysis project Ga0209348, IMG submission 184065) | Marine viral communities from the Pacific Ocean - ETNP_2_30 (SPAdes) (version 2) | ecosystem: Environmental > Aquatic > Marine > Oceanic | place: Pacific Ocean | collected 2013-06-22 | reverse complement strand
TACCATCTCCAGGTGAGCTAAACGATGCCGCGTTGTTTTTGAAAATAAAACTTAAAAGTCTATTTTCCAAGAAGGTGGTTGCTGCATTTGCTGTTGCCATTTTCTACTCCTATGTTCTTTGTGCTCTTGGTAGCCCTTGTCTGTAGGCATCTTCATTTTCTCTAGCCTCACCATAATCTTTTAATCGAGTTAACTGATCCATAAATCTTTTTTCATATTGTTGTATCAAATCAGGCTCACCTTTCATGAACAAATATGCATCAACTAACGAGCCAAATAATAATGCAAATGGCGCATTAGTGCTTAACCATGTTGTACCACTATCTGAACCTGCTGTTAAGCTAGTCGGTCTGTAATAATAATGAAGCTCTATTGTGTAGTTACTATTAGGGGTCGGTGCTACTATGAAATTATTTGCATCAAACTGTGCATAAAATCTTGGTGCTCCAGTAGATGCAGAGCCATTGAACGCTTCTTGTAAAAAGTTTACGTCTTTTTGTAACAAGAAATCCTCGCTACCTGCAGTTGTAATTTGTAAAGAAAAAGATGCTAGGTAATCTGTAGGTATTGTTAAAAACTTATCACTTGAAGTTAATGTTGATGTAACGTTCTTTCTAAATATTTCTAAGTCAACATTTTTAAATATTCTTTCTTCTGCCGCTTTTATAAAATCAGAAATATGATTAACAAAAGTTGTTTCACTATTATCTGTATAATCCTGTATTGCAGTTTTCAATTGTGCAAATGTAAAACTCATGATGTTATACTGACGGGACCTGCAGTTGCAAAGTCTCCGCCTCCCTTTACGTTACCTGTTGTTGATGATTCAGCAACAGTGAATGTGTATGTATCAGATGTTACAACTGTGATACTGTAACCACTAGAAAGTTCAAGTGCACTTTTTGAAAGACCATCAAATCCTGTGCATGTTCTAAACCTTACTGTGTCTGATGTTGATCTTCCATGAGCTACCTCAGTTACAGTCACCACTGTGCTACCACCACCAGCAACCGCAGATGTAAATGGATCATGTATTAGAACACGCTCTACATCTGGCTCTGATCTCTGATCTGGTCTTGGGTCATTTAAAGATTGTGCATCTTCTGCTTTTACCCTACCTATAAAGTTTTGTGGGTGATCTTGGTCTACCATATCTTTACCAACACGAAGACCATTCCTAACACCATTACGAAACTCATACACTAGATCTGCAAGATCATATCTAAAACCAGATCTATCACAAAATCCAAATGCGTATTTACCTCTTGCTCTTGCCATTCTTTATCTCATAAAAGTATTCATCTGTTTCACCAAGTCTAAATTTTTCTGCATTTTCTACCTGATATTCTATTGTACTAACTTTAAAGTCAGGCTGCAATGGTTTCTCAGGAGATAATGAATTATCATACATCCTTGTCCTATTGTTTGGATATAAACAATACTGACCATTGCTAAGTTCTATAAGATTGTTAGACTTGTGTTCTGCTGGTCTTTCGCTAGTGCTATAATCTATCTGATCACAATCATAATGATAGTTATCCAAGGTGCATATATAAGATCCTTTTTGCACCCCAAAGTCTCTTGTATACACCTCAAACTCCATTGTAGATATAAACTGCTTCTGCACTGCTACGACTCCATAATCCATACAGTTCCAAAACTGCAGGTTAGGTAAGTCCAAGTCAGGGTCTGGTGTTTTTGGTTCTGAAACAAATGCTGATATTGGGAGCTTATCAAACATTGCGCCATAGTCAGGTAAGAATGTTTCAAAGTAGAAAGCACGACCAGGAATAGATTTAGCCGATATCCATACTCCTTTAATAAACTCACCATGACTGTCATCCAGATCCCTTAGATATTCTTTTCTGACCCAAACCTCTATAGAGGGTAAATTACAAATTAATCCTGCCATTACATTACTTTGAAATTTACACCTCTTGTTGCCGCACCACCACCTCTCATTTTCATAACTTTGCCACCTTTTTTCATGTAGCCCATTTTGTTACGAACTTCTGTAGGCAACTTTCTTAAACCAGGATTTTCACCAGCAGATGGCAATGGCTTAAGTGATCCACCACCTTTTGCAGTCATTGGCTTGCCTCTACCTAACAGTCTATCCATCATTTCTTTTTGTTTTGGTGCTAGAAATGGCATACCTGATTTAGGTTTAGCTGGTCTTTTACGACCTTTTGGCATTGGTCTTGGTTTAGGTGATTTCATTTCCATAGGCTTTTTACTTTTTACTCCTTTACCTATACCCATAACACCTCCATCCTTCTTTTTCTTAACATTTTTCATAGCCTCCTGATTAGCCCTTGCTGTTCGTTTGCTAAACTCTCTGTTAAGAGATGTGGTTTTGTCAGCTCTAAATGGATCTTTTTTCTTGGTTTTCTTTTTAGTTTTACCAATATCCATTCCGCCTCCACCCATTAGATCTCTACCTTTTCTTGTAGGTTTTATTACTATTGGCATTATCTTCTCCCTAATGATGGTGATTTAGTTTTATATAATCTTCTTCTTCTCATTCTATCAATAGCCTTTTTTGGTTTCATTTTAGGTGTAGGAGGCGGTGTCATCGCCACTTTTTTCTTTTTTACTGCTCCACTCTTTTTAGGCTGTAAAGCTGCCATTTGTTTGTTGGTCATTCCTTTGTAGGGGCTTTGCTTAGTGCTTCCTGCAACTGTTGCTCCTGTTCTTCTTTTGCTACCAACTTTCGATGCAGCATAAGGTAACTTTAACGTTGCTCCTGCTCTAATTTTATTTAAATCGGTTATTTGTGGATTAGCTTGTTTCAATTGATTTAATGTAAATCCCTTGCTTTTAGCTATTTGTGATAATGTATCACCGCTTTTTATTTTGTACTGTGGCATAATTTAACTCCCAAAAAATGTGTTATATGGTACAAATCTAGCAGAGGCGTTTTCAGTATCTTCGCCTGCAGCTAGTTCAAATTGAAACTCGTACTCTTGTTTCAATGCATTTACCCTGTCGTTTACTTCTGGTCTTTTCATAGCAACATAGTAGGCAAGACCAGATACTAGGCAGGGTACAAACCTTGGAGGAATAAAGGCAGTTGTAGTTCCTGATATTCCAGAGGATATTCCGTCTATGCCTACTATTCTGTAATAAAACAAAGTATATGTTTGTGTGCTGTCTGGCACTGGGTAAAATGTTACATCTACTTTGTTACTTAATCTCTGTATAAATATTTGTGTTGGTCTTCCTGTAGTGTTTTTATTAGCTGTCTGTGCATATGTAGAAACACTAATCCTAGTTAGATTAGTATCTGTTTGATTTGTTCCTGTGCCTGTTCTTATCTGGTGTTCTAATAAATCTACAGTATCTGTAGGCAAAGTATATGTGGCAGTCCCTGATGACAGTGTTTCTGTGCCCTCTGCTATAGTCCACAGATTAAGACCTCTGTTCTGCCACTCAGCAGTCAATATATTAAAAGATCTTCTTATGGTTTTTAGATCGTAACCAGTTTTCATATCAAGACCTGCTCTTTCAAAAGCCTCTTGGAATATCTCTGGTATGTCTGGTGTTACTGCTGCCATTTATGTGACCTTTCTATAAGCCTTCGTCTTTCGAGCAATCTTTTTGGGCTGTTTAGAAAATTGTTTACCTTTTCTAGTTGCCTTGCGTTTAGCAGCCGAAGAACGGGCGTATTCAGCGGGCGAAAGAGCCTTAATTGCTTTTTCAGGTAGGTAACGCTCGCCAGTTGCCTTTGGTCCCTGTGTACTAGGTTTACCACTTTTTGTTCGCCACTTCTGTTTACCCCAAGCCTTCAAGCTCCTTTGCGATTTTTTTAAAGCCATCTACTTCACCTTTTTTGCTTTTCTAATAGCTTCTTTACCTTTTTTAAATATACTAGCCACCTGACTCTTACCCATTACCTTTGCTCTTTGTTCTCCCACTGTAAGTATTTGTATCTTACGAGCATAAGGTTTATTAATCTTTTTTACCTTTGATACCGTAGCTCTTGCGTCTGCTGGTGTTGCAAACTTGATACTTACTGTATCTCTAGGATTTTCATCTGTATATAGTCTCCTTCCGCTACCCTTTGGTTTTTTTCCTGTGCCAACTTTTGGATCTCTCTTTTTCATTTTTTATTCATCCAAGCCGTGGTGCCCATATATGCACCCACAATGCCTGCGCCTGAAATGTAGAAAAGTGAAGAAATTTCTGCAAGTGCATTTATTCTCTCTATACTAATAAAAGGCATAAACATCATAAAAGTAAATAATCCCATAGCTATTAAAGTATACCTTGCCATTCTGAGTTGAGCAAGGTTCTTGCGAAGTGCTGTTTCTGTTTCTTTTATTTCTTTCATATTAGCAAGCTCTGCATCAGAAACCACACCATCGCCATCTAAATCATACTCATTATATTTGCTTGATGTCTGTAATTTTTTTTGTTTTGTTTTCATTTATTTTTAACCGCACTATTCAAAGAATCAATAATATCATCAATGTTTGGCTCTTTTTGCCAAGGATTGTAAATACATTTAAATTTGCGTGGACACCAACTTTCTATCATCATCTCGTATGTTTTATTTCCTCCTATATAAATACACGCCATCATACCACTCTTTGATTTGATTCTTTTAGCAAGTCTACAAGTAGTATATTTTTTTTTTTGATTTTACCTTGATGTATTTTTTGTTGTCTAGTGTAGTCTTTTGGTTTGTAAATATAACCCTCTGTCATATGCAAATAATTTTCTGCTCGTGCTTGTTTCATCCAGATGCCTGCAACTAATGCAGCAAACCCGCCAACTATAGCTACCACTATAAACCAAGTGACAGCCTCACCTATCTGTCGTCTAAGTTGTTGTTGTTTGTAAATTGTTTCTTGACGCTGCTTTCTAATCTGCCCTTCCATCTTTAACAGATCGTCATATGCTCGTGGTCCATAAGTCATATTTAAGAACATCTTTAGCTCATACCTTTGTTCTTCAAGTTTTTTCTTTGCAGCATATGCTGAGAGAGCTGCCTCTTCAATCGATCCAGCTTTAAACAACTTACCGAAAAGGGGAGGATTCTTTGCTTGTTTTTCTGCATTGTCCACATCTGATACAGCTCCCATCCATCTTCCAATATCTCCAGACATTTGTTCAATATCACGACCTACTGCAAATCCTTTCTTGATTGCATCAAATGCTTTTGAAGCCACTCCTACGGCTAATGATATTGTTGCTGGATCTATTGTTCAACTCCCTTAACCTCTATACCCGCCACCTTTGGCTTTGTATTGTTTAGCAAGCATTTGCGCTTTTCTAGCTGACCACTGACCAGGTGCGCCACCTTTACCGCCTGCCTTTATTCTGTTAAACAAAGCCTTTCTCATGGTTGGCTTTGTGTAGTTACCTGCTTTATTGACTGTGCTTTTACCACCTTTTTTCATTCTTTTAAGTATACCACCACCTCTCATACCCCCAGATGATGAACCTGATGATGAGGATGTTGAAGTAGATGAAGAAGATGCTGGACCATCATCTAAGTTCTTTGCAGACCTGATTATTTTTAAATCTTTTCTGTCATCACCTGTAGATAAAAATCCACCTGTTTTTAATCTCATTGGTTTTTTCATGATACATTCCTCATTCTTTCACAAAGTCTCTCTGCTCTATTTGGAACTTGTTTTGCCCAAAGCGAATCTTCCATTTGTATCGCTGCCTCTATCCAGTTTGCATCCATCACTGCTTCACGCATTTTTTTAAACTTGGATAGACGGGGTCTGCCAAGATTAAACATCATGTTAGCAATAATTCTTTGCGCCTCTTCAGGTAAGTCATCAAAGTGTTCATATAAAACTTTACACTCATCTATTGTCACTTCTATGTCTTTAGCAAATAGTTCATTGACTCTTTCTTCAGAGACTTCAGTGCCTACTGGTTTGTCGTACTCTTCATCCCACTCTGTCAGAAGGTGCCCAATTCCTACAGTCTTCAGATTTAAGTGATCTAAATACACAGAGTGCACGCAACCCTCATCTCTTTTTAGTTCTTCTCTTAACTTTTCGATATCCATTATCTCATAGAACCTTTTGTTTTGCCCTTAGTAGCTAATCCATCGATAGGTTTTGATCTTTTCATCATTCCACCCATCATCATTCTTTGCATTTCATTAGCACCTGTAGCTGACATAGAGCTACTTGCAGCCTGTGGCATTTGTGCTGATGCCATTTCCATTTGTCTTCTTTTTCTTCTATCTCTTTGCTTTCGTGCAAAAGGCATAGTTAAAACACCACCTAATCCTGCACCAGCTAATACACTAGCAGGACCTTTGCCTTTCATTATGCTATACGCTGGACTCAAAGCAGCAGCAAGATCCCCACCACTCATTTTCTTTTGAACAGGTTTTTTCTTTTTATTAAGTATTTTTCTTTTAGTGCCTTTATCAGAGCCCATTTTTTCACCTATAAATTTTTTTCTCATTCTTTCTCTGTTACCTTTTAAACCATACATGGTGCCACCTTTCATTTGTTGTCTCATAGAAGCTCGACTAATCAACACTTCCACCTTCGTCTTGCTTGTCTTAATCTACTGTTGGGATTCTTTGCAGCCTTTGGAAACTTTTTCATTTGACCAGCAGATCTGGCACAGAAAGACTTTCTTCTTTTAGCATCTTTACTGCCAGGCTTTACTTTGCCAGTTACTGCGGTCTTAAGTTTACTGCCAGGGTTTTGCCTTCTATATTTGGCAACACCTTTTGCGGTCATACCAGCACCCTGTTTAGTGGGTCTTTTATCACCGCTTTTTATGGTGAAGCCTTTTAGGCTACCCTTTTTCTTTGTGCTAGGCATAGAAGAATGTCATCATATCAATAGTGCCTATTGTATAATTGACAACAAAACCATTCTCAAACAACACACCATCTTCTGGTACGGTTCTATCAACAGTGGTGTTATCAGTTCCAATAGTTCTTGATTTAAACAAGATTGTACCATCTTCTGGTGCACCATTAAAAAAGTTTATGACTCCAGCATTGCCACCTGACACTATGGAAAAACCCTTTAGCCTAACTCTGTTATTACCTAAAACAGCTTGCGCTGCTAAAGTTCCTGAACCAACTGATACATTAGCTGCATACTGAGCGGAGCATGTAGCACTAGTTATTGTTTTAAATAACTTAGTTCCAGCAACTGTCTCTGCAGATCCAGTGGAAACTATAACCTCTGTCATAGAATCACCAAAAACATCTGTACCAACTACAGTGACAGTCTTTGCATTGTCTCCTGTTCCTGCAGTTGTTACCGTTACATTTCTAGCGCCACCAGAAGCAAAACTAGTATTAGCTAAAGTGAACTCAGTGTTAGGTCTTGCTGCAGCAGCAATAAATGTTGTTGATGCAGCTACTTCATCGCTTACAGTAATAACCTGTACGTCTGATCGACCTGCCATTTAGACCTCCTCTGATTAAGCCTCGTAACCTATTAATTCAATTAACAGTTTACCTGCAGTATAATCTGCGTCAGTGGTTGCGCCTAATGTTAGGTAAAGAAACTCATCTGCAGCAGGCAATCCAGTAAAATAAACCTTTGTACCTAATGCTGCATCACCAGCGTTTACAAGAAGCGTTTCTGTTAAATCAGAAATAGCACCATCTTCTACACCTGTGCCTTCTGTAGCAGAGTGCACATTGATGTCAGGGTCACCACCTGCAGGAGCTTCAAAACATTCCATGCTACCAGCAATGATTGTTCCATTCTCTGCAGCAGTAATCTGACCGATGTGACATACATTAGATGTTCCATTTACACCAATAATATCACCGTTTGCTGTAGATCTTAAACCAGTTAAGTCTATTAATATTCTTGTTGTAATAATTCCACCTTGCCTCATAACAGAGCTTCTATAAATAGTTCCAGTACCACCTGTGATACCAGTTCCTGCTTCTGTTGTAAGTTTATTAGCATCTAAAGATGCGAATCCACTTGAGTTAATACTTGATTGTGTGGTGAAAGCTCCAGTAGTGGCATTTTTACTTACACTTGTAAATCCGCCTTCTGATCGGACTGGACCCGAAAAGGTTGTATTAGCCATATCAATCTCCTTGTCTTGGCAAATGTCGAAGTTAATTCTTCGTCAAGGTAATTTCAGTATATATTAAAAAGGGCGGTTTGTAACCGCCCCTTGTAAATTTATTTATGCTCCAGGTGAGCCAAACATTCCTAATGGGTCTGATACACCGAATGAATATCTTTCACGAGCTTTGTATCTAACATTGCCTGTGTCAAAATCTCCATCCATTGATGTAGCCATAGGTGTTCTTACAAACATCTTCATGCCGTTAGGTACATCAGTTGTTAAGAAGAAAGCATCTGTGTCTGTGAGATAGTGGTTAACCACAAATCCCTCAGGAATAGATCCATTGTTTCTTAACGCATTGATGTCGTTATCAGCAGTGCCTGTTCTCTGCTCTGTCTGCAACAGTCTTGTTGCCACAAACATTAATGCTGGTGGAACGATTAACTTTCTAGGTCTTGCGGCAATCAATAAACCTCTTTCGTCTACGAAAGCGGCAATATCAATTACCATCTGCTCTAGAGATGTTTCGTTTAAATCAGCATTTGTTGAAAGTCTATTTTTCTGGTTCCCACCTGCAACAGTTGGGTGTGCGGTGCTGAATAATGTCACGCCATCACCACTGTTAAATGTGTCAAAACCAGTGTTTAACAAACTTGCAGCTTTTGTTTGTTTTGTATAAGCCATAGCTCTTGCTAGTGCTTTTGTATAACGAGCAGACAATGAATCATAAAGATTATCTTCCATTGCCTCTTCTGTTATTGAAAAGCCCATTGCAACAGTTTCATGGTTATACCTTGCAGTGAAAGACTCTTGCGCTGAATCAAAACTTACTGCACTTCCCTCAGGTTTTACTGGGGCTGCACCAAATCCTGACAACTTGACTTCTTCTTCAAAACTACGCTCTGAATTTTCTGTCTCATATATCTCAGCATGTTCGTCTTCATACTTTGCATACTCAAGCCCAAATAATGCATTTAAGCCAGGTAATAACTCCTTAAGGAGTTGTGCTCTTGAAATAGCCATATTACAACCTCCTTAAGCTGCGCCACTAGTTGATGAGAGCTGATGATAATTGAACTTACAAACCAATATTGGAAAGTTACTTCCTTTTTCATCACCTAAGTCACCGCCTAGATAGTCTATTATTTTAATACCATCACCTGCATTTGTAGATATTTCAGATGCATCTAATGAAACACGGGATATACCCAATGTTGTATTAGCGCTTCCTTGTACCACAGGTGCGTTTTTACCGTAGATATCTCTTTCATTAGAAAATGAACCATCTGCCTGTATTGTAAATAATACATTAGGATCATCTACGACATAAGCCATTATGTCATCCGCTGCTGTACTTGCAGGGAAGTGTTGACTAAAAGTCAACTGATTAGTATTTGGATCTGTAAATCGACATCCCATGAAAATACCACATAGGTCAGTTGCTGAACCATCCATAGTACCTGTCATTTTTGCAATTGTAGTTGCGTTACTGGCATTTACTAACTGAACGATGTCGCCCTTGACTATCGCTGTACTCTCCCCAGATTTGATAGGGTACTGTCTGAATACCTCTAATGAACCTGCATCGAATCTGCCGATTGGGTTTAATCCAAATGGTGCTGCTACACTACTCATTTTAAGCCTCTTCGGTTAATTATGTTACACTAACTTGTGCGAGTAGCCTTTTCTGGTTTTAGAACTGGCATCCTCGGATCAGATTCTCTCATGTAATTATTATCGACAGAACTCATTTGTTGTACGTTCTTTTCTCGATAATGATCTCTTCGAGCATCCATATTTTCTTTGGAGTTCTTGCAAAGTAGCAATCCTCCAACCTCTACATTGCCACTAAACTTAGAATCAATATCAGTCATAACTTTTAATTCAGGATGGTCTTCTGCTCTTACGGCTTCCCAACCCTCACGAAATTTAGCTGAGACGTTTGTCATGTCGGCTTGACCAAGTGTTGATGTGCGTATCCACCTATATTCCACTCCATCTACTGGATCAGGATCTGGTAGAGCGTTTGGTCTTGACCAAGTGACTTTTCTTTTTGTGCTGTCTCTTGTATCTGCTGTGCGTGATGTTCTATCTGCCATCAGTTAGCCTCCTTCAAAAGCTGTGCTGCATATTGCTCATTTGTTAGTCCAAGTCGTTTAGCGAGTGCGACTTGTGTTGAGGTCAGTTGCACTTTGCGTGGTTTTTTTGCAGTTCTACTAGGAGCGGCAACCACGGAACCAACAGATCGTGGAGGTGCTTCTACCTCTCTTGTCTCCACACTCTGCTTGTCGAAATAATCAGGAAATGTTCTTTGCATAGCTTCATCTATCTTTTGATAGTATGTTTGTGCATCTGTAACAGGATTTATTTTATCTAGGAGTAGCTTTTGATGCACTCCCATTGCAAAACCTGTCATTTCCTCGTGTCCTTTTTTTTGAAACCAATCATTATTAGCTAACCAATCTTTATCTTCTTGTGTTGGTTGATGCTGTTTAACTTCTGTATAAGCTGGCTCTACTTTTTTTAGAGCTGGTTCTTCTGCCCTTTTTCTAGGCTTGTAGTCATTAACCTTAAATTGTTCTGCTTGCGCCTTGTTAAGTTTAGACTGAGCTTCCACAATCTTATCTGGATCTCCAGCTTCGTATGCTTCTTTGTATTCTTTTTTTGCAGCCTCTATGACTGCATCTGTTCTGCCTTTTACTTGCTCAACTAATAAAGCCTCACCATCATCTAGAGTTTTCTTAAGGGAATTATTTTCTTTTAACACTCTTTCAGCATGAGCTATTGCTTCATTTTTTTCTCTTTCAGCAGCTTCTTTGGCTCTTCTTTCTTCGTGATACTCATATTTTAATTGTTTGATTCTTTTCTGAGCATCGCCTTTATACTGAGCAATCTCGTCATCCTCAGGAATGTTAGGTTTAGTTCCCTCTGTCCTAGCAGGTCTTCCCTGATCTTCCTGAGGTGTATCGTCTATGACTTGAACCTCTATATCAGGAACTACGTTTTCTTCTTGTTCTACTTCTAAGTTTTCTGCAGTGTTTTCACTCATACTCTCGCATACCCTCTTGGATCATCGACAACTGCTTCCACAGTGTCATCGTTAATTAATCTAAATTCTTCGCCTTTTATTTTAAATCTGGTTCCAGAATAAGATCTAAAAATAACAAAATCACCTTTTTGGCAGTAAGCACCATTAGGAAATTTCTCTGTGTCTTTATAGGCTTCTTCACCCATATCAACAACAAAACCAATAATAGATGCTGTTTCTTCTGCTTTCACTAAAGTGTCTGGCATATGCACGCCACCCTCAGTTTTCTCAGCCATTTTAGGTATACTGATAAGTAATTTATACCCTTTTGGCACAGGTAATTTTAACTTAACTTCGTCTTTTATTTCTTTTTGTGCTGTATACATATTTCCTATATATCCTAATTTTTTGTTTAAGAAAAGCCTTAATCTTCAATAAACCTTTTTTCAATTGTTTTAATTTCTTCTTCAATCTGCTTTGTAGCTTCGATTTTCCCGCAGGTTTCCCTATATTCTTCATAGGAAGATGCTCCGCCATTCGAGACATAATTAGACCAATCATATCTCATCTCCTGTATTTTTTTAATAATTGGTGTATATACTGTTTCATTTTTAT
>Ga0209348_1001409_pt1 | contig 11696 bp, 18 predicted proteins | sample ETNvirenome_2_30_FD_184065 | JGI IMG/M metagenome (GOLD analysis project Ga0209348, IMG submission 184065) | Marine viral communities from the Pacific Ocean - ETNP_2_30 (SPAdes) (version 2) | ecosystem: Environmental > Aquatic > Marine > Oceanic | place: Pacific Ocean | collected 2013-06-22 | reverse complement strand
ACCCCTCTTTAACTAAATCACCATGTATGCTAAAAGCTGCATTGGTCATTACTTCATCATTACCAAACCATGTGTTTTGTGCTGCCCACTCTTTAGCCTTTTCACTTGCCTCAGGTTGTGGTTCTTTTGTTTGCTCTGACACTTCTGGTTCAGATTTTTCAGTTTGAGCTTTATCGGTTTCTAGCTGTGATAAACGCATTTTAGCTTTTTCTTTTTCAACAGCTAATTTAGTCAATTCATCGTTTGCCTCAACTATTTTTGCTGAATCATTCTCTTCAATCGCATCTTGCAATTTAATTTTTACTTGCTCTCTTTGAGCATCAACTCTTGCATCAAATTCTTTAATGTAGTTTTCATCAGACGACAACGACAATGTTTTTTGACTATCGTATTTTTCTTTAAGAGCCTTTGCATAATCCAAAGCCGCTTTTTCACGACGTTCTGCTTCTCGCATTTTACGAGTAAGTTTATCTATTCTTTTCTGTGTTTTTTCTGAAACATCTTGCAAATTATCGTTAGATTTTTGCTCAGTTGTTTTGGGTTCAGTTTCTTCTACAGACTCTGCTGGTTTTTCCATGGGGTCAGTGTATCCTAAATCAACCTCACCAACTGCATCCTTAACTGGTTCTTCGACTGGCTCTTGTTTCGTTTCAATTTCAACATTTTCTTGTTGAACATCATCCAAATCTAATTCTACTTCCTGTTGTATATCAGACATATTTTACTCCTAAAATAGTGCGAGGATGTCCTCGGGTTTTTCAATCGTGCCAATAATTTCATCATCATTAATAATTCTGTGTTCACCAAACTTAGTCTTAAACCTAGCTCCCGCATATCTACCAATAACAACAAACTCTCCCTCTTTACACCAAGGCTTTGAGAATTTATTTTTGTCTTGATAACACATATCGCCCATTTTAACGACATAACCTACTACTGAGGTCATCTCAGATGTTTCTAAGGTTTGTTCTGATAAAGCAATACCACCGTCAGTCATTTCTGACATTTTCCACATTTTAATTAAAATACGATAACCAACGGGTTCTGGAAGTTTGTGTATTTCGTCAAGATAGTTTTTTGTAAGTTTAGATTTTTCTTTTTTTGGTGCATCACCTTGATCTGCAAGGTAATCTGGTTTGATAAGTTCTGACAAGTTTTACTCCTCTATTTTTTGCAGGTCTTTTAAATCCTGAAGCAACAGCTCCATGCCGTTGAGTTTTCCTTTAGCAAATGCTAAATTTTCTAAATCTTTGACATTATATACTATATGTTCTTTGGTGTTGTCAATCTCTTTTTGAATTAATTGTTTAATAGCTTGTATCGTATCAATGTCATACATTATTTTAATCCAGTAAATTTTTTACCTTTAACTTGAATATCTTTAACACCTTGAATGTCGGATTTTGCACCCATTTCACGGTAAGGGCAACCGCCTTTACTAAATTTATAATTTAAACCAACTTTAAATTTAGTGTCCTTATTACCAAATAATTCTTTTTCAACTCCGCCTGAAACAGTCGTATTACCAAATTTGCGTTTACCTTTCAAATAAAGTGAATCTATATTTTTTTGTAACTTTTGACCTTTACTTTTGGTTAAAGATCCCTTTAAACCACCTGTAAGGTCATAGTTTTTACTTTTTTTTGTATATGATGCATCTGCCATCAAAGCTTGAAAATCGTCGTTGCCAAACCCAAAAATATCTATATCGGCACCATCTTTAAAACCTTGTGGATTAGGTCCTCGTTTAGGTGGCACTGTTTTGGTAAGTCCACCCCCTCTTTTACTTTTCATATTTCTAGCCACTCCTATTTCTCTTGATAATTGTCTTGATATAGCATCTGCGTCCTTTTGACTACCAGCAACCCTATAATTACCTGTTTTCAATGCCTCTTTCATAGGATTTTTTATTTGCATAAGTCTAGTGCCTCTTTTTGTTTTTTTCATTTTAAGTGTTGGAACCACATAATGTTTGCCATCCGTTTCATAACTTCTAGTAAGTACAGTGTGTTTACCTCTGTAGGTTGGGGTGGTTTTATCCATGGCTCTTTTTTCAAATTTTTTTAAATCTCTTTGTGCCATCACTTACCTCCAGTAACTTTTTTAGAAGCGATGTCTAATTTGGCATCGGCCACTCGAATACGTTCATCGGCTTGTCTATTTGCATCGTTACGTTCCATTTGCTCTAAGTTCATGCGTTCATAAAACTCAGTGGTTTTACGTTGCTCCTCTTGATTGAACTCTTCGCCTCGACGTTGCATATCCATGGCTCGTAAATCAAGTTCTTGTTGTTTCAATGCCACCAGTGGGTCAGGTTGAATCATGCCGGTTTCAGCTGTCACCAACTCTTCGGTCAACTCTTGAACACGGTCTGCCACCATAGACTCTAAAATTATCTGGAACTGTTCTGGTCGCTCTTGTTGTAAGGCCATCACGTTGTCTGGGTTTTTTGTGTTAATCATCTCTAAGACTTGAGCTCTAGCTTTTAAACTTACATGCTCACTGACATGAGCTTGTAGTAAAGCATACACCATAGGATTTATTTGTACCATACGAGAACGCATAAATGCCACATGCGATAAGATGTGAGCATCATGATTCTGCGTAGCAAAAGCAGTAGGCACTTTCATCTGTAGTGCTTCCATATTTTCTATCGCTGGATCTTTTGGTGTCTTCTCTGGTTTTGGTTTTAGTATGGCATCTATGTTTTTTGTGCCCAATGCCTCATACACACGACGATATGCCTCATGGACATTGTGCATTTGTGGGTTACTTTGGGCAATTTGCAACTGCGTTTGAGCCAAAGTTACTCTTTGTGCCATTGAAAATATATTTGGGTCTGCCACAGGTATCACATCTACCTCTGGAGAAAAGTCCATTACTTTTATCAAACGATTACCACCATACACGGCATACGGATACACAGGCGGTAAATAAGTGCCAAAAACATTGGCCAATAACCTAAATTCTTGACGCATACTGTAATAAAGTCGTTTATGTATCGCACTCATGACCCGTGAGCCACGTTCCATGAGGGCAACTGTGGTGCCCACGTTACGATTTTGCGTGTCATTGCCCACTTGCATGTCGGCTATTGCCGCAAAACGCTGTCCAGCTTGTACCACAAACCCTAAAAGCTGAAATAATGTGCCAGATGGCTCTTTAAACGGTAAAATCTGGAATTGATCCTTAATATTTCCTCCAGGAGCATCTACATCACGAAACTCACCCGGTTGAAACGGTTGATCGTCGTCTCTGATACGCATACCACGGCTCTTGAACCCTGCTGGTAGGTTAGAAAGCGTTCCTGCATCCAATAATTGACGCAAAGCAGCCGTTGCTGTCTTACTCAACCCACCAATCATGTGAATTAGACCAAAACCATAGAAACCAAGCCCTGGTAAAAACTTGTAATGCACAAAATACTGTCTTTTACGTTGTTTTTCGTCTTTCATATCGTAATTTCTGTACACTGACAGCACTTCCATCGAGCCTTCATCCACAGTAACCACGAAAGGCACCTTGACATTCTTCTCATCGTTGTCCATTTCGTATTCATCTAGGTCTAAATCGACGTGCATTTCCAAAATATTAAATTGATAGTCGCCATCATCAGATCTTTGTAGTCCCTCTAATGAGTCATACTTCTCTTGCACCTCATCGTCATCCATACGAGACGGTAAAATATCAACATCACGATAAAAACCTGCCTTTTGTTTTTTCAAAATGTCGTTTTCTGACATTTTTAACACATGAGTGATGCGTTCGCAGTCGGCTAAGTCGGTCGCATAGTATGGAACCACCAAATCTTCAGCAGGTACAAACTTACTTACAGCTCTTTCAATCATTTCATCGTAATAAACTTTCTTAAAAGCACTACCAGCTAATGGCAAATAGAATAACAGCTGGTCAAACTCTGGAGTATACTCTTCCATTTTCTCCATAATCATGTAATTCATAAATTCTTTGACTCGTTCTGCTTGTTTCTCCTTGTTCTCATCAATTGCACCGACTACTTGGGTACGCACAGGTCCATCACTGGGTAGTAATTCTTTATAAGCCTGGCTTTGAAACTGAGTTACCGCTTCTGCTAATAAGGGATGCGTGACACTACTGGCACCTTGAAACGGTCTGCTTTCGTCACTGTATTTAAAACCTAATAGATCAAGTCCTGAAATGTATGCTTTTTCCCAATCACCTCGAGACTGTTTGTCTTTTTTGTAATCGGCTATTAGTTCCATGGCGAGTCTTTGTAAAACTCGTTCGTCCATGGTTTCTGCTAAATTTTGATAAAAGTCAATGGCCGCACTTTGCTCCTCGGTCATCTCTGGTCCTTGTTCCATGGGCATAGCATCAGGGTCGGCTTCTACCTCAACCTCTGGAGCTTCAATGTTTTGCATGTTGTCAGGGGTTACTTCTTGTTCTTCTGGAATTAAATTTTTATCTTCTGCCATGGTTTACATACCCTAATAATAATTATATTCTTTGTGAACTGGTTCTTCATTGTCCACATAATCTGAGTATAGCTCAACAAAGTTCCCTTGTCTGTACCTTAGTATTGCTTGTGTGGTTGAATCTACATAATCGTCATACGCTCCGTTTGGAAAAGCCGCACATTCATCAATCACATCTTCGGCAAATTTTTCACCTGCTGGATACCATACCGCACCACTTTCAAAAACGGGTGCACAACTGTTTACTCTGGTGTGTTTGTCATTACCTCTGGTTGGCGTAAATGGCACCACGGGTATACCCATTCTTCTAAATTCTTGGGTGAGTGGTTCACCACTGGCTTTTTGCTCAATGATAATGGTTTCTGGTTCCCAGTATTTATTGGCTTCTAAGGCCACAGCTTTAAGTTCTGGAAAGTCAAACTTACCCTTAATCGCATCCAGTAAAATTATATTTGGTGCTCCACCTTCTTCTGGAAAAAATACTCCCCAAGTGGTGATGGCACTGTAGTCTGCCGTTTCTTTTTTGGAAAACGCTGTGTCGTAACTTTGAATGACGTGCATCAAGTTTGGAATACCACCGCCCTCCCAAGGTTGCCACCAATCTCGTTTTAAAATAGCTCCTTCTTCCGAAGTGGGGTTTTGCATGTATTGTGCTGACCAGTTTCGTATTGGAATACTGGCTTTAATTTTTTCAAGTTCATCCAGTTCCCAATACTCAGGCCACACTGGGTTCCCTGAGTCGAGAATCGCTGGAAAAGATACTTGTTTCCATGTATCTGCTTTGGGTTCAGTTTGAGCCTTCAAAAGTCTGCCTGTTAAATCGTCCTCGGCCCATCGGGTCATGACCACCAGAATTGAGCCTCCAGGTTGCAAACGCTGTCTAGGTCCAGAAGTGTACCACTCATAAGCACGTTCCATGGCACTGTCGGACATTGAATCTTGTTCCGTATGCGGGTCATCAATAATCAGTAAGTCCGCACCACGACCCGTGATCGATGCTCCAACACCCGCCGCATAATATTCACCACCTTGATTAGTTTCCCACCTACCTTTGGCTTTGGAGTCCTCACGCAGTTTCACGTCACCAAAAATTTGTTTATACTCTGGTGAGTCAATGATGTTACGAACCTTAGCTCCGAACCTTGCTGCCAGTTCGGTATTGTGAGACACTTGCATAATTTTTAATTTTGGATACTTGCCAATAATCCATGCGGGGTAGTAAACGGAAGCAAACTCTGATTTGGTATGTCTAGGGGGCATATTGATAATGAGCCTCCCTTTTCTTTGGTCAGCGATATCGGTAAATTCTTTAGCAATAATTTGGTGATGTCCCCAGTCCTTTACATTTTTGGCTTTTCTACAAACAAAATCGGGCCAGACTTCTTGCACAAAATATAAAAAATGATCTTGACAAAGTTTAATATGTTGAATCCAAAGCTTTTCAACTTCGAGCCTCATCTGTTCTGTAGTCATCAGTTCTGTCTTCATGAGCCTCCATTATAGTGATTACTAGAATTTTTTCCACCATACTGCGTGTGAGCAACTTGGTTTATATGTGTGTATATAAAGTTCTAAGTTTTTCGCACCTTATGAAATATTTTTTATTTAAAAAGTATTTAGGATTGTATATTGAACCTTTTAATACTTGGAGCATTTTGCGTTCTACGAAAATTTCTCCAAGCAAAATGCAAACAAAAAAAACGCCCCATTGATGGGGCGTAAAGTCTTAGCAAAGATAATTATTTAACTATACATTAAATTGACTAGTATAGTTGATTATAATTGGAAGTGCTAAATCATTATCGGAATAATATTTCTTGATAGCTTTATCATCTAACTGCTGTTTTTTGTATGCGGTGATAGAAAATCTGTCAGTTATTGAAATACGCTTATCTTCTATATTATCTGCCTCACATAGTTTTATTAAATTACTTTGATAAGCTGAACTGTTTTCTAGCTGAGTTCTAAGTTCTTTTTTTGCATCATTAAATTTTTTTGTATCAGCTTTATAATTTTTTAGATATACAGTATCTTCAGCAATTCTCATTTGAAGTCTTGCATCTTCTATCTGAGCTATCAATTTTTTAAGAGTTTCATTTTCTCTTATTAGTTCTTGCATTGTTGTAATCATTTTAGTCTCCTATATTGTTTAAATTACCTAGTAATTTTAATTCATATTTGCTGACATTGCAAATCTTTTTTGTTGCATTTGTTAGCAAATAAGCATAGAATATAAGTACTTTAAATTAAATAGGAGTATAAAAATGTCAAATGATACATATGATAAGCTAGAAAGTATTGTTGAGGAAATGGAGCATGAGCAAGGTAGATTGTATGATCTAGCCCAAGAGATAAAGGCCGAAGATGATAGATACGAAAAAATCATGGTTAGCTTAAGGGCAATTCTAAATAACATGGATGATGATAATTAATTAAACGCTCCAAGCAAATTGAGCTCCCTTCTTGGGAGCTTTTTTTTATTTTACAGAACGCAAAATCAGGTTTGCATATGTAAGCAAATAAGCTTATAATATCTTTGATATTAACAACAACGGAGATCAAAATGTTAAAATTTGAAAGTAGACATAAAGATGATTTATATGATTTAGCCGACCCAAAACATAATGACGCAGAGAGAGTGATTATCTCAAAATTTGAGGGATTAACTAAGGGGTGTGTTTTGGCATATGTTCCAGGTAATGATACTTTTGTAGTATGGTCTATTTATAGACACAATGGCTTTAAACATACGACTTCAGGTTCATATGCTCCGACAGATGGTAGTCAATCATTATTAGCTATGTTAGTCGACCCCAATGACCATAATGAAAAAGCATTACATCGAGCTTATAATTTTTTTAATGACCGCATAGCTTCTTGTAGTTAATTTTACAGAACGCAAAAATTGCTCCCTTCTTGGGAGCTTTTTTTTATTTAAAACGCTCCAAGCAAATTCGTTGATAATTAAGATAGATATTAATATAAATGTATATAAATCCATTCACATAAAGCCGTTTTTTCAATATGGTTATGGTTATGGTTATGGTTATGGTTATGGTTATGCAAATAAAAAAGCCCTCGTTAGAGGGCTTAATATGGTTATGGTTATGGTTATGGTTATGGTTATGCGATTTTTTGATTTTCTTTTTTCATCTGTTTATTAATTAAATACTCAGATGCTTTTACAGCTTTGCTCATTGCTTTAATAATAAAAGTATTATCATTTTTTAAAGCTTTAAGCCAACTAGATAAATATTTTAAATGGTCTTCTCTAATTGCTGTATCGTAATAACCTAAATGTTGCATTGTAAACACACTTGATAATTCAGCGATTAATTCTTCATAGGCATAATCACTAGAACCAAAATCGCCTTTCATATTTCTGTTTAATCTATCTTTATGACCAGTAGCATGTGCATATTCATGAAATAATGTTGAATAATATTCAACACTTCCTTTGAATTGCTCAAATTTTGGCATTGTTACAGAATTTATCAATGGGCTATAATAGGCACTGTTAGAAAATTTATGTATTGTATTAATATCACAATTAGCAATAAATTTTTCTATTTCTTCATTAGTGCTTTCAGGATTTTTAAAATTTTCAAAGGGTGGAATTTCACCTTCTACTTGTTGAGCATTAAAAACATAAGCAACATTAGAATATAAAATTGTTTTTTCTTTTTTAGTTTCTTCATCCATTTTTTTGTTAACGCTGTAAACTTGTATTTTATGACCTTTTTCCCCTTTTTTAATTTTACAATCAATAGATTGCCATCCTTTAAAAGTTGAATATTGCGGTGTTTCATAATCTAGCATTGATAAAGTGAATTGGTTAAAACCTTTATAAATTGTATTGGTAACGACATTGTAACAACCCTTGTGTTCTATCCAACCCTTAGACCATGCATTATTATCCATAGAACCACTCTCTAAAATTGCAATAATTTTGTCAGTAGTTTTTTGTGCTAACTCATTTAAATTTTCTTTTCTTTTAGTCATTTTTTTTTCCTTTGGTTATTGTGTACATCTAAGAGTATACAGCATATTTGCTAACATACAAGCTTTATTTTTTATATAAGCATTTTCTAATACAGCCAGGTGCCACCAGGGCAAGACCAGGTAGAACCAGGTAGAGCTAGATAGAAAGATGAATTATGAACATTGTATATATGATTATGGTTGCCTGATATGGTTATGGTTGCCTGATATGGTTATGGTTGCCTGATATGGTTATGGTTGACATATTTGCTGACAGATGGTATATTTTAATTTCTTTAACAACAAAGGAGATCACAAAATGGGAAATAGAGCAGTAATAGCAATAAAAAACGAGTATATAGAAAAAGAGAATACCCCGTGCATTTATTTACATTGGAATGGTGGGCGAGATAGTGTGCAGAGTTTTTTAGATGTGCATAATGAATTAGGGATGCGAGGGGCAGAAGACGCATGTTATGCACTAGCACGACTAACGCAAATAATCTGTAATGCTTTAGGGGGTGAGCTATCTTGTGGCATAAATATTTATAGCCGAGCACATACTAATAATTTTGATAATGGCGTTTATTGGCTAGACAATGTAGACGGAAAACTAAGCATTGTTGAAAGGGAATTTGCCCCAGAAGTAGAGCAAACTTATTGGCGAGATGAAGAACAAGGAGGTTCAGATGCTATGAAAAATAGTATTATTAAATGTATGCCAGAAAGTTATCAAAAGGAAGAAGTAAAAAATGCTTAATCAGATAATATTATTTATTAAGTTGTTTTTATTAATATCAACCCCAATAGTCCTTTGGCTATTGGGGGTTTTAATTTTAACTAACCAATAGGGGGAATAATGAGTAGAGAAGAAATGATAGATGATTTAGTGCGAATTAGACTTTATGCTATGGAAGATGATAGTAGAGAACAGTTATTGGAATGGATTGAAAATTCTATGTATGCAGAGTATGAAGATGTTGACGAAAAAAATCTAAATTTACAGTTAACTTGGCATAGTGAGGGAATATTTAGTGAGGAAATATGATTAGTTTACATATTTGCTGACATATGGTATATTTTAGGTTCTTTAAACGATAACTAAGGAGTACAAAATGAAATTTGAAGAAATAATAATTAAATACGAGCCAAATGGATGTGAATATACAATGAGAGATAATTGTCTGTTTTATAGACCTAGTTACGCAGATGGTAGACCTAGTGATGATGAATGGTGTGAGGTAGATTTAGACCATTGTATCGCTGAAGGTATCAATCATTACGAAGTTTATAAATGTTTTGGCAAAGAAAAATGGTATGTAGATTACCTTTTTGATTATACCCAAACAGAACTTCTATTGAGGGGGTAAAAAATGGATTATAAAAATAGATACGCACATTGGTGGGAAAAAGCCGAAAAAGATTTTGTCGGTAAGAAAATTATAAAAGTGTCATATATGTCCAGTAAAGATTGTGAAGAAATGGGGTGGGATAGTTCCCCTATTTGTTTATTACTTGATGATGGCACATGGATATATCCGTCAAGAGATGATGAAGGAAATGATGGTGGGGCATTGTTCGCAAGTAACGACGACAAAGATTGCCCAGTTTTATCGGTAGGTTGGGAAAATGAATTCGAAAAAATAGAGGAGGCAAAATGACACAAGCAGAACTTGAAAAAAGATTTGGTGAGATTTGTAACAAAGAGCATTGGAAAGGTGAAATACATTGCGTTATAGATGCTGACAAGTTTAATGAATATAGAGAAGCATGTATTCATTTTACGGGTGGTGATTTACAAATAGAGCGTAATTTTAAATTAAAAGATGGTACTGAAAAATTCGAAGTTTTTTCAGGTGGCTACTGGTACCACGTTGGGAGTTAATGATGGATAAACAAAAAGTTTTATTAGAGTTATTTGCAGAGATAGTTGTGTACCTAGACCTTGAACCGATGATTGAGCATTGGATAGAAGAAGAAGGGGTAGATTTAACGATTGATGAGTTCAAACAATTTATAAAAAATAAGGGGGTGTAAAATGATGATGGTATTTATTGTTGGTTTTGCAAGTGGCATGATGTTCACGGCACTAGGATTATTAATTTTTATGCATCACCAGGAAATGAAAAAGTTTAGATAAAATATGGTTATGGTTATGATTGAGACATGGTCATAAGGATCTCGGTTATGGTTGCGATATGGTTATGGTTATGGTCATATGGATATGATTTAACCAGGACCATGGCCCTCGGCTCACGGATCACTAGAATTTCGTAGCAAGACTCCTTGTCATTGGCATTAAGAATGTATGATTTTCCACCAGCACGATTGTGGTCAATATGCCAATTCCACTGCCATTTAGAAAGTCCTCTATTTTCAACATGTGTGGCCTTTAATTCAATCCAAAAAGATTGACTTTTAATGCAACCGTAAACGTCCGGTATTCCATTGATAGTATGGCTTTCTAGGCGAAAAAAATGCCAATTTTTGTGTGTTTTTTGGCTTTGTTTAATAAAAGTCCACAATTTTGACTCATTCATTGACATATTTGGTGAAAAATACCATATTAAAGGTATAATTTACATCAAAATTTAGTGTTTTTATGAATATTTACTTTAACGACAACAATAAAATTGAAATTGATATATTTGACATTGAAACTTTAGAAGATAGCGATAAATTTTTGTATTTTTATATTGCTTTACCAAAACAAGTAAAGAAAAAATTTGAAAATTGTTACTATCAAGCATTTTGTAAAAAACTTTTACAGAAATCTCAACCAAAGATAATTCACACAGATGTCAACAATGTTACTCACATTGAGGTTCACCCTGAAGATATTTTAAAAAATATTAGAATAATTAAACAATGCATAGAAAATGAGAAAAATTAGTTTATTCAACTACCTCACCTTGCACAATAATGGTATTTGCACCTATTTTGTTTTCTAATTCTTGTAATCTCTGCTCAAGTTGTTCTCTTGACATTCCCTCTAAGGTTGAGTGTTGAATTTCTTTTTTATCCACAAAAAGTCCAGCTAATTGACCAGAACGATATTCTGCATTAATAGACGCAGTAAACTGCCCTTTATTTTCTGCCCCATCTCTTAATCTTTCAAATGTTTTATATCGCCTTAGTTTGTCTTTTTCATATTTTTCCTGTTCTTTTGCCAACATGTTCTCTAAGGCCAAAGTAATATGTGGATTTGCCGAAGGATCTAACATTTTAGAAGCAATAGTGGCAGCAGATCTGTAAGTTTTG
>Ga0209348_1001408_pt1 | contig 11700 bp, 19 predicted proteins | sample ETNvirenome_2_30_FD_184065 | JGI IMG/M metagenome (GOLD analysis project Ga0209348, IMG submission 184065) | Marine viral communities from the Pacific Ocean - ETNP_2_30 (SPAdes) (version 2) | ecosystem: Environmental > Aquatic > Marine > Oceanic | place: Pacific Ocean | collected 2013-06-22 | reverse complement strand
CATCCAAACCTGGCCTATTTGTATTAGCAACATCATCAACAACTACTTGATTAACAGTTGCTGATTTTACAAGACCACCTCTTCTTTTGCCTACAACATTACCATCTACAGATACACCCTTAACTCTATCTGCAATTCCAATAATACTACCAATTTCCAACACAGAACCAGCAGCAATATTTGTTTCAAACACACAAGTTTCAGTTGCAGTCTGTTGTGTATTTAAAAACCACTTTCCAACTCTCTGTGCTTGTCCTCTTGATGTAGTTCCAAATGTTCTTAAAGTATTTATAAAAACTCCGTATTTTGCTATTGCTGCGGTATCTTTAACAGTTACATAATCTAATCTTTGTGTTTCTAAATCAAAATAACTTACATTTATAATTGTAAATCTAGTCTTTAAAGAACTACCACTATAAGTAAATAAGCCATCAACTACATTTGCATTGTTAAAAACATAATCAAAATTTATTTCATTTGGATTTGAAAAGTCTTGTGGTGCGTCTTGAGATATTTTTATTGTGCCTTCAGAGTAAAAAGGCATTGCTCTCATAACAGAGCAAATATCTTGAATAATGCTTAATGCTTCCGTTTGAGTTGTTAAATTTGTATTTAGTGAAAATCTAGGTTCTTGACCACCATCTCCATCATCTACTAATTCACCGCAATATTCACTAGCTTTACGGAAAACAAATTTATCTATTGAAGATTCTGGTAATTTACAACCATACTGCTGCTCGTCAGTTCTTTCAGAATTGTAAACTAATAAGTCATATAAAATCCAAGCTGGGTCTGTGGTCCATTTTCTATCAGTTGCAAAATTTCCTCCCCAAGTACCAGAATAAGTTAATCTGCCTGTGGCAGTATCAACTGTTGCATTATCTGGTATTTTTACCTTTTTTCCTCTTAAGCGAAAAACCCTCGATGGCAGATTAGGAAATTCCTCTGCACTTATACGTAAAGAACAATAAGCAACGTGCGGATAATTATTAGCATCTTCAATAATTTCAGTAACACCTGCTAATTTCATTTTATTAAAAACATTGCTTCCACCCTCGCTATTTGTTCTGGTGAGAGTGACAGTTATTGGAAAAAATGAATCTGACTCCCCTGTCGTATTATTGTAGCCAGTTATGTCAGCAAGTCTTATCCCATAATCACGACTATAAGCAGCTGAACTTTTACCTTTTATTGTATTAGTTATGACTGTTTGTTCAGAACCATTATTAGGGTTGACAAGAATTTTTACATCTACTTTTGTTGAGGTTCTATTACCAGTGTTTTTTTTAATTTTAAAAAAATTATCAAATTTTACTCTTACTCTTACTAAATCTACATTTGTATTTGTTATTGTCACAGAACGAGTTGTTGCAGAACCACCTTTAGGAAAATCAACTGCCAGTCCTACATCCCCTCCTGTTATTTCAGTTGATTGTAATTCTGCAGCTGGCAATATTTCATTATTAGCTGTGCCTTCTTGAAATCTAAAAATCACATGATCAAAATTAAAATCTGAATTATTAGGATTAGTTACATCAGCATCTGACACTAAGACAGGTTGATTATTTAAAAATAAATCCTTCAAAAGACAGTTTTTATAAGCTGTAGATGTTTTGTCTGTTTCTCCAATCTTACTAGCTGTTGCACTGCCCTCTATTTCGCCTTCACTTAAAATATCAACTGTAGTTAAAAAATCTTTGGATTTTAAAGCTCCATTTGGTTGTTTTGCATTTGCAGCTACTATTGCATCACCAGCAGCTGTTGCGATGGCTGCAGAGGGCGACTCTGTTTGTACTGGTATTGTTGGTGGTAACTTTGAAGGCATTAGTCGTTATTTTGTTTTTGGTGAGTATCAATATTTGCTGAGATAGTATTTGACCCTACTAAAAGTTCCCCATATAAAATATTAATAGGTACACCTTGCTTGCTAATATTTGCTGTTCCATTAAATATAAAACTAGGGTCTTGTTCTTGTGATTTATTACTTGGCGGTTTTGGTGGTGGAAACAACATATTAGTTACCCCGCCTATTAGCATATTAATACCAATAGATGTCAAAGCTCCTCCAATAAAAGTTGCTATTGCTCCTGTCATCGCTGATATTGTAGCTCCTGCAAACAAAGCACCAGCACCAGCAAATAAAAATAATATATCTCCATGCACTACAGGAATAATTTTTATTTCATCTTGTAATTTTAAATTTATCAAATCTTCTGTGACGTTAATTTTGCCAGCCATAATACAGTATTCTTGTTTCTCAATGTGTTCTTGAATACCATCAAAACTATTTACCAAAAAACTGATAACCTCTTTAGGTGTGACTGCATTTATTTCAAATTCAGCCTTACCTAAAAATTTTCTTAAACGACCATAAACTTTTAATTTAATCATCAACCTCTTCTGGATTTAATTTAATATATGATTCTGTTTTAGGATCTACAAGATAAAAAGGCAAATCATTATATTTACAACTAATTTTATCAGTATTACTAAATTCCAACAAACCGTCAGGGTGACTATGAACAATACCTAAAACTTCTCCTTGATCTTCCCCATCTGCCCAGTCTAAAGGATCTATTACAAATGATTCTTCTTTATATGCCTTTGATATATTTTTACATTTCCAATAAGTATGCACTCCTTTTATATCTAAAAGTAAACCGCAACATTCCTCTGGATAGCATTCCGTAGCGTGTCTGTATGCCTCTGTGATCCATGATTTGCAAGTCATTATATAAATAAACCAGCAGCAGGGAACAATTCTCTTGTAACAACTCTTACAGGGATTCTTTTATTTTGCATATCAAGAATACTTACAAGTTCAAATTGTACAATCTGTCTATTTTCTACACCTTTGCGATCAATAAAATAAACTCTATCAAGTAATTTATCACTTGTTCCGTTTGAAGTATCTACACCAGTATTAAAGGGGTTGCTGCCAGTAGCAAAATTTATATCATCTAATGCTGAAGCCAATGGCAAAATCCTAGTTACTTTTGCATCTAGAAGATCATTGCCAGCAGTAACTTGATTTACAATATTTAAAAAATCACTCATGGTCATAACCGTTCCATCTTTTGTGATACCACCTAAATTACTAAAAGTCAGAGTAGGTCTTGGAATTGTACCAGTACCTGTATCTTCAAAACCTTCTATTTTTACAGCAACCCTTTGATAACTGTTGCCATTGAGCCTTATCTCACCAAAGTTATTTAAATTAGCACCAGCATGAAAACGAAAAACAGTATCTAAATTATTAGGGTTACCAGTTGGAATATGAAGCCCAACAGTTAATTCAAGTTCAAATAATTCAATAACTGAACTAGGATTAATTTTATTGAGTTCAGCAAATGGTATTGCCATTATGGTTCAAACACCTCCTCAAAAACACAGTTTAAATCAACTCGATTTAAGAATGGAATCCCAGTACTATATTTTAAACAGATAAAATTTTTAGTTACACTTTCATTTGGAATGGTAAATGTAAAAGATTCGCCATCCTCTATTCGTTCATTTAAAAAAGTAATTGCTGTTGTCGATTGTGTTTGTGATAACGAAAATTTTAGATTTAATGATGTTGGGTTTTGATTTAGTCCTTTTGTCAAACGCTGTTGAAATCCATCTCCAAAACTTATAATATTCATTTTTGGTTTTCTCGTAACCGTAAAACCATATCTTGGATTTGTTATAGGAAAAGCAGCCATTAAGCTAATAAACCTCCAACTCTTTTTTCATTTACAATAACAGCTTGCACTGCTGATGCTAACCTTTCACCAAATTCGTTTCCTTGATCTTCGTCTGATTGTACAGATGTGCCAGAGGCATCAACATTAATATTTATATTATTCACTATAGATTGACCACCAAGAGATTTGTTTGGGATAATTGTTCCACCTCTAGAGGGTGTAAAAATTTCTGGACCTTTTTCCCCTACCAAAAAATTATCACCAGCAGTTACTGGCCCACCCTTTGCTTTTGCTCCTTTAAAAGCTGGATTTGACGGCATAAAACCAATTTTTCCAATATTTGTTCCCGAAGCAGTTGTTAAAGATTTACCTCCCTGAGTTGTAAAACTTTCACCACCACCACCAAAAGCACCTCCAACTACACTACCAAGTGCATTTCCTATAAAGTTACCAAGACCAGATACTGCTTGCTGCATTGCAAGTTCGATCAGTTGTCTTTTTAAATCGTCTAAAACAGCTTTTGCTGCCTCAGCTAATGATTTTGTTCCCATCACAGCATCTGTTAAGTTTTGGACTATACCCTCTTCAACAGATTTACCTATTTCCATAAATCTTTCTTTTAATTTTGCTGCAGCTTCATCTTGTTTTTTAATAGCCTCTTCGGCTTTTTTTGCTTCTTCATTCTGTTTTTCTTTTTCAGCAGTAATTTCTTGTTCTTTTACAAGAACTGCATCTCTAGCTTCAAGTGCATCAATATTTGCTTGAATATCTTTTAATTTATCTTCTAAAGCTTTTTTTGATCTGCCAGTTGTTTTTTGTAACCTTTCATCAATTTCTTTATAAAGCTTTTTTTGTTTTTCTAAAGCTGCCGCAACATCTTCACTTGCACCTTCTTTTATTGCGTCATTTAATTCTTTTTGACTATTTCTAGTTTTTATTATTTGTGTGGTAAGTAAACCAGCAGCTGTTGCAAGAGCAGCAAAAGGTAAAGCATTTAAAGAAACAGCTAATACACCACCAGCAGCCGCTAATTTTAAAGTTGCAGCAGTTAACAATGGCAAAGTTAATGAAAGTGCCTTTGCTGCACCACCTAATGTGGTCAAAATTATAACTGCCTGACCACCTTCTGTATTTAAAAAATTTAAAAGTTGCGTCAAACCTTTTACTACAGGTTCAATGACTGGAACTAATAATTTGCCTAAAGTTTCACTAAAATCTCTAAAAGATTCACCTAGCGTATCAACTGAACCAGCAAAACCACCTGCAGCAGCTTGAGCCAACTGATTATAGCTTTCATCTACAATATCTAAAATCATCGCATGGGCTTCCGCAACACGATTTGTTTTCATTAACTCTTTAATTACATCTTGTTGGGTTTTGGTAAATGCAATACCTGAACGATTTAAGTTAGATAAATTTCTTTCTGGATCTTGCAGAGCTTTTGCAAGTTGCATGAAAGAAGTACTGACATCAACTTGGTTTACCTGTGCAATATCTGCGGCTGACTGTGCAACTCGTTCATAAGCATCAACACCAATATTTCTAAAACTTGTTAGTAAGTTAAAACCTCTTGTAAAATCTTCTTCATTGAATAAAGTAGTTTTACCAAATTTATCTGCAGCCTCTTGTAATTCATTTAATGTTGTTGCACCAGCACCTAAATTTCTTAAACCCTGTTCAAGTATTTTTATGTCTCTATCTCTTGCTGTAAAAGTTCCTAATGCATTACTTACAGTTGCAAAAGCAGCACCTATACTCAGTAATGGTCCAAGAGAAGCTGCCAACGAAGCACCTAATCCTTTTGCCGCAGCAGATGTCCCATGCAAAGATTTTGTTGCACCTCTTGATGCATTTGATAATTTATTAGTTTGATTCTGTACATTCCTTAACGCAGTTGTAGCACTGGTGGCATCAACTCTTAAGGTAACAACTGCCTCTGCCACAAATAAAAAAGACTTTCTTATATATTAGCCTGAATAATGCTTTTGGCGTAATAATGACTTTTTCTCTTCGTCATATTTGATTTCATAATATGCAGCCCAATAATACAATTCAACTTCAGACAAACTTTTTCTAAGTTCCTCAACTGTTTTACCAAGTTCTGTTGCTAGGAAAAACTCAAATCTTAACCAGTTGTCCCCCTTTATTCTTTTTTTGCAGTATCAACATTAATTTCTATATTATTTAAAAATAATTCAAGATCATTTAAAACTTTTTCTGGCAAAGATCTCTGCAGTATAGGTGCATCTGACATGTCAAAAGCTGGAGTTCCATCTTCTTTTTCAGCCATTTGGCAAAGAAGTTGAGTTGAAATTACTAAGGCATCATCGGATCCAGCTAATTGTTGAGCCCTAACTCTTGCATACCTTGTTATTGGTTTAAAATACAAAGTTGCTTTAACTTCTCCTTCAGAGTTTTTGACCTCAAATTTTCTTCTTGTAACCATTTCATCTTTGAATGTATCAAGAAGAATGTCTGCGGTTCTTTGACTTGCCATAAATAATTAGATAGCTGATGTTATAGTACCGCTTGGTTTAAATGTAATGCTAATAGTGTTTACATCACCTAGAGTTGAACTTTGTTCAAAGCTTGTTATCAGCCCACTGAAACTTATCTTTGCAGAACCACTTGCACTATCTGGGAAAAGTTCAAAAGATGCAGTTCCAGCATCACCAGTTGTTAATACACCATCAACAAAAGTTGCAGTTTCACCAGATGCAGCGTTGTCGTAAACCAGCTCGGCAGTGCCTTCGCCTTCTATGAGTCCACCAATATATTTTTTAAAGGTGTCTCCTTGCACAGTAGTTTCTTGTGTGTCTTTAGTAATTGACATTGACCATGATCTAGTACCAAGAACAGGGTTTACGGAAGAGCCACCATCATCAAATTTGACTTGCCCAACATCACCTTTTACAGCAGCCATAACAATAAAAAGAAAGATTTACAACCAGTTTAACCTTTTTTTTGTTTTTTTACAGCCTTCTTAGTTTTTTCCATATATCTTCTGCATTGTGGATCCCAATATTGTGGTTCTCTTCTTCCTTTAACTGCCTCAATAGCGTTTAGCATCTCTTCAGTAATCTCAGTCATGGTGTAAGTGCTTCATATATTTCAAATGTAATACTAATCTGTGTTTGAAATTTGCCTTCTGGACTTGATTGTAATATTTCAGGACCTTCAGGAGCATCAAACCTCACGTCTGAAACAGTTATTCTATTAAACAAATTTCTTAGTCTTTTACATATAGCAAAATTATCGCCAGCACCAATACCTTGCTTTGTATAAATGTCAAAAGTAATAAGACCTACAATTAAATTAGTTGCAGTTGTGCTTGAATTTGGTGCTTCTTGCGTGAGGTATTGACTTGCCCCAAAGCTAGTGACGCATTGAATGTATTTATCTACAGTAGAAGCATCAAAAGGAGTATTGTTAAAAACAAGTGGAATTGATGGCCCTATCCTAAACTCATCATTTATACGTTTCTCAATAGTTTTTCTTACTGTATTTAAATCTACTGCTGCCATTAACTTCTCCTAATTATTCTTGCTAATTCTTGCGGAATATATTGTGTGGTTAATTGTTTTGCTTGTAATTTTGGAAAACCTTTTATTGTTTGTTGTCTTGTTCTATATTTGCCCTGCCAACTAGGAGGCAATGAAGATGGAGTACCAAAAATAACAGGTTCAGCATATTCAACAATATTTATTATTGTTCCTTTATATTTTCTTATATCAGTATTCCAACCTCTTCTTAAATTACCAGTTTCCCCAACAGGTGTAGCTTTTTTTGAAAGTTCTGTCCATCGCAAAGTTGTTTTTTGTACCAATTCTTGAACTGCTTCTCTAAAAACATCATCAATTTGGTCTACTTTAATTTGTCTAGTCATGACTACCTTAAAAAAATATCAAAGCTGATTGCTGTATTACCCTGTTCATTTGTATCGATCTGAACCACTTTATATTCAGTACCACTTATAACAACACGATCGAAGGTTGTTGGAGTAAAAGTTATATCTCCAGCAGATATAGTAAGACGTTTATCTTGACTTGAAACTTGGTCAGTTATCTCTGATCTTGATACGTTGCTTACAACGCCCTTTAAACTTACGTCTGTTTTAACTTCACTCATTGAGCCAGTGGTAGGATTATATATTCCAGTTGTAACTCTTCGGTAGGTGATATCTCCTCCAAGTGCTTTGATCGAACTTGAAGCAGCTTTTTTAAGTGCGTTTGCGATACTCATAAGAAATAAGCAATGACCTGACCACTTGCAAGAGTGATACTTGTAATAACCCCACAAACTTCTGTTGAAGCTTTCATTTCTATTCCGTTTATTGTGGAAGAACCATTTTCAGTTATGTTTTCAGCAACAAAAGTAGCTTCTGAATCTTTTAAAGCATGAACCTTACCGAATCTGCCTGTATGGGCATTTGTATCTGTAATAATGATTGCTGCTGGATAATCGTATCCGTAACCCATTTTCATGACCTCTTGATTGATAAGTTTGCTCTTCCACCTATTCTAATGCCCATCAAGTAATGATCAACTATGGGTGGAATGCGATCAATACCAGTTGCTCCATAAAATCGTGGAGTTATGTTTATATTACCAATATTAACAGCTGCAAAATCTTCAAGTCCACTTAAGCCAATTCCATTTTTATTATTGTTCAGATAAACAGCAAGAACAATTTGTGCGTGTTTTACACGATCAGGAATCTCGGTGTCAAGATAATAATCTGCAACTAATCTATTAGGAAAAGATAAGCCATAAAGGTTGGTGTAAGTGTCTGGTTTGCGTACACCAGATCTTGGCCATTCTAAAGCTTGAGTATCATTAACTCTTGCTCCTAGAAATTTCTCCCGATCAATTCTTTGAGTCGAGCTAAATAAAGCTCTGTTTTTTTGATCGTCTGTGCTATTTCCCCAAGCAACCACATCATCAGATTCCGTAAGGCCATCTATAAAAGCTTGAGCCTGAGTTAAAGTGACGTAGCTATTTGCTGAAGCATCACCGACTGTCGCTACGATTGTGATTGCCATCTACAGATACCTTTTGTGACTTGCGTTTTGGTTTTGGCTTTTCATGAGTAAGAGTTAATGAAGCTGCCTTTTGAGCAGCCTCATTTCTCTCTCTCATACGCCTAAAAGCGTACATTCCCATTTAGCTAGATGCTCCTTTGAGAGCAACAAAGTTTATAACGATAGCTTCACTTAAAGCTCCACCAGATACGTTAGAAACTGTGATTGCAAAAGAACCAGCAGCAATTGCATTAGCACTTACGATGTAAGCACCAGCAGTTCCAGCTGAACCGTGATTCACAACCACAACGTCAGTTGCAGCGATTTTGCTGTTTGTAACTGTAAAAGATACTTCAGCAGCATCGGCTAAAGCAGCATTGTTCATTGTGATTTGACCAGACTCTGTATTTAGAGTTACACCTGTTGATTTGTTTGTGGCCTGAGTTACTGTGCCACCGCCTGTGGGTCCAACTAAAGAACCAGCAGTTACTTCAAATAAAGAAGCCATAATTAATCCTGATTAGAAACGTTAGTTGCACGAACAATACCGATGTTCTTTGTCTCATACACTTTCGACCAAGAAGCAACTGTTTCCAAAACTGTGCGATTTGGATTTACAGTTGATACTGCGTATTTAAGACCGACTGGGTGATAGATGTAGTGAAGATCCACAGCCATTGCCTCTTCCAAAGCAAGAATATCTCTATCAGTTTGTGTTCTGATTGGGGCTTGCTCTCCTGTTACAACTGCTCCTTGTGTAAAGAAGAAAGTTGAATATTCAGTTGAAGAACCAGATCCAGTTGTAGGGACATCGTCAGAAACGATAACATTTAGACCCATAAATGTATTTACAGCTGTGGGTCCATCAAATGCTCTAACTGTGCTACCGCCTGTGGCTGAAGTATCAGGAGCACCTGTATTATCATAAATTCTGTCAATTGCATTTCTCTCAACTAAGTCGTAAAAGACTTTTGAGTGCATTGCAACTGCAGTTAATTTATCGCCTTGATCACCTAACAAAGCCTGAGCCTTTGCAACGTGTCTTGGACTAAGAGTTGTTGGAGTATCACCTGATTCAGAATCAATAGTTAATGCAAATAAAGCAGAGTTGCTGTCGTTTGCGTTTATTGAACCAAATGCACCAGTTAAACAGGAGAATAAATCCTTTTGCTTCTGGTTGTTTACGTAAGCTGCCATTTTTTGAGCAATAGCAGCCATTGGATCAGGTCCACCACCAACTGCCAGTGCAGCTAAATCTCTTGAACTGAAAGCACGACCTCTGTGTAAAACAGCAGCGATCTGGTTATCAGCTGTAATTTTTGCTGGAGTTAATGAAGTGCTATCAGATAAAACTTCAAAGTCGCCAGATAAGTTTGCCTTGTAAAAAGGAATCTTTACAAAGTCACCGCCTCTTTCTGCGGACAGATTTAATTCAGCTAGAGGTTGCACGACCCCACTCTGTAAGAAACTATCTCTTTGAGTTGTTTCTTCAATCAGATAGGGTGTAAAAACCTCAGGGATGATTAAATCACTTCTTAATGTAGCCATTAAAAAATGTACTAATGATTTTTACTATTCGGTGACAACACCTAACTTATACAAACAAGTTAACTTTATATTAACCGTTAACTGCGTTTTTGAGCATATTGTATTTATTAATATCTGTCCTGTATATTCTGGCTTGCTCGGTTAAATTGAAAGATTCTGGTGCAAATGGATTTTTTTCATTTGTGACAAACTCAGTCTGAACCTTTGTTGTTGTGGCTCCACCTCCTTGAGGTCTTGGGTTTTTTTGCACCCACTGAGGCATTTTTTGTTGAGCCCAATCTTTTACAGGAGTTCTATTATATCCATCAACAATAACAACGGTTCCATCTGGTTCTCTTGCTAACTGCTCTTTATTAATTTGAGATAGTGCATATTGAGGATCGTGAACAACGTCTGCCAAAGCAGTAATTGCAGGCGTTTCAATTTCTAACTCTCGTTGTCTAATTTCAAATTTACTTATTTGTTCTTTGTAAGCAGCCTCCGCATCTCTAAATTGCTGGGCTTGTTTTGCTATCGCCTCATCATATCTGCCTTTTGCTTCTAATTCTTCTTGTTCTTTTTTTTGCTTAAAAGCAATTAGAGCGTTTACGTCAACATCAGGAGGGATAGCTTTACCAGCTTCTTTTGCTTTTATATTTTGATCAAGTAACTTAGCATTATTTGCTTTCAGTTTTTGTAGCTCTTCTTGTAAAGCTGCAAATTGTTCTGGAGATGGATTTGGCTTAATTGGTTCTTCAGACATTTAAAAATCTTAATAATTATTAATATACTAACTCCACTTTACTTTGTCAGCCCAATAAGCCGCACTTGTCTTACCTTTTGCAATATTTTTTGCGTGACGAGCTTTGAAAGAGCGTCTTTTAGCTTTATCTGCCCCTGACTCACCCTTTCTTGGAGGCTTTGTCTTTGCTCCTTGCATTCCAAATCTTATTAATCTAAACCCATCGCCTTTTTTTATAACAACCGCATGTGACTTTCCACTTTTATGATTTGGGGTCCGTATTGGTTTATCAACACCAGCAAAAGTATGTCCACCTCTTTTGATTGTCATTTTCCTTTTTTCCTCATGGCAAGCCTGTGAGCTTCAGTAAATGTTTTACCAGCTTGCATGGCCTTTATCATCTCATCCATGTGTGCTTTTGTATGTCCATGAGTTGACTTATGACGCTTTAAAGCATTTTTTTGTCTAATCGTTAGTGCTTTTTTCTTCATTTCTTTCTAATTAAATCAGCATCAGCCTTTCTTGCACCGCCTTTTCCTGTTATAAAACTATTAACTCTTCCCATCGCCCAAGCTGCCATTGACACATTTCTTGATCCGCCACCAAGATATGCTCCCTGCCCTCTGCGGTAAACAGCAGCTAATTGCGTATAAGAAAAGCGGCTTTTTTCAGCTTTCTTTTTCAGTGTTTTTTTAACGCTTTCGCTGAGTGGTTTTCTTTTTGGT
>Ga0209348_1001407_pt1 | contig 11709 bp, 23 predicted proteins | sample ETNvirenome_2_30_FD_184065 | JGI IMG/M metagenome (GOLD analysis project Ga0209348, IMG submission 184065) | Marine viral communities from the Pacific Ocean - ETNP_2_30 (SPAdes) (version 2) | ecosystem: Environmental > Aquatic > Marine > Oceanic | place: Pacific Ocean | collected 2013-06-22 | reverse complement strand
TTAGCAGAACAAATGCTAGGCAGCGGTGATATTTATATGGGTGACTATGCCAATATTGTTACTCCATTATTGAATCATGAATTGTTTGCCAATTTTGAACCTATGGCAGTTGAATTTATGATGTCTATCCCAGATAAATCAGTTGGTGGACAACTTGATTTACTAGGTTATGACAAATCTACTAATCAGATTAGACTTATAGATCTCAAAACTAAAGGCAACACTACATCTGGTTTTTATAAACGTGAAAGGCCAAATACAAGATATATTGATTGTCTTGAAAAATATTGGATAGAACCATATTGCACAGATAAACAATTAGGTTGCTACATCGAAATGTTGAAACTAAATTGTGATGTAGTACCTGATGTATGTAATACATTATGGGCATATCCAGAAGTTGCCATACTTGGCGATGATCAACCAACTGAAAGATGTCTTACTGCATGGCAGGAAGCATGGCAAAACTTTGAAGCTAAACAGGAGTTGTTTTAATGCAAGTAACCGAAAGAAAAAAAGCTGCTCGCCAAAGAATAAAAGAGTTACAAGAATTAATTACACATTGGGATGCAGCAGAATTAGACAAACAAATAAATGCTGGTAATTACGGCAGAACAGATTATGACCCAGAAAATATTGACAACGTAAAATATTTTACAGAGGATGAAATGGCTTGTATTAACTTTCATCTTTTAGAATTGCAAGATGGAATGGTTATTGATAGAGCAGTTCCTGAAGAGGCGATACGAAGAATGATAAATGAGTTATTTAATTGGCAAAAAGAACAATTATCAAAACAGGTTTAAATGAGATACATACTTGATGTCTCTGGTAGAGACTTAGAACTAATTAAAGCTTCCATTATTAACTTTGAAAGGTCACTAGAAATGTCATCTCAAGGAGATTTTTCCCACCTAATTGATGAACTTAATGACACTTACTTAAGTTTAAAAATTCAGAAAACTAAACAACTTAAATCTAAAATAAAACAAAAATGGAAAATAATGAAATGAAATGTTTTTATCAAGAACTTAGTAAAAGAAAAAAATATTTAATTACTAAATTACAAAATGAAATTGCAACACTTGAATGGCAATGGTTTCAAAATGAAATTAATGACAAAGAGTATGTAGTAGCATTTGATGATATTCAAAGGCGAATAAGGGAACTACAATTATGACTAATCCAAATAAAAGAAAAGGAGATAAAGCAGAAAGAGAAGCAGCAGAACTTTTAACAGAAGTTACTGGTTTTCAATGCAAACGAAACTTAGCAGCAGGAATACCAGATGATGTTGGAGATATTTATGGCATACCAAATTGTGTAGTGCAGGTTTGTGATTATAAAGATAAAAATCGAGCCTGTTTAGTAAAACCCAGGGAAGTAGAAATACAAAGAAAAAACGCAGGTGTAGACTTCGTTGCGAGCATGGTTAGGTTTAGGGGAGGAGAATGGCGAGTTGTGTTAACACCAGAACAATTTAATACTTTATTACAATCAGCCTTGCAGTAAACATAATATTGTTGTAATATTAATCTCAAGTAAACAATTACTGATGACCACTAAGCAACCTTCCACTTTAGTTGAAGCTTTAAATGCTTTTCAAAAAAAGCATCATGCTGCTGGTAGAGATGGGACTAACCCTTTCTTCAAAAGCAAATACACCACATTAGCTCAAGCTTTGTTAGCTGTTCAACCAGCTACAGAATTTGGGTTATGTCATACACAAATGAATGACTTTGTAATTACTCCAGAAGGAGAAATTATTACAATAGTTGTTACTAAATTAATGCATACATCTGGCGATGAACCATTAATTAGTAAATATCCAGTTCCTAGAATTCCTGATAATGTCAAGAATGCACATCAAGAAGCTGGTTCAGCACAAACCTATGCTCGAAGATATAGTCTTCTTGCTGTTTATGGTTTGGCTGGAGATGATGATGATGGTAACTCATTAACTAAAGCACCAGCACCTAAAAAAGGTGTAGCAGAAACTCCAACTAGACCTAATCAACCTTTAAAACCTACATCAGTTTTAGAGAAACTTCCTGATCCAATATCTAAGGAAGCTAAAACATTAATTCTTGAACAACTTCAAAGTCTTCACGAATCAAACCCTGATAAGATGAAAGAACTTGTTGAATCGTTTAGGAAAAAGTTTGGAATCAAAGATACAAAGATTACCAGACATATTACAACTGCTTTACATGGTGAATTTTTAAGTCATGCTATATCAAAAATAGATGACACACTATGACTACAGAAGAAGCAGACTTCTCTGGACAAGCAATTATGAAACAACTTGAAGAGAGAAGGGCAGCCCAGAAAAAAAACCTTAATCGAAATGTTTTAGGGGTGCGTACTTCTGATGAATTAGCTGCTCAAGTAAGAGAGCATTGTAAGTCGAGCAATCTCTCTACTAACCAATTTTTAAACAACTTATTAAAAGAATTTTTTAATCATGCCTGATTTCAATCCAGCACTTCCATTACCAATCAAATGGAACATTAGTGACGATAGATTTGATCCTGAGAAACAAGTTTTGAGTCTCACAATTCCTGTTGACTCTGTTACTCATTTAATAGATCATTTACAGAACCTAGTAAATTCAAAAGCTAAAGATGGAGAAGTTTACGATTTCAACAAAAAAGAGAAAGTTAAAACTAAGTGTGTACAAATCTACTCTAAAGCGATGGATGGACCATACGGAGTATTTGGCAACATTAATCCACAGAAGATCGAATCTGTAAACGAAGAACTACCTTTTTAAAATCTAACTACCTTCCAATGCATTTAAGAGAATACCAAACCACTGCTCTTGAGCAGTTAAATCTTCAACTCCAAAATCAAAATAAATCTCCCTTACTTGTCTTGCCTACAGGTGCTGGTAAAACAGTTATCTTTTCAGAACTAGCAAGAGATTTTGTTAGTAAAGGCAAGAAAGTAATGGTTCTTGTTCATAAAAGAGAATTAATTAAACAATCTTGTCAAAAGCTTGATTTGATTGATTCTCAATATGGAATCATTGCCTCTGGTTTTCCCAGGGATAATACTCAACCCCTACAAGTTGCTTCTGTTTATACTCTTTACAGAAACATTGAAAGAGAAAAGTTTGTTCCTGACATAATCATCTTTGATGAAGCACATCATATTGCTGCATCTACATGGTTGAAGATTGTAAAAAGATACAAAGATGCCATAAAGGTAGGAGTGACAGCGACTCCCATACGTTTAGATAATAAACCTTTAGGTAAGTTTTTTAATGTACTCATATCTGATGTACAAACTAATGACCTAGTCTCAAAAGGTTATCTATGTAATCACAAAGTGTTTGCAGGAGCAAAACAACCTGACTTAACTGGTTGTAGATTAAAAAGAGGAGAATTTCAGAAAAAAGATTTAAAAAAAGTAATGGATCAACCAATGATTATTGGTGATGCCGTTGAACAATATAAAAAACATCTATTAGATAAACCAGCTATTGCTTTTTGTGTTGATATAGCTCATGCCAAAAAAGTGCATGAAAAGTTTATAAAAGAAGGTGTTAAGGCAGAACTATTAACAGGTGAGATGAAACTACCTGAGAGAGATAAAGTTCTTGATAAGCTAAGAAACCATGAGATAAGTGTTGTTGTTTCTATCGATATCATTAGCGAGGGAACTGATTTACCTTGCGTGACAGGAGCTATCCTCCTTCGCCCAACGAACTCTCTTGCTTTATACGTTCAACAAGTAGGAAGAATATTAAGACCAGAAGAAGGCAAAACAGCAATAGTATTAGATCATGTTGGCAATACTTACAGGCATGACTTTGTAGATATCGAAAGGCATTGGGAATTAGATTTTGATGAAGAAAAAGTAAAAAACAAAGCTAAACCTATATTTAAAACTTGTAAACAATGTAATTATGTTTTCAAACCACAAAAGGTTTGTCCTAATTGTGGCCACGAACTTACAAAAGAAGAGTTACTTGAAATTGAAGGTCAGTTAGAAGAACTAAAAAGGAATCACGATAGAAAACCAGAAACTATAAAAGAAAAATATAAAGAATCAAGATATGTAAAATCAAAATATCATAATATTAATTTATTAGATTTTGAATATTTAACCAAAAATAAAAAAATAGTTTTTGAAACTAAAACTAATTGGAATACTAGTTTCTATCTAAATCACAATCAAGATAAACAGGTAAAAGTAGGAGATAATATTATTTATTATGTAGGTCATAATCAACAAAAATATGGGATAGTTGTTGGTTTTATTGATAAAGGAACAGAAGATACTTATATGCATCCATATACTGTTCCACCAATTAATGAAGATACTCAGGAATATCTTTTTCCTGATTACATACAAAAAGGTAAAGAGTTAGGTGACTTACAAGATATAAGAGAAAATAAACATTTTGACAAAATAATATTTTTAGGAAAAAGAACTCAGCCATATATTCATATAAGAAACAAAGAGACAGGAGACATAATGAATTTGTATTTACGAAGATTGCGTAAGAAAGGAAATAAAACTCACGCAGGATACACTTGCATCATATTGACAGATAATGGACTAGAAACTTATGAAACTGCTGATAAAACAGGTTGGATGTCTACAAACTCTATAAACTTTAAACAAGGAGAGAAAGTGAGAAAAAGGATGAGAGGTTTTAAGTTTAATAGACGTTTAATGGATAATCTTATTGATGTTTGTAGAAAAGCTCATTTCAATGTTGGATACAAAATTGATTGGATACATAGAAACTACTATGCTAGAAAACTCAGCAGAGAACTACAGAGGATTTACAAATGAGAAAAAAACCTAAACAATACTTAGTAAATGATCCCTTACTAAAAATACATTTTAAAATTATCAATGGCAGACGTCATTGGATTACACCTCCTCCTTTGGACTATCAAAAATGAAACCAGTTAAAAAATCTATTCTTAAATTACGCAAACTTAAAGATATAAGACGTAAAAACTTAGAGAAAAACTTTTTAGAAATACAAATGAAAGGACAAGATCATTATGTTTTTATAAAAGATAATGGTAAAGCACAAGTAATTTATGATCAAGGTCGTTGGGTTACAGAACATATAAGAACTGCTGTACTTAAATTTAATTATGAAATTGATAAAATTGACAAATTATTAGTAAAAGATTTTACTGACGAAGAGATTAGGGAATACGAAAAAACTTCTTTATCGGATTAGTAGGTTTTTTCTTCTCTTTTCTCATTTCTGCTACTACACGATTAGCCTCTAATTCTATAAGTCTATTTAACAAAGAAGCCATAAAAATATCTTGGTCAAACTTTTTTCTAACCATATGTGTGCAATATCTTTTTATGTTGTCTATATCATTAGCTTTCATAATCTCTCTACATTGCATTTCAATTTCTAGTTCCAACTCTGGAGGTGCTGGCTCAATATCGATGTTGAGAAATTTAGTAATTTTCATTTTAGGGAAAAAGTTGTTGTTCTAAAATTTCAACCGCTTTATCATCCAGAGTATTCGTAGTTTGCTTGGCAATTGATTTTAGTAAATCTATGACCAATCTTTTAACAGCAGTTGTTGTTAAAAAGGTCATTAAGATTGGTTTGAGGATTTTATACATACAATAATTGTGTGTTACTTTCCAAACATAGCTAACTTGCTAATATAAGACAAGAAAGGTTAACGCTATGGCTGATGAAAAAAACAAAAATGTCCTACAAAAATTAAAAGATGGACTTGATGATAAAGAAGAACAACTAGCAATTATTAGTCTTTTTGTCAGATTAGGTGTTGTTGTTTGGAGTGGTTTTATAGTTACGCTAAACTACATCTCAATTCCAGGATATAGTTCAGAACCAAAGGATATAACTTTTCCAGCAAGTTTGCTTACAGGTGCATTAGCAACTTTTGGACTTGAAGGATCAAAGAAAAGTAGTAAGAAAGACGATAAAGTTGCAATGGGAGAAGGTATGATTCAAACTATAAGGGTAATGACTCCAATTAAAATCGAAGGAGCAGAAGTAATTGACCCTAAACCTAAAAAATGAAAAGACTAATCCCATTTTTATTTATGCTATCCGCACCAGCCTATGCGGACATGAATCACTCCATATCATCTAGTGTAAAGTTTGAATCTCTTTCAGCAGCTAGTACAGCTGATAAAATTGGTACGTCTTACAGCATAAGCGGAAACAACATAACAACTGTTGATTCAAATTCAGCAGCTACAGTAGGTGGATTCGGTTCTGTTACAAATGGCGTACCATCAGTAACTTTTCCTTCTGCTACGCAAGCGACTAGTGGCGAAGCCTTTAGTTTTTCTACAAGTTTTTTAGAAGGAGATGCCACACCAGGTAGTGCGGTTACAGTAGGTACTGTGCCAAATTTTTCGGACCTTACAAGCACAAGTGCTGGAAGCGTAGGCACGGCTGCGGTTGCGATAGACAATCATACGATTACGATGACACCAGGAACGGGAACAGGTATCGTGATAACAGGTCAGTTTGTCGTTGATCTTACTATCGAATGAGGAGGCTACTTCTTCTTGGCTTTGTTATATCTGCTCCTTGTTACGCTGTGCCAGTTATACCTAATTTTACGCAGGGTAGTTCCACCAGCCGAACCGAAACTACCACAAATATTACAGAGACTATACGAACAACAGAATATAATTCTGGGTTTCTTTACTCCGTCACAGGATCAGGGATTCAGCATGACGGATCTTCTATTACTCCAGCAGCTACCTCAGTTAGTGAAACAATAAACGGAACTACGCATACATGGCAGGGATTAAATCTAGATCAAAGACCAAACTGGACTCAAACAAATCCTGGAGATGCCTTTCAATTTACAGAAGTTTATCAAGCACCTGGAATGGAATCTGTAACCGACATAACTCGCACGATCCAAAGCACAAGCGTAACAGATACCACAACTATCTTCTCGCAATAAGTCTGCTAGGCAATCCTGTTTTAGCTAACACCTCGAATACAGCAGCACCCTCGGCATCCGCATCTGGTTCCGTATCAAACTTTGCAACCCAAGTTTTAGGTGGACCAATGGTAGAGAATACATACGGAAATAATATTAAATGTTCTGGACCACAAATGACAGTCAGCCCATTTGTCACTACATCGTTTAATCAAAAACGACCTCAAGACTACATTTACCATACACCCGTATATGATCCAACAGACGCGAACGATGATGGAGTACCTGATAATCCAGGAAATGTGCTTTATTATCAAGAAAACTATAGCGGTAATAAGGATTCTTTAGGACTAAACTTTGGATTTGCACTTACATTTAATATTCCATTAGATAACAGATTTCAAGATTCTTGTCTTGATGCAGCCAACACACAAATAAATTTACAAAAGCAAGAATTAAATGCAAAGCTGCTCAACTATGAAATAGCAAGATTGAAAAATTGTGGAGAATTGATGTTAAAGGGAATATATTTTGATCCTAAAAGTAACTTCGCAAAATTATGTGAAGGAGTTATTGTTCAACCACCTCCAAATCAAGTTATCCCACATACTCACAAATTAAAGTAGGCAGTGACAGTCTAATCCCGTAAGATTTCGAGGTATGCCTAATATTTATTATACATTAAAATTGAAGTAGACAAGTCACGGGTATTAAACTTATCTACGGATGAACATTCTACCTTAAAAATAAAAAAGTAGATAGACCCCTTCCAACTAGTCTACCTACTAATTTATAAGCAAAAGGAAATCTCAAAACACTTTTGCTAAGTAAGCAACTGACGCTCCAACAGAGCAGTTACCGATTTTACGGTTTGATAATGGGTCTGGTTACTTAATATCATTTTACATCATTTTTCTTTTTTGTAAGCTTTTTTATTAAATTCTTTATTAAAGGTTTGACAATATTAAGCAGTAATGGAGTAGAGGCAGCGACAGAAGCAATAACAGCAGTGCTAATAAGCTGTGGAGGATTCGGTATGTATTGCTCGATGAACTTAACGTCTTCATAAAGAGTTATACATTTACTACCATCTTCGCTTCTTTTATGTCCTATAACACGTTCCAGTTTAAATTCGTTACGATAATCTCCTACTCTTTGGTCATTTGGTCCAGGGCAGGGAACAAATTTATCATCTTTATCTTTTTTCTTTGGTTCGTATTTTGGTGGCTCTACTGTAGATTCAACAAACTCTTGATCTTGATTTGTGGGGGTTTCGGATTGCGTGTACTTAAATTCGTTGGGGTTGTACTGCAAAGGTTCAAAACTAGGAATACTGAAGTTACCACATTCTGTATATGTGCCATATTCATCTTTGTCATTCTCAATGAGACTTGTGAGATTGTTTCTATGAACTCTTACACAACCAGGAATATCAACTATAGGTTTACTTATATTATTTAATGTTTGTATATCAGTTTTCCATACGGGTATTTCATGTATTTCAACCTTGTTTATATTAATCTTTGGTATTTCCATACCCAAATATCATTTTGGCAAATAAACTTCTACATAAGAATTACATTTAGGACAAGATAAATTAGTCACCATAGAATATTCTTCTCCAAGAACAGGGTGAAAATCTTCATCAATACTATGATCTCCACCCCATATTAGTTCTGTCTTACAGTGCCAACAATTCATTTGATAATCGGCATTGATGGACCTGTCATTTTAGGTAAACCATTATCTAATATTTTCGGCATCATACCCTGCACATTTCCAAGGATTTCATTCATAACTTGGCTTTTAAAGTTTTCTGAAGTTACATACCTGTAACCTAAGTACGCTCCACCACTCATGGAAGCTACCATTACAAATGAGATGATACTCAATACGTTAGCAATTTTTTGAAACATGATAAAATTTGCCCTAATTAAAGCTATGTCTGTAATGAGCATAGCTACATTACTTTTAATTATAGGTCTATCTCCTTTATACGTCACTTTAGGTCTTATAAACCGTCAGATGATAAGTAAACCTAACGAGTAGAATTAGCTCTGCTTGATTTAGTTTTACACGCTCCAGAGCAATAAATCCTACGCTGTTCCATTGTATTGAAGGTAGTACCGCAGATAGGACACTCTCTTACAAGTATCCCCGTTACTTTTTTTCTTTTTTTACCCCTAATTCTATAGTCCCTGTTTTCTCTTCTTCTTCATTCATTTTTTGTAGTAACAACTGATATGCCTGTATTCCACCTTCTAGTCTCATTACATAAGTATTCTGTTTAATTATTTCCTGTTGCCATTCAAGAATTTGTTTTTCTATTAATGCTTTCATAATTTAAACAATAGTAAGAACTTCTCCTGAGTTGATAGTGACAGTTACGCCACTATTTATAGTTATAGGACCTGCTGCCATTGCGTTGCAAGCTGCTCCAAATGTATCGCCTATTGTATAGTTTGTCGTTACTGTTTGAGCATTTTCAAAAAATACTTTATCGCTACCACCACCAGTAGCACCGCCTCCACCACCGCCAATTTCTTTTACAGTTCCACCATCATTTATATAAAATTTTTGGTCAGAAGTATCTATCGCAACTTCGCCATTGGCTATATCACTTGTTGTAGGGGTGCTAGTACCTCGTTTTAGCTTAATAACATTTGCCATTGGTCTTTACCTCCTATGGCCTAAAATGTTCCACCATCTACATCAAAACCAGATGTAGAACCATCCTCCAAAAATGTAACCAAATCAGACAACGCAACTTGTTTCATCGTTCCAGCGTCATTTGTTACAAAGCGATCCCCAGTAGCAAGTGTTGTTGAAGTGGCAGATGTAGTTCCATCACAAGCTGCATTTATTTCTGTGGCTGTCGCTGTTACTCCATCTAAAATGTTTAATTCTGAAGCTGTAGCAGTAACCCCATCTAAGATGTTTAATTCAGAAGCAGTTGCGGTAACACCATCTAAAATATTTAACTCGGCAGTTGTTACAGTTGCACCATCAAGAATTTGTATTTCTGTTGATGTTATTGCAGCTAAAGCAGAAGATGCACCTGACTGCATACCTGATAAATTATCTAAATCAGCATCATATGCTTGAACATTAGAACCAATTGCTAATCCAAGAGAAGCTCTTGCAGTAGATCCACTTTCAAGTACAAAGTTGGAACCATCTCCAACAATAAAATTACCGTCAGATGGTGTAAGACCTGCAATATCAGATAACTGAGCATCAAAAGCCTGTACGTTAGTTCCAATCGCTAATCCTAATGCTGTTCTTGCTGCACTTGCACTTGTAGCACCCGTTCCACCATCGCTAATTGCAAGAGTTCCTGTGATAGAACTAGCGGAAAGATCAACAGCCATTTCTGTTGATTCAATTACTATTCCACCATTGGATTTAAGATCAACACTAAACTCATTACCACTTTTATCAAGCCCATTTCCAGCAGTTAAGTTTCCGCCACCACTAAATTGTGTGTAAGATAAATTATTAGTGCCGACAACAGCAGATCCTTTGTCAGAACTACAAACAAAACCTTCATCAGCTTGTGTAGACCCTTGCTCAACAAAGGTGAACATTCCAGCAGCATCAGCACCAGCAGCTAAATCATCTGTTCTTACCCATGTGCTTGCTTTACAAAGATACAGTCCGTTCTGACTTGCTGTACTTTGGTTCTTAACTAAAACTCTTTCATCAGCAGAAACAGCAACACCATCAATAGTCTGCGTACCAGAAAGTGTAATATTTGCAGTAGTAGCGACCTTAACACTGTCTTTAATATCTAATCCCTGGCTAACACCATCTACATATCCTTTTGTTGCAAAATGAGCATCGGCTGTAGGTGTAACTCCTGTTACTGGATTGGTTGCAGCAGCTAATTCGTCTACTCTATTTACTTGTACACCTGCATCAAAGTCAGATATTTTTGTATGTGCAATGGAAGGAATATCAGCAGCAACTAAGGCTCTAAATGTAGGTGCAGCAGCACTTCCAGAGGCAGCACCAGCTAAAACATGATTAGTTGTTCTTGTTGTTGTCTTATCAAAAAACGCACCAGAACCACCAACAGTAATGATTGAACTTGCAGATGGTGGGGTAGAGCCATTATCGCCAAAGCCGTAATATAATTTTAGATCATTTTCGTTAAAAGCTAATTCTGATGGAGATAAACTAGAAGGAGCACCAGCACTTCCACTTGCTGCTCTCTTTTTAATTCTTATAGTGTTAGACATGGCCTAAAAGTTTCCTCCATTAACGAGTGTTAGTTTAGTAGTAGTTGCATCTGCCTTAAATGTAGCAGAACTAGAGTCATAGTAAATAACAGACCCATCAACTTTATCAGTTGAATTTAAAGTAAAATCTGCACTAGCTCCCTGAGGACCCTGAGTTGCCACCGTGACAACCCTTGTCTCACCGTTAACAGTAACGGTATTTTTAGTGGTCGTAATGTTGACTTGACTCATGTGGTTGTGTAACCCTCACTCATAAATATCTTACCCTCTAAATAATATTCTTTGAGGCCAGATCCATCAACTAATAACACATCGTAAGCTAATATCTCAGGAGTAAATGTTGCTGTTTGGGTGTCTGTCAGTGCTATAGAAAAAGATCCTGCTGATCTATCTGTATAAGTAACAGCCCAATCTGCATATTTTGTGGAACGTGATTCATCCCATACCTGTGCTGCTACTGTAAATCCTGTTAAGTTGATTGCCGTTCCAGAATTATCTTTTAAGACAATAGGAACACTGTGATCTGACCTTCTTTGAACAGTCAT
>Ga0209348_1001405_pt1 | contig 11726 bp, 16 predicted proteins | sample ETNvirenome_2_30_FD_184065 | JGI IMG/M metagenome (GOLD analysis project Ga0209348, IMG submission 184065) | Marine viral communities from the Pacific Ocean - ETNP_2_30 (SPAdes) (version 2) | ecosystem: Environmental > Aquatic > Marine > Oceanic | place: Pacific Ocean | collected 2013-06-22 | reverse complement strand
GGCCCAGCAGAGCCTGTCCCATAGATGTGTGCCTTGAAACTCTGGGGTCACTGTCATGCGAGGTCTCCTGAAATTGTTACCGAAATTTGAGTCGCATTAAAATTGGCAGCACTTGCTTCTTCTTGAAAAGTATAATATCGGGTGTTACCAGTAGCTTGGTCAAAGTTAGCACCCGTGCCAGCAGTCGCACCCGGACTTCTATGTGCGCCAGTGCAAGAATAGCCTGTACTTGAAAAAGCAGTAGAGAAAACAAAAGAATAGTCTCCTGTACCGTTGTCAGTCACAGAACTACTGTTTAGACTTCCTGACGTAACATTCGTGTTACCATTATATTGTATCCAAAATTTAGGCGTACCATTCACAACAAAATTCGTAGCCAGCGAACCCGCAGTCGAGTGCGTCAGGGTATCTGCTTTGAGTGTACCGAATGCCATATCTTATCCTTATGGTTTCGTCGGCCAAGTGATGCCGGTAAGGTTTCCATCATCATCAAGCTCCGGCGTCTGTGTAGTGATGTCACGGAGAGCTTGGCGATATGTAGACATGGCATCTGTCATGGTTACGTCAGACAGTGCATAGAAATCTGTTTCAGCCAGCTTTGTATTGCGTTGACGACGCAGTTCTTTCATAGGTGCCGCATTGTTAAGCGCCGTTTGTCTGTCAGTGATCTGCGACCACGTTACACCAAATACGCTGGGGTCACCTGATTCAATGGCAGAACCTTCCGCATCCTCGCCTGTGACCTTACGGAACATTTCCTTGAACTCAGCTTCGCTTGTTGGCTCTCCACGAAGAACCCACTCTGTGATGCCTAAATCATTAAGAGTTTCTGCTACGCTTATCATTATGGGGCTACCTCAAACACATCTGTTGCTAAATGACTTTGGTTGGCTACAAACTCCATGTTTTGACCATTTGACCCAGCACGGATTTGCAATTTCATCGTGATTGCAGACGTTGTGTGACTTGAAGCGTCTATTTGCTGTGCTATACAAAAGAAAAACGGGAAGAAAACCGTATCACCGAGTTTTCCTAGATTATCCGCTTGCAAGATAAAAGCGTTCCCAGCCGCCCCATTAAAGTGGGGGCGAACATAGGCAATCATGTCTTGTGATGACGGAGCGAAACCACGACAATTACCTGAGAAAATCATGTAAATCGTAGACGCAGATGTCAGCGGAGTAAAAGTAAAAGAACTGCCCGTCACATCTGAGAAGCTGTCAGATGTTTGTTGTTGAGTGCTTGTGACTGAAAAAAAGTGCCTCTTGTAATTTATGATATGACCATCAATGCTGACCCCGTTGCCGCTGGTCTTCTCGTTGATGGTGTCTACAAGAATCGTACTCATGCGAGGTCTCCTGCTTGTGATGTTGACACTCTACGATCAGTAAAGGAATCGCTGGCGTTTCTTGTATTTACACGGTACACGGACGCGCTTTGCGCCTTAGAAAACACTCCCTTGTCTTGCGAGGATTCGCTGTTGTTAGCAAAGCTAGAAAAGTTTGATGCTGAAAGTGCGGAGGTCATGTTGAAATCTGTTGACCCTGTGCTTTGGTCAGTCAATGAAGAAATATTAAAACTAGAATTTATTTGAAGATCATTCTGTGGCTCTACTTGTGCGTGTGCCTTCAGAGCATGTTGCTTCGTCAGCGTAGCCGCACCGCCGCCTGTACTCTGTATGGTATCTGCCTTCAACGTACTCATAGCGTCACCAATGTCCCGCCGCTTTCAACGGTCAGAGTCACGCCACTGGCTACAGTGAACGGCCCAGTCACGTTTGCGTTCTCAGTTGCAAGGATGGTTATGTTGCTGGTTAGGCTCTGTGCGTTAGTACGGAACAGGCCACCACCCTTGAAGTTGCCCTTGTTCTGATCCGGCGGTGTAACAGATGATGCTGCAACGCCCAAGTAGATCACAAAGATATTGCCAGTTCCGCTAGATGGGGCGGCGGTGAAGGTCAGGGTTGTGCCGTCTGGCACAGTAAACGCATCCACGCTCTCTTGCACAACACCATCCACAGAAACAATGATGTCTTCCTGCGTTACCGTTTGGTTAAGCGTAAACTGAGTCGTTGAGCCATTGCCGTTGAACTCCTGCGTGGCAGGACGGGCTGCGAACTGAGATGTAACTGGATTACCGATTAGCGGCATATCTCACCCCTATGTGCTGATTGCATCAACCACAGATACCCAGACATCTGCGGAGCTTGCTGTGTTGCTTTTGACCTTCAGAACATCGCTGCTCTGCATCACAATCTTTGCCCCGCCATCCAAGACTTGCAAAGCTGATCCTGCCGGTATGGGGGCTTCTTTCACGATGTAATAATCATTTGAACCGTCATTGATAAACACATCCACCGCAATCTGTGAGGCTGTCGTGTTTGATACGTTGATGCCCACTAGGGCGTCATCGCTGTTGGCTGTCCTGACGCTGACCGCACTTGCACCGACGTTGCGGGCAATACTTCTTTCAAAATCCTGTGCCATCTATTTCTCCTTCAAAGCGCAACCGCCATTGCGATAGCAAACCCAGCGGACACCCCGCTTGAAAGGCCAGTGATACCAGAACCATCCCCTGTGAGTGCTGTTGCTGCGACAGTGCCTGTTACTGTCACACCAGATGATGTGGTTGCCAGCTTCTCATTGGCATTGTGGTAAAGTTTCACATCACTGTTGTCATTGAACTGAGCAAGGTTGTTACCGCCAGCATCCGTGAGCAGTATGCTTTCACTGCCTACCGTTCTTAAAATCAGGTCGCCTGTTTTGCCCTCAATGATTGAGTTTGTCCCATTGTGGAAAACCTCAAGATCAGAGCCTGTGCCAAAAACAGCCTTGTTATTGTCTCCAAATGTGAGGTTTCCGGTCATGGCATCGCCGCTGACCGCAACAAAAGATGAGGCCGCAGATAGCGCGGCTGAACCAAGGCCCAGCGAGTCTCTTGCCGTGCTGCCGCTTTCTAAAACAAAATTTGAACCATTGCCGACTATGAAGCCGCCGTCCGTGGTTGCTAAACCCGCAACATCCTGTAGCTGTGCATCTAATCGTGCGTTTGCCACTGTGCCTGATAGTTGAGTTGCGTCTATTGTTTTGTTGGTTAGCGTCTGCGTCGCATCCGTTCCCACCAGAGTCGTAGTCGCATCTGGTAGTGTAACCGTGCGATCAGCAGTCGGGTCACCCGCTGATAAAACCAATTCATTGTTGTCTGCCGTTGAACCTTCAAATGTGAAACTGTTGGTGATTTCAATAGTGTTAGAGTTGACGGTAGTTGTCGTGCCGTTGACTGTGAGGTCACCGCCCACCACGATTGCCCCCGTTGTGGTAAGCGCACCTGTCAGTGTTGCCCCTGCGCTGGTGGTCTCAAATTTTTTGGTGTTGTCATGGTAAAGCTCAACAGCACCATCATCTATGAACTTTGCGAGTGTTTCACCTGTACCTAACACCTCAAGCTGAGATGTAGTGATTTTCAACGCGCCTGTCCCGCCATCTTCAATATGTGAGTTTGAGCCATCGTGATAGATGGACAGGTCTGTGCCAGCACCAAACACCAATCTGTTGTCAGTTGCTCCGCTGCTATCCAGAAAAGTGAAGTTACCTGATGTTAGCGCGGCCACAAGCTCTGCGCGGGTCATCTTCTTTGTTTGCGCTGCTGAAGTATCAACGATGACAACTAAATCATCTGCGGCTGAGTTCGCACCTGTTAAGGCGGTGAGTTCAGATATTTTTAAGTTTGCCATAGCTACCTACGTCTTGATGATATAATTCAAAATGATGGTAGGCTGCACGTTGTTGTGAGCCTGACCACCGCCCGTGTTTGCGATTGTAAGCGGTGAGTTAGATGCACGGCTACCGCCCCGTGTGTCACCAAAACCAAGTGGCGTCTGAGTGGTTGTGCCAGTTGTCGGGTTGAAGTCCTCCCGCTGTTGCACCGTACCAGTGTGATTGTGTGACGGCATCTGCGCTGTAGTAAGCGTGTGCGTCTCTGAGCCGCCTGTGGCACCCAGCGTATCGCCGTTCAAGCCGCCGGTCTGGTTAGTGAGCCTGTTTGCACTAGAGCCACCCATGTCATCCTGACCAGCCACGACACGGCCCCTGATATCAGGCAAGTTGAAGCTACTGCCGCTTCCGCCGTAGGTGTAGCCTATGATACCGTGTAGGTCTGCATAGGTGCTGGTTGATATTGATTGACCGTGGCAGAGCAGAAAGTCTGTGGGTGCTGAAGTGCCGCCAAAAGGCAGAATGACACCCGTTGGAGTAGCTGCTGCTTGCTTGACCCGTAAAGGCGTCATCAATTCTGTGTTGTTTGTGCCAGCCTTTGCGGTTGCTTCTGAAGCCACGTTCAAATCAATGATTGTTGTGCCGCTGCTGTTTTTGATATCAATGCCGCCGCCACTTGCAGCTTGCAGACTATCTGAAATCAACTTGACGCGAGAGTTGGTAACATCCATCTCAGCGACAATAATCCAGTTAGAATTGTTTTTGTCCCTAATTTTCAAATAGTTATTAGCAGTGTCCATCCACCACATATTGGCAAATTTTGTTGATGGTTCACTGGCACTGCTATTATTGGAGACAATCGCTGACAGCACGTTGTTCAAATCAGAGCGAAACGCTGGCGCACTCTGGTTGGCTATATCATAATCATGTGTTGCCATCAGTTGTACCTTACCCTTGCCGTGAGTTGATCTATAGCTGGCGTCACATTGTTTGCAGTGCTTTTCAACTCAATCTTAAATTTAAACGCTCGACCCGAAAAATCACTCGCTCTGAACTGTTTGAAAGCTGAGAACGTAGGACTGCCGCTTGGGTCATCATCCGTTGTTGCGACAAATGCTATCACATCTGTGTCCGCGAAGGAACTACCTCCACTCAAATCATCAAACAAACCGCCAAGGCTATCAAACAAGCCGGTAAACGTATCAAAGGTGGCCGCTGTATTATCAATCCTTGTCTGTCGCACCAGCATCTCAACCCTTGCCGTTCTGACTGAGCCTGTATCAATCACTTGACTGAACTCATAGGTGGCTGTTGATGGCTGTGATGATGGGTCTGTAATAATCAAACGGTTGCTGCCATCCACGCTACACCCTGTTTTGCTGCCGCTAAATGCTGTGTGTTCCGCCTGATTGTTGGTGTTCGTGAAGCCAAGAATGTCATTAGCGGTGATAACGATTGATGCTGCGTTCTCTGATTGGTTGCCTGATTTATCAAATGCCTTGATCAGATATGTGCCGGAACGTGGGGCCACTGTTGCTGTATTGCCCGGTCTTGCCACTTTATCAACTGAGGTTGTGGAGTTGGCAAAGGTTGCGCCGGTCTCACGGATGGAGTGCCGTATGCGGTAAAATGATAGATCAAGATCAGGCACGGGCGTCCAAGCCAAATGGATGCCAGCTTGTGACACATCAAAGCTGAAATTGGTAACATCCGCTGGTGGTGCCGCCAGACCAGTTACAGAGAAATTAGAAAGCGTGACGAAATCACCCTTGATGCCAAAGGTGTTGATAGCCCTTGCGCGGATATCATAATCATCATCCGTCACATCAATGATTTCAAAAATGCCAAGATCACCGATGCCCGCAGAAACAAATGTGCTGTCTGCGTTTTTCTTGAACTGAACCTCAACATTGTCCACTCGCTCTGGGCTTGTAGCGGTAGTGGTCACAATAATGACGTTGGTAAGATGCTCATTGATGATACGCGCCTCACTGCTCAAAACCACGCCAATCGTAGGCACATCAAACGGGTCTGGCAGAACGGTATTGTTTCGTTCAAAGGCTTCTTCTTCTGCGTTCCAATCAAAAACTGTGGAGCTTATCTCACGCAGCACCATGTCAATTTTGAAGCCGTCAGTCTCATTAAAGCCAAACTTCCAGTTGACCACCTCAAATGTTTTGTTGCTGAACCCCATCCGACTGTTGGTTAGCTGTATGATATCACCAATCTGAGCTTGCATGGCTTTGATTGTGAAGGTGCCGGTGACTGTTAGCTGTTCTCTGTTACGGAACAGTGCAATCTTGGCGATACGCTGTGCGCGTGTGCTTGTATTGGTGAAGCCCAAATCCAGATCAATGGATTGCTCAAGAGAGTTGTCAACCGTGATGAATGTGTCTGATTTGACCTGTGGGAAGTCACTTTGCTGGAAGTTTGTCTCTGGCCCTCTGAAGGTGCCTTTGACAATATTGTAGTTATCACGACGGCTGTGGCGTGTTTGTATTGTCAAGCCTGATAGAAGATCAGCCTCACTGAAGCTAAGAGTGGGGGATGTATATGCCGCCGCTTTGACCCGCCATTTACCCTGCGCGTACCAGATTGTGCCGCCCATAGGTCTAAGCAAAGCGTCAATGGCATCTTTGGGCTTGCTGCCCGTTGTGAATGTGCCGTTAGTTGTATACCGCTTCTCTGTACCCCCTGCGGAGAGTGATACGTTCTCATCACAAATATTGCCAGCCGTTGCGAAAGCTGTGTCATCAATATCAGTGCTGGCCGCGCTAAGTCCGAAGTCTGATGTAAGGTAATCACGCAAGCAGTATGCTGAGTTATCAGACCAAGCTGTTGAACCCGTGTTTGAATTGTAAACCTTTTTTCCTTTCACCAAGGCAGTGATAGACGGCTCACCGTTGGGGAACGCATCTGCATCAAACTCTAACCGTGCATAGACATATGTGATACCCAGCAATCTGTGGTCTGCCGTCCACTTACCATCTGATTCTGCCACCAAATCTGGATCAGCAACCTGTGTATTGCTGCCTAACGCTTTTTTGATACGAACCTTACCGTTGTATTTGCTTGGGGCAGTGACGTTGTTAGAGCCATCTAGGGTCAGAGCTTCATCATTAAGATACACAGTGGTTATTTCTTCACACTCATGCCCCGCTAGAGCAACAATGATGTGCAGGAACTTGTTATTGTCTGTGGCCTCTTTGTAAACAATGACTCCGCCGACTTTGGTTTGCCCATAAATAATCGCTTGGTCACCAACCGGAGCTAGACCAGATACGTTGTACCCCGCTGACCTTGTTCCCCCGCCAGTTTGCAGCCCCGCTAGACTTGGCGGCTTTGGCGCAAGACTCTGGGCCACAAATTGCATGGCTGTATTGAAAGCTAAATGCCCAAGAACCAATGACATCGTGATTGCAGTGCCAGCAGCAGCGGCGGCACCTACTGATGCTGCTGTAGCAACGGCGATGGTAATCGGGTCTGCATATGCAAGGCTTGGGGCCAACGCTGTGACAACAACGCCATATAGAGCCGTGGATGAAAGCAATCGTTTCATTCTACCAACCAAGCCTCATCATTTTTATGTACCGGCAAAAACTCCAGCCCATCATCGCCAACAAAAGCGGCAAACCTTGACACAACCACCCCTAGAGCGGCCCCAAACACCGCTGACGCGCCGTTATCTGTGTGCTTGGCTATCACACTGCCCCGTGGCGGCAACATAAGCTCACAGGGCTTTAAAACGCTATTCAGGATGGTTTGATAATTTTCGTTCTTTTTGGCAAGACGCGCATACACACCCTTGCCGCCCTTCAAAGTCTTGTATTGAGGGATTGCTTTGGCAAAAACATCTTCTCCAAGCTGTACCTCACAGGCACCGCGCACGAATGTGACGCAATCATGCGTGATCCATTCAAACGGCTTGTATCTTTGCTCCTCAATATATTCCATGAGGGCTTTATCCCAAGTGGTGATCCTCATCCCCGCCCCCAGTTGAATGTCTTGTCTTGCAAATCCTCTACGAACTCAAAGCCCTTATCATTCGGGTGTATCGCTTTTTGGCTCTGATCTGTGTATCTGAAAACGCGCTGCCGCTCCAAATCAATCAACCTGTTCTCTATGCTGACCATGATACTGGCGGTTTCTGCGCCTTCTTCAATCGTCATGGTATCAATGAACCCACGGAACATTTGTGCTGGCGCATCATCATCACCAACAATGATTCTGTCATCAGTTTCAAGCAAAAGGAATGAGCCGCTTTCTTGCAACAGAAACACTCGCTGCAAATCCGTGACACCAAAGAACATGGTAAGCTCACGGCCTTGGTAGGGTGTGTTCAACGCAAGGGAGATGAGGTCTGATGGTATGCCGCTCAATGTGAGCGAAAGACCCTTCACTGATATATCAGATGCTTCTTCTAAATCACCTATGCCAAGAAACTCACCAACGCCAGTGTAGGTTGCCCCACTAATACTCAAATCACCCAAGCCTGTCCAAAGCCTGAGGTCTGTGCTGTCTAGTGTTGCGTTGATTGCAAAGAATGGCCGGAAAGCCGGTGATGTAATCTGCGTTATGAGGTCGCTATTAAGGTCTCGGCTCATCTAGCCCCCCCATATGTGTTTATTTCTTCTTTGGACGCCCGCGCTTTTTTGGTGCCTCGCCGCCTTCCCACGCCTCATTCACATCTGGCGTAGCTGGGTCATCTGCTTTGAGGGTGCCATCATCATTCCTAGCCCGCTTGACCTCGGTTGGCTCTACCACCTTTACCTCTTTTGCGAGGCCGGAAACAATAAAATTGTTAGCTAACTGCTGTTTCCACGGCTCATCAAGAATGATTTCTTCACCCTCTTTGTACATCCGCGTTTCATTGCCGTACTTATTAGCAGACCCACGGGCTGTTTGAACCATGATAACTTTCATTGAATCCTCCAGTAGAAAGGGGGCAAGGTTGCCCCTGCCCCCATCTTATTAGGCGTTGTGTACGTCAAACGCATTATCACCAGTGTGACGGGCATGGCTCTTGATAACCGTTGTTCCCAGCGGTGTACCGTTAGAGTGTGTGCCTGTCTTGGCGACTGTGGTGCGAATGTAACGCTTACCGCCGATATACCCCACGCGATAGGTTGCGCCTGTGGAATCAGGGTTGCCTGCCGTGCCAGCGGTGCCTGTTCCATCAATCTTCAAGAAAACACCATCTGCGGCAATAGTGCCGTCGGTGATGCCTGCTTGTGCAACATCGGTGAAGGTTGAGTTATCGTCGGACTCTTCCAGACCAATCTCAAAGTAGACTGAGCCAGAAAGGGTATCGCCCTCTGCACCAATGGTGACAACGACAGTTGCGCCTTCATAACCCTGAAGGTCAACGCCTGTGCCGTTTGATGCAGCGGATGTTACAGCGACCTTATGAGAAAGGGCTGTTGCGATGGAGTTTGAAAGGTCTTTCATATCATCCTCCCCTTATGCGCTGATGGTTTGAGTGCGGAGTGCTTCGGCCAGTACGACCTGACCACCAACCCGCGAACGAGCGACATACCGCACGTTACCTGACGTTGCCTGAGTGAACGGGTCACGCAGGACTGACAGAGCAACACGGTCTACAATCATGTAGCCACGGCTGAAGTCACCAAATGCAACCGGCTTTGCGGAGGAACCCACATCCGGCATATCTGGCATTTCAACATACGGGAAGCCAAGGATTGTATTCGGCACACCAGCAGTCAGCATCATGCCAGCTTGGAACACATACTGACCAGCAGTGTCCTTCAGCTTGCGGATAGCCGCCAGCGTAGTGCGGTTGAACACAAAGTTAGCGTTACGAGTATAGTCACTCTTGATCGCGTGAACGAGATCAATCAGGCCATCACCAGTAAGAGCGGCACCCGCACCAGAAACGGTCGTGCCAATGCTGGAGTTGGTAGTGATACCCTCTGGCTTGCCAACAGAGTCACCCGCCACAAAAGCGTTGCCCTCGTTCTTAGCGAACTGAGTAGCGAACTCTTCTTGCATCTCACTCTCAAGGTTGAACACCGAATCCTCAAGCATTTGAGAGGAGATATCAACCAAAGCGTAATGCTCATGGGTTGGGATTTCCTCAAGCTGTGTGGTGTAGCCGGTGGTCTCGGAGCGAGTGCCTTGCTCTGCTACCCAAGCGGCAGAGAAGGTTGCTGTGCGAGATGGCATCTGCACTGACTTCTGGTTGGTCTGACGAACCCGTGCAATCTGACGCATCGGGGAAATTTCCGTGATGGTCTTGATCAGTTCGTTGACATACTCAGGCGGCGCAAGGAAACCAGCTTGAGTGTCATCACTTACGCGAAGTGACTTAACCTCATGCGGCTCCATGTCCTTCTCACCCTTGCGAAGCCACTTATCAAACGCATCCATTTTTTCATCAATGGATTTGCCTTCAACGCCAGCTTCAGGGCGTTTCAAGAGAGTTTCGAAGTTCTCCAGCTTTTCGCCGAATTGCTTCTGCTCTTGTTGGGCGAGAGTGAGCTTCTGGTTGATGTCCTCAAAACGATCAAGATCAGCCTCAATATTCTTGAGCTTTTCTTCAACCAGCGGATCAGCCTCACCTTTCTTCTCGATTTCTGCCAAACGAGCGTCATTTGTCGACTTGAACTCTTCCAGAGTCGACGCAAACGTATCGATGGCTTGCTTGATATCATCAGACATCAGTAGCCTCCTTATCGGATTTCAGGATGTTGGTTAGGTTTGCAATGCTGGATAGCAGTGCGGGTTCTTGCTCATTGCCAACCTCACGCTGGTCTAAGCTCTTGGTAACAGCATTTGCCGCTACTTTCGCCTCGCTTCTTGATAGACCGCCTTCATCCCGAAGGAATGTCTCCCAGTCACGGACGCTTCTCTCCGCCGCCTTGACCGACGCAACCCTTGCGCGAGGGTTCATCGGGAAAGTCACAGCGGAAATCTCCATAAGGTCTACTTGCTTCAGGTAACGCTTCTTACCCCTGTCATCATAGCTGTAGCCCTTTGCATCTACTCTGTAGCCAACAGACAGGCCATCAATGGCACCCATCTTCATTAGCTCATATACCTCTCGGCCCTTCTGTGTCTGCATGGCGAGTTGCCCCTCTACATACAGGCCGTTGGCATCTTCTTTGATCTTTGTGTAAACGCCGATAGGCTCTTTGGTGTCATGCTGGAAAAGCATTTTGATTTTCCGCGCACCTTTGGCCCGAATAGATTTGGCAAACGCGCCGTTGACCACAACGTCATTGCCCAAGTCCTTGTTTCCAAAAACGGATGCGTAGCCAGAAAACATACCCTTGGCATCATCATCCTCGTCATCCTCATATGCCTTTAGCTCAAAATCAGCTTGGCAGTCTAAGGTGCCGTCCTCAACGAACTTTACCTCTTCCTCAATGTCATCCATGTAGGATTCATCCATGTCAGTATCCCCTTTGCTCCCGTCACGGTATGCGCTGAGACAAACTGCTACCCGCTGGTCGTTTGTTGGATACTCAGCTCGCATGGTCGTGTTGTCCATGCAACGGCCCATGAAATCTTGTTCACTTTCGCCCGATGTTGGTTTCGGTATCGGCATAATTCACCTCTGAACACTCATACCATACACTCAGATAGCAGTAGATACAACATCTCTAAAAAAATGTGGATTATTTTGTGAATGGTGTTGACAGGGGTCAACAATAAACCTATATTGTCAGGGTAAGCAGTTTTGGAGAACATGATGGAACTCAAAAAAGTAGGCACTCAGGGCTGGACAACGCAACACGGCAACAAGATTTTTGCTATCACCAAAACACGCGGCGCAGTTTACGCTTGCGGCGCACGCTTAAAGGTCCGCCAGACTGGCTCCGCAACCCGTGTGACCCATGTTGGCAACCTCACGGAAGCCAAGGCAAAAATTGCAGATTGGATTGCGGCAGATAACGGTGAGGTTGTTGAGGTGATAGAGAGCCTGACCAAGAAGCTGTTAAGCAAGTAAGGGAAACTAAAATGGCAAAGCGCGAAAAACTTATACCATCCACC
>Ga0209348_1001404_pt1 | contig 11729 bp, 16 predicted proteins | sample ETNvirenome_2_30_FD_184065 | JGI IMG/M metagenome (GOLD analysis project Ga0209348, IMG submission 184065) | Marine viral communities from the Pacific Ocean - ETNP_2_30 (SPAdes) (version 2) | ecosystem: Environmental > Aquatic > Marine > Oceanic | place: Pacific Ocean | collected 2013-06-22 | reverse complement strand
ATGAACAACTTAAATTTGTAACTACTGGATCTGCAGTTAACGAATTTCAGCTCACAAACGCAGCAACTGGTAACGCTCCTGCACTTGCAGTGACAGGTGGCGACACTAACATTGATATGAATATTACACCAAAAGGAGTTGGTAGAGCAACTTTCAATGGTCAAGGTAAAATTCAAAGTGTTGCAGAAAAAGTTACAACAGCTGCTACATCAGCGACAGGGACAATTAACTACGATGTACTTACTCAAGCAGTATTAAACTTTACATCAGATGCTGGAGCTAACTACACATTAAATATTAGAGGTGATGGATCAAACTCTTTAGATTCAATCATGGACACAGGTGAGTCAATAACTATTGCGCACATTGTAAAACAAGGATCATCAGCTTATTACAATAACGCAGTTCAAATTGATGGATCATCAGTGACTCCAGAATGGCAAGGTGGATCAGCTCCATCTGCTGGAAATGCGAACTCTTTAGATGTTTATTCTTACACTGTTATTAAAACTGGTTCAGCGACGTTTACAGTTTTAGCGTCTCAAACACAGTTTGCGTAATAAATTAGGAGGAGAAAGATTATGCCAATATTAGGAAGTATCGGAGCAGGAGCCGCGAGAGGACTAGGTTTTACATCTGGTGCAGCTAAAGTTTCATTTGAAGTTTTAGTCATCGGTGGCGGCGGTGGAGGTCCACAACCAGGAGGTGGAAGATCTGCCGGAGCTGGTGGATTTAGAAATGCTACCCTTGAAGCACTTAAAGGAGAAGTCATTACAGTATCTGTAGCAGGGACTACACCTGCTAGACCAGGAAGTGGTCGATATGGTGGTTTCAACGGCGGTGGTTCTAACGTAGAGGGAGATGGAATTTTATCAAGATATGCTTCCACAGGTGGAGGCGGAGCTGGTGGAGCCGGCTCAGAATCTTTCGGTAAACCAGGAGGTTCTGGCGGTGGAGGATCACCCCCAGGATTAGGAAATCAAGGAGGCTATACGCCACCAGAAGGAAATGATGGCGGCGGAGGCGGCGGAGGTGCCGGCGCTCCGGGAGCATCTGGAGGAACTGGAGCTTCAAACGATATTACGGGAACACCTGTAACTTATGCAGCGGGTGGAACTGGCGGATCTTCGGGTCTTGGAAACGGCGGAGGAAACGGACAAGATGGTGACTCAGGACGTGTTATCATTAGAGTTGCTACTGCAGATTATTCAAGTACAACAACAGGTAGTCCAGCGGTAAGTACTGATGGAGATTTTACTGTTATTCAGTGGACAGGTTCAGGGAGTTACACAGCATAATGGCAATCAAGAATTACGGAAAATTAGATTTTAATGGATACGTTATAGACGTAGTAGGAGTTAAAGAGGAGTGTGCACCAACACCTGAGGTTGGAAAACAATTCTTACAATCGACTTTTAAATACGATCACTGGCAATATTCTGATAATTCTCACATATCAACTACTGCTGTTATAGGTAGAAAGTGGTATCCTGAAGAAGGTGTATTTAAAGGTGATAAACAAGATGGCTATGACTCTTGGGTATGGAGTGATGAGCAATGGACATGGGTAGCACCTGTCCCTTATCCAGCAAATGAACCTGGTGATAAGTACATGTGGGATGAAGCTGCTCACCAAGCAGACAATACAACAGGATGGGTTGAAGACCCTAACTGGGACGGCCTTTAAGATTGATTAATCAATAGATTTGTGTTATTTCATTGTCATAAAGACAATGAATTTAAAATATAGCTACTGGGTATTTGATAAATATCTAAGTAAAAAAGACTGTACAAAGATAAGAAAGTTAGGCACTAATTTACAAAAAGCCAAAGTTGATGGCTATGAATATTCTAGTATTAGAAATTCAGAGGTTTGTTTCTTAAGTGATCCTTTCATATATAAACTATTACATCCCTGTCTAAATACGGCTAATAAATCTGCAGGTTGGAATTTTGAAGTTGATTACAGTGAGTCCTGTCAGTTCACAAGTTATAAAAAAAATCAAACTTATGATTGGCATACAGATACTATCCCTGGTCAATTTAAGCAGGATGACAATAAAAACTTTAAAAATAAAATTAGAAAGTTATCAATGAGTGTAAACCTATCTGATTCTAAAGATTTTAAAGGAGGAGACTTAGAGTTTTACGTACCTAATCCTAGAAAGTCATTTAAAGAATGTGTAATTACAAGCCCTGAAATGAGAAATCAAGGATCTGTAATAGTCTTTCCTAGTTTTTTATTTCATAGAGTAAAACCTGTAACTCAAGGAAGAAGATTTTCTTTAGTTATGTGGACACTTGGAAAGGATTTTAAATGAAAGATATGTATTTTTTATTAAGTTTACCTAGAGCAGGTAACACTGTTTTAGCTTCTGTTATTAATCAAAATAACTATGTAAAAATGACAGCTAGATCAATCCTAGACTACGTTATTGATGAAGTGCATGATCTGTATTATAGTGACAAAGGTCAAAATTTTCCTGATGAAAAATCTTATTTAAATTTAATTCAAGGAATGTTTCCTTCATACTATAAGGATTGGAAAGCATCTGTCATAATAGATCGTGGAGCTTGGGGCAAAGCTAACTTATTAAACTATTTAACTAAAATAACTAAACCAAAATTTATAATTTTACATAGACCTTTGTTAGAATGTTTGGCTTCGTATGTAGAATTAGTAAAGCCGTTAGATCAAAATGGCAAAAGGATTGATAGTTTATTTTGTAGTTATCTAATGCAAAAAACTGAGATAATGGGTGAGAACTTGGATTCTATAAAAAATGTTTTAAACTCAAATCATTCTTGTCACATAATTAAATACGATAATTTTGTATCTAATCCTCAAGAAGAAATAAATAAATTATTTGATTATATGAAAGTTCAACCCCATAAGATAAATAAAAACAAGCTATCTCAATTAACTATTAATAATGTGAGCTACAATGATGAAGTTGTTCGTTATCCTTTTCATAAAATAAAAGAAAACGGCATTAAAAAAACACACTATGATGTTGAAAAAATATTAGGTAAGGATATTATATATAGATACAAAAAGGAAGAAATAAATATATGAAGATAATAAAGAATATATTATCCACTGACGATAATTTAAAAATTATTAAACACCTGCTTCGAGCAGAAAACTGGATGATGGCATACGACAATAATAGAAACGATGTTGAAACAGTAATAGAACACGCAAATATTTTTGTTAGAATAAATAGAACATTAAACATGAGATATTTACAAAGCTATTTCTCTGCATTTAAAGGTATGTCTATGACTACATACAATACAGAGATGGGTATAAACTCTGATCCTTATTTAAACGACTGGGGTGATCGAATATCTAAAATCGTTTGTAAAAAAGCTAAAATAAAAAAGTATGAACCTATCAGATATTTTTGGAATTTTTATAGACCATCGGATGTAACAGAGTGGCATCTAGATAAATCTACCAGTGGGTTTAAAAGTTTTGTTTACAACCTTCATGACTCAGATGGTGGTACAGAAGTTGGTAAAAAAATCTATTACGATAAAGAAGGAGAAGCTAAACTATTTAATAGTCACGCAAGACATAGAGGCTTAGGACCTACGGAAACAAATTTTAGATTAAACTTAAACTGTATAATAAAATTAAAATGATTTGGCCCACATTAATTGTAGATAACTTTTTAAACGATCCTATAAAAGTAAAAGAATTTGCACTAAAGCAATCGTATAGTCCAGACAAAGAGGGCAGATGGCCCGGAGAAAGATCTGATTATCTACATATTTTAAATAGAAACTTGTTTGATTCTATCACTGTTAAAATAATGAGTTTAATGTATCCGTATGAAATATCCTATGGCAATATGCAATGGGGTGCATTGTGTAGCTTTCAAAAAATAAAACCACAGATTTCTAATTTAGGTTGGGCTCATCATGATGCTGGTAACGAGTTTACAGCAATTATATATCTTTCTTCACATTTAAATTGTGGAACTTCGGTGTGTGAACCTAAAGATTTTTACAATAAAAACGATATGCATACTGAAAAGAAAAAACAAATGTTTCTTAATAACGATAAAAAAATGATACCTTTTCAAAAAGAAGTTAACAACTGTTTCACAGACACAATAAACATAAGTTCTAGATTTAATAGATTAGTTTTATTTGACTCTTCTAACTATCATAGAGCTAATCAGTTTGAGGAAAAGAACATAACAGAAGATAGATTAACTTTAATATGTTTTTTTACTGATATAAGGAATAATAAAGGTAATACGCTGACTCCTATACCTAGTTCTAGAAGGACGATTGTATGAAGATTAAAAAGATATCATCAGAGATACTGACTGTAAAAGTAAAAGGACATAAAAAATATAAACAAAAAATATTAGACGCTATCGATGAATTACCTTTTAACAATTATCACGCAGCAGGTATACACGATAAAAATCTTGCTGTGTCTGATTGGGGCCTACCCAAAGACCATCCTAGAAAATATATAGATATATATTATAAAGATGTAGTTCCTTCTGCTATGGAAGAAATACTGAAGTATTATGGGGCTCAAGGTTGGAGTATTACTAACTCGTGGTACAAAACATACAACAAAGATTCATACTATCCGTGGCACAATCACCCTAACGTTAATTTTTCTATAGTATATTTTTTAGAATTACCTGATAGTAAATTTAGAACTACTGTTAAAGTACAAGATAAAATAATTGAATATGAAGCAAAGGAAGGCGATTTAATTTGTTTCCCTGCATATTTATTACATAAAGCAGCAGCGAACAAAAGTGGGAGAAAAACGGTAATAGTATCTAATGCTAACATTCATTATGGAGAGTAAATTTGTTAAGGACCACTTAATAAATTATAGATGGGCCACAACAGACGAAGTTAAACAAGGCTGGAACGTAGAGGGTATTTTAAAAGATAGATCTAACGAGACATTAAAGTTTGATTTAAGACCTCTTAAAAAATACGATCAAGGTATAGGTAAAAAAGTATCGATAGGTACTAAAGCTGATAAAATGGTTTTTGAGACTAACCAAAGTTGGATAGTTATTGATATGCCAGAGTTTAAAAAATATATACTAAAAGAAAAAATTAAAGTGGTTGATTTAAAAGATATAGCTAATAACTTAGATTGGAACATAAGAATTAAAAAATGAATATAAAAAAATTAAATGAGCAGTATCAAAAGGATGGATATGTCCTTATCAAAGGTTTTTATGATAAACAGTTTTGTAATATTTTAAATACTTATTGTGCTTACCGATATTTAAATCTAACAGACTTCATGGAATCAGACCATATTGAGTACAGAGAAACTACAGATGGTACATTAGAAGATGAACAAACCCCTGGAGCAGCTTCATTTTATGCTGATCCTTTCATGGAAGCTATGCTGTATAATAATACAGAATTTGTAAAACAAGTCACTAAGAAGGATGTTAGACCAACTTATTCTTATTGGAGATATTATAGAAAAGGTAATCAGTTAAAACCACACACAGATAGAAGGGATTGCAAAGTCTCAACTACTATTTGTGCAGGTTATGATTACGGTGATTTAAAAGACTATAACTGGTCCATTTATATGAAGAATAAAAAGATTAATTGCCTAGACATGCATCCTGGAGATATGGTAATTTATAACGGTATTGACTTACTCCACTGGAGAGATAAATTTAAAGGTAATTATCAGTCTCAGATCTTTAATCATTATTCAGATTTACCTGTATTTAAACATTTAAATGATGAAAGACCTCGACTAGGACTGCCAGATGTCTTTAGAACTTTCTAAAAATAGACTATTAAAATCGCTAAAAACCATGTATATTGAAATAGTATGCTACAAAAACTTAACTTCAAACCCGGATTTAATAAACAAGCCACTGATTCAGGAGCCGAAGGTCAATGGGTAGATGGCGATTTTGTTAGATTCAGATATGGATTACCAGAGAAAATAGGTGGTTGGGAACAGCTTACAGTAGCTCAAGAAACGCTCCCTGGAGTTGCTAGAGCTCAACATGCTTTTACCAGTTTCAAAGGAGAAAAATATGTAGCTATTGGTACATCACAAGCTTTGTTTTTATATTACGATGAAGCTTTTTACGACATCACTCCATTAGCAGCACAGATATCAGGGTCAGCTACTTTTGATACAGTTCAAGGATCTGCAGACGTAACTGTTAATTTAACCTCTCATGGATTAGAAGCGGGCCGATATATTACCTTTAACTCTATGTCGATTACTCCAAATGGATTTACATCGGCGTCTACATTTACAGATGGAGCTTTTGAAATTAGAAATGTAACTAATAATACTTTTGATATTACTGCGCCTACAGTTGCAGTTAACCCTGGAGGAAGTGCAACCGGATCAGCGACTGTTAAACCTTATGAAATAGTTGGTCCTACATTTCAAACCAAAGGTTATGGTTGGGGAACGTATCAATGGAACACTGGAACATGGGGAACAGCCAGAACAGTAAGTAACGTGGTTCTGGACCCAGGCATCTGGAGCCTTGATAACTTTGGAGAGGTATTAGTTGCTACGATATTTAATGGTAAAACTTTCACGTGGAACGCTGGAGCTACTAATCCTAGAACTATTCGAGCATCCACAACTACAACAAATTTTAACACGACCAACAATCCTACAGCTACGAGAATAACTCTAGTATCTGACAGGGACAGACACTTATTTCATTTTGGAACTGAAACAACTATTGGTGATTCTACTACACAAGATCCGATGTTTGTAAGATTCTCTAATCAAGAGGATTTAAATACTTATGCTCCAACAGCAACTAACACGGCCGGAACTTTCAGATTAGATACCGGTAATAAAATTGTAGCTGCTATTCAAGGTAAAGATTATGTCTTTGTATTAACTGATCAAGCAGCCTATGTAGTTCAATTTGTAGGTCCACCATTTACTTTCTCTGTAAGGCAGGTGGGTACAAACTGTGGCTGTATAAGTTCCAAAGGTGTATCCTATGCAAACGGAGCTGTGTGGTGGATGTCAGCTGAAGGAGGATTCTTTGTATTTGACGGTACAGTAAAATCACTGCCGTGTTTAGTAGAAGACTTTGTATTCAGCACAGATGGATCTAATTTAGGTATTAATTATGGAGCTTCTGATATTGTTTATTCAGCACCAAATACTTTATACACAGAGATAAATTGGTTTTATCCTAAAGATGGATCGGAACAGATTGATAGATGTGTGACTTACAATTATTCAGAGAATGTATTTACAACATCTTCTTTAGATAGATCAAGCTATCAAGATCAGGGTGTATATCCTGAGCCTTATGCAACAGATTATAATCCTACAGACACACCTGTTTTGGCTGCCATTAGTGGCTTAACAAATAAATATGGTGCATCTATTTACTATTGCCACGAGAAAGGCGATGACCAGGTCAACAGCACAGGAACCACATCAATCGATGCATTTATTAAATCTGGAGATTGGGATATTACATCTAGACGAAGCGCACTAGGACAGATGACTGGTGTAGCAGACTATAGAGGTGACGGAGAATTCTTTATGTCCGTTAAAAGATTTATACCAGACTTTAAATATTTACGTGGTAATTCTACAGTTACATTATTCTTAAACGACTACCCTGATAATGCTCCTGTAGGATCTCCTCTTGGACCCTTTACAATAACCTCAACCACTGATAAGATAGATACTAGAGCTAGAGGAAGATTAGTAGCCATTCAAATAGCTAACACCTCTACAGGTGAGTCTTGGAGATATGGAACTTTTAGATTAGACGCACAACCGGATGGAAGAAGATAATGAATATATACGATATACAAGAATTACAAAAATATTTAAGTAATGTATCATCACCACAAGGAATTGTTTTTAATAATCCAGTAGGTGGAGTAGATCAATTTGCTAGAGAAATGGAAGCCTTAGAAGCAGCAAGAGCTGGAGACACAGTCCCAGTCGGTGAATTAGGAGGAACTTTACAAGATTTTTATACAAATAGAAATTTAACAGGAGCTGCTACTTCAGGAACACCAACTAACATAAACACTAAATTTAAAGTTATTGATGACAATATTGATTTTCCTTTTAAATCTGTAGATCAATTACCTAAACAAGTAACTTATGGAAGTGCTGATGATGTATATCCCCCTGCTCTTCCTGGTATTACGCAATCAACAGCGGCTAAACAATTTGAAGAACCATATAGAATAATAAATGGTCAAAAAGTTTACATAAGTGATGTAATTGGAACTAAACAAGCAGAAGAAAAAGCTAACTTCTTTACACCAAAAAGAACTGTACCAGAATTTACTATGGACACTATTCAAAAAGGTATTAAGACTCTTACAAATTATTTACCAGGAATGACACTTGCAAACATGATGGATAAATTTGATTCACTTCCATATTTAGATAGACAATTTATTAAATCAAGAATGGAAAAAGTTGGAACAAGTGGAGGTGATTTTTATAAAGATCCTAAGAGTGGTTTGTTTAAAGATAAAGCTGGTTTAGGTATTAGAAGTCTTAGAGGTAATTATGCTGAAACAATAAATAAAGAATTCGATAGATATGATGGAGCTGTTAAAAGAGCTGAAAACAAATATGGTGTAAAATGGGATGGTAATCAATTTGTAAATGCAGACACAGGCGAGGTTGATGAAAACTCTGAGCTAGCTACTAAAAGAAACAGACGTAATATAGAGATGTTTAAATTCTTTCAAAATCAAAAAATAGAAAGAGACAACATGAGAAGAGCGGTCATAGAAAAAATGAAAAATCAAGAATCTGCTCCGGTTCAGAAAAATTTCCCTATAACTAAAACAGGCGACGGTGGTTTAACTGAAGCTGAGAAAAAAGCTTTTGCACCTAGACAAGATACATTTACAAAAGGAAAAACAGTAACACTATCAGACGGAAGACAATATAGTTCACCTAGATAACATTGAATGAAAGAAATAAAGATTAAGTCTAAGATCCTTTTAGACAGACTAAAAGGACATGGTAAAATTAAAAAGTCTATACTTAAATTAATTGACGAAACACCTAATGAATGTTTACAGTATAAGGATGAATACTATAACGATTCAATAAAGAAGTTAGATTATACTAAGTGTGACTCTCAACATAGGCCTTGGGTGAAAACTTTACTACCTTACCTGCAAGCTCACTTTGATAAATGCGCCAGGCATCTGGGATTTAAGAATTGTGTTATCAGGGATCTTTGGTTTCAACAGTATGAAAAAGATAACTTACACGGATGGCATACACATGGTAGAAACTATACGGGAGTTTATTATTTAGAACTTCCTAAACATTCTCCGCTCACAGAGCTGGTAGATCCTACTAACTTTGATAAAATATTTAAAATACAAGCGAAAGAAGGGGATATTGTAATTTTCCCTAGTTTTGTTATACATAGATCTGGAAAAATGTTAGAGGATATTAGAAAGACTATAGTATCTTTTAATATAGAGTTTGACCAACTTAATAAGTATACGTTAGAAAAATTATGGCAAAAGTAACAGCTTACATACCTGAACCTGCACCAGAGTACGAAGCAGAGAACCAAAGACAGATTATTGAAGCGTTAGCTACGATGCAACAACAACTTAATTTTTCTTTTCAACAAGATCTTAAAAACGAACAGGATGCATTTAATTATTTTTTATCATGACCATACAATATAAAAATCAAGGTTTTAAACAAAGCGATACAAGCAAAACTACCGTGCTCACGTGCCCAGTTGATGGAGCCATTATAGTTAAAAGTATTTATTGTGCAAACAACGATGCCTCATCAGCTATTTTAGTAAACATGAATTTTGTAGACTCATCTGATTCTAGCACTGAATATGAATTTTTTAGAAGTGACGTTGCGGCTAAGGCACAAGTAAATGCTTCACCTCAGGGCTTGAATTTAGAAGCAGGAGATGCTATAACTGTGCAAGCAGCTACAGGCAGTAGTAAAATACAAGGCCTAATAAGTTATGCTTTAATAAACAGAGAGAATGAAAACGGATAACATAATTAAGATAGATTGCACTACGATAACTACGTGGCGTAATACTAAAACTAACGAAGTGTTTAAAGAGAAGAAAGAAGGACCTGATATAGTACAAGATGTAACTGTGCAGGTATCTCCGAAAGGCTTAGACATGATACAGAAAGCGATGAATAATAATGATAAACGAAAAACCTAAAGGCGGAACAGAATTACAACAAGACTATTTACAAAAATATGTCGACCATAAATTATTAAATGAAGTACAGATATGTACTTCGGTCCCAGAAAAAATACCTTTACATCCTACAAAAGTAAATATCCTATGGCAAAAAAATTCTTACGATCAAGGTAATCTATATCCTTGGTTTAAAGATAAATCTAATCATGACAAGTACGACTGGTATGTATTTAACAGTCACTGGACTTATGAAAAGTTTAGAAATCATTTTGATATACCTACACATAAATCAGTAGTAATTAAAAACGGTATAGATAAAATAGGTAAAGCTCCACCTTATCAAAAAGGTCAGCCTATAAGGATCATTCATCAAAACACACCTTGGAGAGGATTGTCTGTATTATTAGGAGCTATGCAGTTAGTTAAGAATCCTTTGATAAGCTTAGATGTTTATTCGTCTACAGAAGTATATGGTAAAGCGTTTTACGATCAAAACGATCATGCTTACAAAGAGTTGTATAAACAAGCAGAGCAATTACCTAACGTTAATTACATAGGGTATAAACCAAATAATTTTATAAAAGATCACTTACACAATTATCAAATGTATGTGTATCCTAGTATTTTTGAAGAGACGTTCTGTATATCTTTATTAGAGTGTATGGCTGCAGGGTTGTATTGCATTACTACTAATTACGGAGCTTTGTTTGAAACAGGCGCTGAGTTTCCTATGTATATACCATACGAAAATAATAAAAAGTTATTAGCTCAAAAGTTTGCATACGGCATAGATGCTGCTGCAGAAAGTCTACATAGAGAAGAAATACATAATCATTTAGAATGTCAGTCCGCATATGCACAAGCATATTACGGCTGGAATAAAATAGGCACATCTTGGAAAAGGTTTTTGGAAGGAGCGGTAAATGCAAAAAAGTAGTAAAGCGCAAGGCGCAAACAATGAACCCATCTGGTTTACTAAGCCATCTACGAATGGGGACACCGAAGTTACCACGATCAATATTGGAACGAAGTCTGAATATAAAATAATGGTATGTACTCCTTGCCATAGTGATGTATCCATGCATTATTGCCAGGCTGTTTTAAAGTTTCAACAAGAGTGTATGCAAAGAAAAATACTTGTAAGTTTTACTTTAATGAAATCATCATTGGTTACACAAGGTAGAAACTTATGTGTGGCTGAAATGATAAACCACGCTGATCATTATACGCATTTATTGTTTATAGACTCAGATATCGACTTTCAATCTAAGACTATCTTTACTATGTTAGAAAAAGACAAGGATGTAATAGGTTGTCCATACCCTATGAAAACGTTTGATTGGGATAAGACGTGGAGAAGAATGACAACAAAACATAGAGCTATTAATGACAAAGATGATCTATCAAAAGCTGGTTTTACGTTTCCATTAAAAGTAGAAGATCCTACAAAAATACAGGTAGAGGATGGAGTAGCAGAAGTAACTCATGCTCCTACAGGCTGTATGTTAATTAAAAGAGAAGTCATAGAAAAGA
>Ga0209348_1001402_pt1 | contig 11732 bp, 22 predicted proteins | sample ETNvirenome_2_30_FD_184065 | JGI IMG/M metagenome (GOLD analysis project Ga0209348, IMG submission 184065) | Marine viral communities from the Pacific Ocean - ETNP_2_30 (SPAdes) (version 2) | ecosystem: Environmental > Aquatic > Marine > Oceanic | place: Pacific Ocean | collected 2013-06-22 | reverse complement strand
GAACTCGTTGCCTTCCTGATGCTCGAAATACCAGTTAACCTCGCGATTATCCATTATGTATTCGTGAGTTGTGATTGTTTTTTGGAATAACATTTGTTTGATTGGTTTGCTTACAACTTAATTATAATATAATTAAATAATATTGTCAACTGTTTTGAAAACTAATTCTTTTGTTCCCCTTATCTCCCATCTGCTGAAGTGCTGAATGTCTGTATTTGCGGCGATCAATGCTTCAGCATATCTTAGTGCCAATGCTTCAGCGTAACCGCCGTCAATAAATCTTTGAACGATTTGTTTTTGTGTGAACCACTTGCCGCAATCCATAGCAGTGAAAATGCCTTGGATAACTCTTTTTGCTCTTGGTCTTTCGAAATTCATTGGTTTGTTTTGTTTGATTCAATTTAATCCTAATATAATTAATTAGGTTTGTCAACTGTTTTTATTTTTATCTTTCCAATGTTGTAATTCAAGATCGAACCTCGCAAGCATTATTAATTGTTCTTCTTTTGTATATTGCGCCAATATCTGCGCCTGTTCTTTTCCTGAAAATTTTTTCATCAGCCACGGCTCTTGAAAAAATAATTTTTTCTGCATTTTTATTAAACATTCAAGAACGGCATCGCGCTCTTCATCGGTCATGTTTTCAGTAATGCGTAAAAACTGTTGTTCAGCACTTCGCGATGTTTCTTCATCCCCGCTTGAAAATCTATATCTTTTCATCGTTTATTCCTTAATCTATTTTTGATTCTTCTATTTGTATCAGCTTTCTTTTTCCTTTCTTGTTTTTCTCTAAGCTTTTGCGTTTGATCTATGCCACACATTAATTTAATTATTTCAGGTAATTCTCCAATAAATAAATTTTCTGCAAAATCATCTAATTGCCAGTTTCCCCATCTATCTTTTATGCGTCTTTCATTTCCATTAAAAGCACAATTTCCCTTATGGTAAAAACGCAACGGCGCTTTACTATTTCTTGAATGACACATAGGAAAATCAACAACCCCTTTTAAATCTTCAATAGGTTCCCCGCAGGCTTCGCAAATAAAATAAAAACTTGCTTCATCATCGTTATATTTTATATTCATTTGTATTTGCCTTCCCATTCGTTATATTCATCGAACATATACCCATCAGAATTTGCACCTTCACGAACAGCCGCAAGCGCCGCATCCCTTACATTTTCTTCAACCATTTCTGCAAGTACTTTTAAACTTTTTAAAGAATCAATTTTGCGTTCAACTTGTGAAAGTCTTTTTGATGCGCCATCGTAACCATCTTGCAAGTCGCGCGTTGCTTCCTGAAGTTCTCCATCTGCAATAATCTTTTGCGCGTGATTGATACGATTGATAGGGGCGCTTTTTAAATGCTCAGTCTGTCTAGCAATACGCCCACCAATAACCAATGAAAGTAATTGATTTAATGATTTGAGTTGTTCCTGATCTTTCATATATCCTCCTTTTGTAAAATGTTTTTCAAGCCTGATTTAATCAAGCCTTCTTTATAAACTTCTGCCCTTTTATCAATTTCTTCTTGCATCGCATTTATCTTTTTTAATTTTTCTTGTAAATCATATTTTTCTCTTTCTAATGTATGTATTCGTTCCTTCATATCTTCAAGAATATTTTGGTTTTCGTCATGTTTATTTTTATAATGATTTAGTTGTAAAACGTGTTGTCGAAGTAACTTATCATAATTTTTTGATAAAGCTTCGCGACTATTTTTTATAGCCTTTTTATTTTCAACTTTAAGTGATTTAAGACGTTTTTTATATTGCTCTCCTTGCGCTTTTAATCCTTTTTTTTCTCTATTTTTAAGCATTTGATTTTCTTCTTTTGTATATTGCGCCAATAGCTGATAATGTTTAATATCTTTTTCTTTAATTGTTCTGTGATACCATTTTGTTGCCATATCTTTTTGTTCATCTTCTCCTAAAGAAACAAACATACAATCAACAACGTTGATTAATTGATTGTCTTCTTTATAGGCATGAATCCATTTACTTAAAAAAGATTTAAATTTTTTTAATTGTACTTTTGTAAGTTCATCAGTAACCATTTCGAGATTACTTTGCCATTCTTCATATTGTTCGACCCCATGATCGGGTTCTCTTAACTTTTTATTTAAGAACTTTATTCGCATCTTGAAGTCAAGTTCTTGATCTTTATAATCATAATTCCTACTCATTTCAAGACCTCACACGCCGCTCGAACACCCGCCGCACAATCATTGCGTGTCATATCGGTCAACGCCCCATCGAATCCCAAATAAAAGATTCCTGTTGCGCACATAATCATAAAGAAATTTGTCATTGCGCTACCTCCAACATTGTTTTGCCGCCTAGCTCGTCTAATTTCTGATTGATTAACCAACCCTTTAAGTACTTAAGTTGGGGATTGTTTTTATCAGTATGAGCTTCTAAAAATTGAATTTGTTCAAAAACTAATTCAGTTCCTAAAGCTTCTAAAAAAACATCTTTTTCGTTTTTGTAAGCCATTTGGTTTAGTTTGTTTAATAACAATTTAATTATAATAAAATTAAAATGTAATGTCAACCCTATAATTCATGTTATATATTAAGGGCATGGCTAAAAAGGCAACCAATATCGAAATTGATAGACGTATTCACAAAATATACGATTTGCTCCTGCTCGGAAATTCAAAAACGCAGATCGCTCGATACTGCGCGGAGAATTATTCAGTAAGCCTACGTCAAACAGAAGAATATTTGTCACGCGCTCGCATATTACAAGAGCAAGATGCACAGCTAGAGCGCCCGCAATGGCTTACAGGAGCAATTGCCAGACTTGCAGATTATGAACGCCGCGCATCAATGGAGAATCAATTACAGACCGCTATTCGTGCCGTAGAAATGCAAGCAAAATTATTACGCTTTGATATGTCAGCATGAGCCTTATTTCTGATGTCTGTGAAAAACAACCCCTCCTCGATTTTTTAAGTCTTCCTGATGAAAAAGATACAGAGATAATATTAAAGCGTGTGTTATCTGATCTTCACGCGGGGCAACTATCGTTTGTAAATGACACAGAAACGGAAATATTGGGCTTATGCGCGGGTTATGGGTCAGGTAAAACGCGATCTTTACTTGCGAAGTGTTTGTACCTGTCATTGTTAAATCAAGGCTTCACGGGCATTGTATTAGAACCTACACAACCGCTTGTTCGTGATCTCTTTGTAACAGAATTTGAGGAATTTTTGTTAAATTACGAGATTCCTTACACATTTAGAAGTTCGCCTTTGCCTGATTTTGTTTTGCATCTACCCAAGGGAGATACGCGGATTATGTGTCGTTCTTTTGAATCTTGGCAAAGAATAATCGGTATTAACGCAGCTTTTATATTGGCAGATGAAATCGACACGGTAGCCCCCTCTATTTGTTCTAGAGCCTTCCCGAAAATTCTTGGACGTCTTCGTGCAGGGAATGTTCGCCAGTTCGCGGCGGCGTCCACTCCAGAAGGTTATCGTTGGTTCTGGGAAACTTTCGGAAGTGATGAAGCAAAAGAAAAAGATGACAGAAAGTTAATAAGAATGAAAACAACAGACAATCCGCATTTGCCCGCAGATTTTATTGATAGAATGAAAATGAACTACGACCCCAATCTTCTCAAGGCGTACCTTGAAGGTCAGTTCATATCTTTAACAACTGGCGCTGTTTTTGACCGCTTCGATAGAGAAAAACATATAACAAAAGACATTCCAAATTATTCAGACGAAATTATAAGACTTGGAATTGACTTCAACATTGGCAAGATGTCTTGTGTTTGCGCGGTGATTAAAGATAACAAGCTTTTTATTTTTGATGAGATTCGCTCACATGACACCGACCAATTGGCAAAAGAAATCAAATCAAGGTTTGTACATAACAGACTTTACGGATATCCTGATTCTTCAGGCGGAGCAAGATCAACAAACGCTACGAAAACCGACATCCAGATTCTCGAAAGTTATGGAATATCCAATCAATCGGGGGCGTCTAATCCATCCATTAAAGACAGCGTTAATAATGTTCAGCGCCTTTTATGCAATGGTAAAGAAGAAATTAGTCTTTTTGTTCATCCGCGTTGTAAAAATGTCATCGAATCTTTGGAACTTCAATCTTATACAGAATCAGGCGAACCAGAAAAAACAGGATTAGATCACTTTTCTGATTGTGTTCGATACCTTTGTTGGCGTTGCTTCAATCCCTTACATTTGGGGGCAGGCCGCAGAACAGGGATTAGAATATATTAAAAAGTGTATTACTATTAAATTAAGCTAGGAATTAAGCCGTGTATTCTTCATTCAATCACTACGACAGAAATAGATCAAGCAAAGCTGTTGAGGTGCAAGACCCTAGCAATGCGTATGTAAATATGGAACCGAACTGGATATTGATTGAAGATTTGATAAGCGGAACTTATGGCATAAGAAAAAGGCATAGAAAATACCTCCCCCAGATGCCGCGCGAACAAGACGAGAGCTACGATAACAGGCTCGCCACCTCGGTTCTAGCACCTCTATATGTGAGAATCGAGAGATTGCTTGCGGGTATGCTTACGCGCAAACCTGTTCGATTAAATGAGGTATCAGAACGAGTTACGGAAGATTTGTTCGATATTGATTTACAAGGTAACGATCTCACGAGTTGGACATATGAGACAGCAAAAATAATGCTGAGATACGGCCACGTTGGGGTTCTTGTTGATGCACCGACAGGCGGAACTGGTCGGCCTTATTGGATTACATACAGCCCGCGCGAAATTCTTGGCTGGCGGACAGAACTTATAGACGGAAAGCAAAAATTAACACAATTAAGACTGTTGGAACGGGTCACAGAAGATGATGGTGAATATGGACAGAAAGAAGTTGAACAGGTTCGATTATTAACGCCGGGAGCCTTTGAGGTACACAGAAAAGGTAGGCAGGGAAAATATGTCAAAGTTGATGAAGGAACAACATCTTTGGATTACATACCATTTGCTATTGCATATTCAAACAAAGTTTCTTTCTTGGAATCACGCCCACCGATGCAAGATATTGCAGAATTAAATTTGTTGCACTATCAAAAAAGTTCAGACTTTGATAACCAGCTTAGAATTTCTTCTGTTCCAATGCTTTGTCTTTTTGGATTTCCGCAGGCGTCAGAAGAAATTAGTGCAGGTGCTGGAGAAGCTATTGCACTTCCAGAAGGTTCAAGGGCAGAATTTGTAGAGATCAAAGGACAATCATTTCAGTATCAACGCGACAGAATAAAAAACTTAGAAGATCAGATTAATACTTTGGCACTTGCCGCAATCCTCGGACAAAAACTTGTTGCAGAAACAGCCGCATCGCAAGAGATACAAAGAAGTCAAGGCGATTCGACTTTGATGATTGTGGCGCAACAGCTTCAGGATATGATCGACAACTGTTTGGTATTTCATGCAAATTATTTAAATATTGCAGAAATTGGAAATGCTTTTGTCAATCGTGATTTCTTGGGTCAGAGATTAGCACCGCAAGAAATTCAGGCGATGCAAGGTTTATGGTCTTCTGGCGCCATATCTCAGGAAACATTATTAAAGCAATTGGCAGAAGGTGAGATCCTCGGCGATGATTTTGACGTTGAAGAAGAAATCGAATCAACACAAAAAGGAGACATGATCGAAACAGATGAACCGATGCCTGAAGCCGAAGAAGATGAACCAGTTGAAGACCCAGACGATGAGGATTAATGACACAAACGCCGATTCGGGTTCCATCTGATGTTTCCAAACTTGGGGCATCTATTCCTTATCCTGATTTAATTCCTGAAGAATATTTTCGTAATAGCTTAGATTTAAATAGATTTTCAAATAAAGTTTCCCGTGAAATCGTGGAATCTTACAATCGAATCATATTAAGGGCAGTTGATAAATTAGAAGCAATAGAACGCCTTCCAAGGGCTAATCAGCCCAAATATACAGCGGCACGTTTGCGGGCTTTGTTATTACAGACAAAAACAAGCCTTAGAGAATGGGATGTCAAATCAACGCGGGATATGGAACTTGTTTCCGATGCTGTTGCAAAGTTACAGGGAGAATTTGCAACTGTTCAAATGGAACGCGCATTGCCCGCAGGCATCAGATCATCAATAAGAACTGTTGAGGTTTCGCCCGCATTTGCAAAAGCTGTCGTAACAACTAGCGCATCTGAATTTAATTTAAATGTTTTATCTGATTCATTAAGCACTATCGCGGCGGGTTCTGGCGCAAAGTTTTCTTTGACAGCAAAAGAAGGTGCATTGATAAGGTTGCCAAATGGCGATTCAATAAAAAAATCTTTTCGCGGTATTACAAACAAAAGCGCTGAAAGGTTAGGGCAATCAATTCGCGATGGATTGCTGGCAGGCGATACAACTGCACAAATGCGCAGGCGTCTTGTTGGTAAATTGAGATTCAATACTTTGGCAAAAACAGCAAAACAACAACAACTGGCAATGCGTGGCGCGTCAATGATGCTTGCTAACCCGCAGATACAAACAATCGTCAGAACATCAATAAATCAAGTAAGCAATGTCGCGGCGCAACAAGTTTATAAGGCAAACCCAGATGCAACAAAAAAATATCGTTACCTTGCAACCTTGGACAGTAGAACCAGTTCGCGTTGTCGTTCATTAGATCAACAGGTATTTGAATATGGAAAAGGGCCGGAGCCGCCACAGCATTTCAATTGTCGTTCAAGAACAGTTGCCGAAATAGATTATGAAAATTTAAGCCGTGTTTTTGGCCGTAAGATCGAAGCGCCCAGACGCAGGGGGTTCAGGCCATCAGAAAGCGGCTTAGTACCCGCAGGGCAATCATATGGAACTTGGCTTTCAGGACAATCACAAACAATAAAGGCAAAAGCACTTGGAGCAAAAAAAGTTCGATTTTTTGATAAATTGTCGAAAAAATATGGCGGCGATCAGGCGATCAGGAAATTTGTTGCCGTTGATGGGTCAGAAAAAACTTTGGCGCAGTTACAGGCCGCTTATGGTAGAAATGCAGAAAAAATTAAAATTGTTCCTGATGTTGTCAGGGAAAGAAAAGGCGCCGAACTTTCTTGGCAAAGATATTCGGATGGTTCACTTGCAGAAAACGCGGAGCCGTCAAACCTTACAAGATGGACGCCAGAACGTCAGGAATTACATCGAAGAATTATTGAAGATGTTATTGCGGAGAATAACCCGAAGGCGCAGAAGAATCCGATTTTCTTTATGACAGGCGGCGGGTCGGCTTCTGGTAAATCAATAATGTTGAAGAAATCGCCGTTACCAAAAGGAACTGTTGTTATTGATGCGGACGAAATCAAAAAGCGCTTGCCTGAATTTAATGCGATGAAGGCCAAGGGCGGAAAGATTGCAGAAAACGCCGCAAACTATGTTCATGAAGAATCGAGTTGGATTTCTAAATTAATTCAAAGAGAATCAGCACAAAGAAGATACCATACAATGCTTGATGGAACAGGCGATGGAAGCGTTGCCAGTTTGACCAAAAAAATTAAAACGATGACAGATCGCGGCATGACAGTTCGCGCCAAATATGCAACAGCCGAAATCGCAACAGCGCTTGAAAGAAACTATCAAAGATATATAAAAACAGGCCGAAGGGTGCTTCCAGAATATGTTCGCAATGTTCACAGAAAAGTTTCTGAAATAGTTCCTGAAGCAATCAAGAACGGCATCTTTGATGACTTTGAACTTTATGACATGAACAAAGCAGGCGAAGCAATACTGGTTGCTACCTTTACAAAGAAAAATGGATTAAAGATATTAGACAATAATCTTTATGGAAATTTCTTGGCAAAAGCGTTTCAGCCTGACAGCTTGTTTAAAAAATGGATGGATAAGTAAACGCCCCCGAAGGGGCGATTGCTAATCCCAATCGCATCGGAAATGATCTAATGCGTCTTTGAAAGAGCCGACAAAGAAACCGCCGCCCTTTTCTCCTGTAACGGGATTTTCAACCCCGTCATGAATGGAAATATAAATTTCCATTTCTCCTGATTCTGGGAACTCTTTGCGTCCATCATCAATTGAATGAATTTCTGGATGCTCAAGAAGTTGCGCCCAAGATTTAGGTTTTTTCATAAACCTCCTTTTGTTTAATTTGTTTAAATTTTCAAGTTTCTGAGGTTTGACCCTCAATCCTATTATAATATAATTAATTAGATTTGTCAAGTATCTATTTTTTTTAGGATTAATTTTTGGAAAGGGGTTGACAAGTTTATTTAATTCTAATATAATTAATTTGTAGTTAACCAATCAAACCAATGACAAACGAACAAAGATACAAAGCTTTTCTAAGATGGGAAGCAATGATTGAAAGAAGAAACAACCGCCTTAAGCAACAAAAGCAAGAAGCTTGGTTGAAAGAGATAGAGGAGGTTCAGTAATGTTCAGACCTTACACAGTTCCCGCCGATCACAAAGACTTTCAGGTCGGCGATCAGGCGCACATCACTCTTTGGACAGATACAAGACCTTACACAGTTATCGAAAGAAAGGGCAAGCGCATCAAATTACAAGAAGCAAAAGCAACTCTTGACCCTACTTGGAAACCTGATATTGCAATCGGCGGATTTGTTGGTCATTGCAAAAACAACAGGGAGCAAAGATGGATTATCACAGAAAATCCTGACGGCGCAATCACAGAAGGTTATCTTGGAACCGATAACGAGTGGTACGAAAAAGGAAGCGACAGGCGCAACACAATCGAGAAAGGTTACGTCAAGTTTCACGATTATAATTTTTAGGGGGTTGACACCCTCTATTAATTATATTATAATTAAATTGTTCAAAACCAATCAAACAAATGACACAAACAATCAATCAAACAGAACAAGTTCAAAAGTACGCAGAACAGCTTTGCGAAACTCTTACAGAAGCAAGGGCAGCTTGGATGAAAAGCATCCGTTTTGACAAAGAAGACGGAAACTACAGCAATCGTTATTTAGATGAAGATGGCAACTACAAGCCAGAAGATCATCCTAATTATTTTACTTTCATAATCGGCAAAAGATATTTGAAAGTTGTTGTTATGGAATACAAAGACGATGCACAATATGGCAGAATCAACGCCGCCCCTGCGGGTTATGTTGCCGCTAGTGTTCACGCTTTCATCGACAAAAAGACAGGCGATGTTTTCAAGGCTGCCGCTTGGAGTAGCCCCGCGAAAGGCGTAAGATATAACATCCTTACACAGACAGAAACATTATTAAAACGCGCAGGCAATGACGGAGGTTTCGGCGGTTACTTGTACCGCTAAACCGCACAGCCCCGAAAGGGGCTTTTTTTATGGGAACTCAGGAGTGAAGTCGATGACGGTATTCTTGATTCCTTTTTCTTTTGCAATCTTTCTTGTTCTTTTTATTGAAGCAACACATTCTTGTCTGAATTTTTTTGCTTCGCCTGTTTCATTTTCTTTTACTATCTTTCCGCCAACAACTTCATTCATTATTGTTTGCATCTTTTTAGCGGTTAACAATGCTTTTTACCTCATTCAAGGTTATTCTAGTATATATAGAGTTAAATTTAAACCTATGCCATACCATACAGGCGGAATGAAGCCGAAAGGCAAAAAGAAAAAGAAGAAAGGGGGCAAAAAATAATGGCAAAAGGATTTTTTGAAAAACTCAACGACATGAAAGGCGAAAAGCCAAAGCCTAAGAAGTCAAAACCTAAATCAGACAAAGAGTAATGGCTCGCAGACGCTTCCGAAAAGTTGCAAAGGACAAAAAGACGGGTGTTCCTAAAAAGTACCTTTCAGGGGCTAAGAATAAAGCTGCAAAGGCGGCAGAAATAAAAAGAACTTCTGAAGCCTACAAACGCGGCGAAACTTTAGATATTAAAGCTATTCAAAAATCAAGAGTTAATCAAGATGGCACCAAAAAGAAAACCACTAAGCGCCGCCGTAGAAAAAAATCTTAGAGAAAAGGCAAAAAAATCGCGCTTTACTTATGGACAGCTTGCCCGTGTTTATAGACGCGGCCAAGGTGCATATCTTTCAGGCGGTTCAAGAAATGTTTCGATGGCGGCTTGGGCGATGGGTCGCGTAAATAGTTTTATATCAGGTAAAGGCGGCGCAAGAAAAGCTGACGCCGACATACTAAGGAAAAAATAATGCCTTATTCAAAATATTCTGCAAAACAAAGAAGATTGGCCGCTGTTGCACCTCCACGAAGAAAAATAACTGGCGCTGATCTTGCTAAACTTAGAAAAAAGAAAAAGAAGAAAAAATGAAACTTACAACCCGTCAAAAAAATACATTAAAAAAACATCAGGAAACACATGGCCATACAAAGGCGCATATGGATTTTATGAAGCGTAAGATGCGCGAAGGAATGAGTTTTACCGATGCTCACAGGCTCGCAATGCGTAAGAAAGGCAAATGAGCATCAAAAGGGGTGGGCATACATTTGAACGCGTTGATAAGCCGATTAGAACGCCAAATCATCCAAGCGGCAAATCACACGCTGTTGTTATAAAAAAAGGCGATGGCTACAGGTTGATTCGTTTCGGGATGCAAGGCGCAAAAACAAAGCCGCCCAGAAAAGGAGAATCAGATGCAGATAAAGCAAAAAGAAAAAGTTTTAAAGCTAGACACGCAAAAAATATTGCTAAAGGTAAAACAAGCGCGGCTTATTGGGCTGACAAAGTTAAATGGTCTTGATAAGATAGAAAAAATTTAACCCTGCGGGTTTATGTCAGACGAACAAATTCAGGAGTCCGCGACTTCTGAACCCCAAACAAACGCGAGAGAACAAGAACTTCTAAACAGAATCGAAGCACTTGATCGAAAGAATAAGGAAATATTAGAAGAAAAACGAAAATTCAGTAAAGTTGAAAAAACGTTGCAAACTTTACCTGATGGCGTAGATGTTCAAGCTTTAATTGATTTTAAGAATAAAGCGGAGCAACAAAAACTTGAAGAACAAGGAAATTACAAAGAAGCAATCCAAAAAAGCGAAGAACAGTTCCGAGAGCGAAGCGCCGCCAAAGATAAAGAAATCGAAGAACTCAAAGCAAGGGTTCGAGAGTTGGAACTTATTTCCCCCGCCATACAAGCCTTGGCGGAAGTAACACACAACCCAAAACTTGTACACGATAACTTTTTAAAAGGCCGTATTGAACTTAAGGACGGAAAGCCTGTCGTTGTTGATGGTTATGAACGTCACAATGTTACAGAATGGGCAAAAAATTCTTTATCAAAAGATCATGCCTATTTGTTAAAAAATCAGCCTGCAACAGGTTCAGGAGCGCCCGTTGCTAGAACTGGCGGAACTCAAGTAAATACAGGCGAATTTGACCCTGAATTGATGCGCAGATTAGCAAACGGCGAACATACTGTTGAACATGAAATATTTAAAAAATACGGCAGGGAAGGTTGGCAACGCGCAAAAGAGCTTGCAAAGAATTACAAATAACAGAATTAGGGTTAATATATAAATAACTATTCAAAGCTGCGCTGAGAATGTTAGGGCTGCGCCCATACTGCTAAACAATTTTTATAGGAGTTATCTATGGCGGTTTTACGCTCAGATATTATAATTCCTGAAATTTTTACGCCATACGTTATCGAACAGACAACACAACGCGATGCTTTCTTGGCTAGCGGTGTGGTTCAGCCTATGGCGGAGCTTAATGCTACAGAAGGGGGAGACTTCGTGAAAGTACCTTTCTTTTCTGCAAACCTTTCAGGAGATTTTGAAGTTCTTTCCGATTCTTCATCATTAACAC
>Ga0209348_1001401_pt1 | contig 11738 bp, 27 predicted proteins | sample ETNvirenome_2_30_FD_184065 | JGI IMG/M metagenome (GOLD analysis project Ga0209348, IMG submission 184065) | Marine viral communities from the Pacific Ocean - ETNP_2_30 (SPAdes) (version 2) | ecosystem: Environmental > Aquatic > Marine > Oceanic | place: Pacific Ocean | collected 2013-06-22 | reverse complement strand
TTAAGATTTAGATTCTATTAACCCTATAATTTAATTACAAATGTACGACGAAATACTAGAAAAATTTAGAAAAGAATACGAGAAAGAGATAAGATCTATTTTTGATAACTCAGGATTTGCAGCTCTGACATTCAGCGCGTTTGGCATACCTTCACCAAGAAAGATAACTCCTAATCGAATATCTAGAAAATGGTTAAACCATTTAGCATGGAGAATTACAGAGAGATCGAGACTTCGAAGAGATAGTTGCAGTTCAGTTACTCTTCTACCTATAATTGAAAAGTATGTAGAACAAATCTGCGAAAGATACGAACAATATGGTGAAGACGATTTAATGAATATTCTTCCTGAATTAGGTGCATCAAACGATACCCCAATAGTTAAGTTTGCTAAGTCAATACAGGTGATGTACTCAATAATAGAGTTAGAACACATTCCTAAAAAGTGGATGAGTGAGTGGTCTGATGAACGTTATTTAAACGAGGTAATCTCGAACCCCAGCTTCGAAAGGATGAAAGTGAGGAAGAACTGGAAACATGCTGGAGTTGACGAAGTATTCTGGTATACTGATAAGATGTGGCGTAGAGTAAGTCCACTAAAGCATATATTATTATATAGTCCTTTGAAGGAATTAAGGTATAATTCGGTCGAACATATTGACATGGCATATAAGGAAATTAACTCAAGTTTAATTAAACCTATATTAAAAGTGAAGGATTCAATAAAGACTCTCATAGAAATTACTAGAGATGATTGTTTTGCTCCTCCCTATATTTTGACCTACCTAGAATATCACAACAAACAGGGAAGGCGAACTGATGCAGATCATATGCTTAAACGTTTGTCGATTAAAAAAGATTCACCTCATGTTTACCAAAGGATATGAAATACCTGGCTTAAACTTTTGTAGATTAAAATTTTTATTTCCCAATTATTTTTATTATATTTACAGTATGAAACAAACAAAATTAGGTAACAGTTATTGGAATGACAATGGAGCATACCAAAAAGAGTATGATTCTTTATATGAAGAATTAGTACCATCAAGCGGAGAAGCAAAATGTATTAACGGTAAAATGTTAAGAGCAATCTCTAGATTATATTATGATTTCTGTAATAATGGAAATGGTAATGTATTTGAAGAATCATGGGGAGAGGTAAGTATCTCTGATTTCTATCAGGAAATGATAGACGACCTTGATTACTTTATGGATGATAGAGATGCTTTTGATAAACTTGAATCTTTTCTCCAATTACCAGAATCACGCGATCCTGACTTCAGTAAAAAACAAATGTCAATCTATGATAGAGTAGTTGATAGTATAGTTTATCAAATCACTGAGGAATTAGTATAATAATATATATTAACAACAAATATCATGAGCAAAGAATTAACAGCATTAAAAAAAGACTTCAAGCAGCATTGCCCTGACATTAGAGTATCTTCATTAGAGGAAAGACATTTCCCAGATTGGAAACGTTTAGTTTTCAAGGATCCATTAAACTGCGATGATATGTTAGATATATCTCTCTACTTGAGGAATAGGTTTAGCGTTGAGGGTAAGTATAGTCATAAAGTACCCAGGTTACACGAGTACAAAGGTGATTTGGTATTAACTATAGACGAAAGTCAAATTAAACAAGCTATACTTCAAAAAAAGTAGATTAATTATGCACCCATAGCTCAGCTGGATAGAGCAACTGCCTTCTAAGCAGTAGGTCTCAGGTTCGAATCCTGATGGGTGTACTAAGAACCCGGTTTTGCCGGGTTTTTTAGGGTCTAACGCTAGGAGCCATGACCGGCTCCAGCTAGCCAGGGCAAGTTCGCTCGAGAATAGTTTCAAAAAATAGTCGTAAAAAGTTTTTTTATCCCAACTATTATATCTATATTTACATATAACTTTAAAAACAAATAGAATGAAAAAAGAAATTTTAGAAGGACTTGATGTAGTTAACATAGAAGTAAATGGAACTATCGTTGAACCTCTTGACCTTAAAGAGACTCCAATGTTTGCTAATAGAGAAACTCTTATGGAGGCCTTTGAATACGCTCAGAGTGTCCTAGATAGAAGTACGGATGCAGAGTCCGCTATCTATGGTACCACTGCGATCCAAGTAATATGGAATACTCTTGCAACTAAGTATCACTTAATACCGAAGGAAGATGGAGGTAGCAGATAAAGTTTTATTTAGAGACCTCTCAGAAGAACGAAGATGGGAGGTTATACACGATGGCCTTCAGTTCTCAGACTTCTGGTGGGAACAAGTCCAAGAAGACGTGGAGAGCGAACTTAAAAAGGAAGGCATCCTTACGCCAGATTTCCAATGGTCCGGATTCTATAGCCAAGGGGATGGAGCAAGTTTTACAGCTGAAGTCGACCTCAACGAATTCTTTAAGTATAATTTAGATAAGTTTGATTTTAAGTTTAGCAGAGACGGACACTCTCAAGAAGGCGCAGACTTATTAGAAGAATTGGGAGCCCAGCCTAAGTTTCTGGTAAAAGAAGCTATTGAAGACGGTCTAATTACAGGTAGTATAGATAGAATAGATAATAGATATTCTCATTATAATACGGTATCATTTAATATAGAGAGGGAATATCTCCCTGAAGGATGGGAAAAAGAAGTAGATAGTTTTGCAAACTATTTAGAAGGATATTGTTCTGATTGGTTAGAGGATAAATGTAGAGACTTTTATTCTAGACTTGAAAAAGCATATGAAGCAGAACTGCAAGCGTGGTATGACGATCACATGGAGGATGAAGAAAACGAATACACTCCGTAGTAACTAATTTTAAAAAAAGTGTGAAATAATTTTTTTATCCCAATAATTATTCTTATATTAGCATTATAATAATTAATAAAACAAATCAATATGGCAACAAGATCAAGAATCGCAGTAGAATTAAATGACGGAACCGTTAAATCAGTGTACTGCCACTGGGATGGTTATCCGGCGGGAGTAGGTAATGACCTATTAAATAGAGACTTTGGATCAACAGATGAAGTCGAAGAGTTTCTTAATGAAGGAAGCAGATCAACCGTAGATGAAGCCTATTACGATAAATATGGTAAATCTCGCGGTGAAAAGAGAGATACCCCTACCATTCATAAAGATGTAGATACTTATTTAACTAAAGTCTTTGAAGATGATGCTTGGGAAGAGTACGCGTATCTCTATAATAAAGATGGTGAGTGGACCGTTACTCATTACAGTGGAAGAATCAGAAATGAAAAGGTAATAGATATATTAGAGGAGGTGGACTCATGATAGTATATGTATTACAAGAGACCTGGCCTGATTCTATAGAAACTTCAGTCTATAAAAAAAGAGAAGACGCAATTAATGCCCTAAATAAATTAGTGGAAGAAGAAGGTATGGAATACTACGAAGACAATGAAGCGGAATGTGAAGGAATATACGCTATTGTCGAAGAGAAAGAATTAAATTAATAACCCTATAAAAAAATAAACAATGAAAAGATTTGCATTAATCCTATTTAAACTATTTGTAATTCTAATAAGTATGAATTTTGTATTTGCGATATCATTATCGTTTTTTCAATCTATTATATTAGCAAGTGTATTAGCTATAAGTACATTATTTGTATTAGATAAATGCGTTTTTAGGGTATTCCGTTAAAACCTTATCTCAATCTTTGGTATAATACTATAAATTAAATAATTAAATTATGTCAAAGACAACTTACCAAAAATTACAGCCGATTCAGAAATTGGTTGTTGTAAATTCTAGACTTAGACACGGAGATATGTCTAAGATTGCAAAGAAAGTTGGAATGAGTTCAACGACTGTTAAGTCAGTAATTGAAGGAAGATCAACTAACGAAAGAGTTCTTAATGTTGCATACAACGTAACTCGTAACAGAAAGAAAAACTTTCATGTAATCAAAGATTTTCAAACTAGTAATAAGAAAAACGTTTTAACGACACCTATGGCGTAACTCTAGTTTAAGTCTATATTTAAAGGGAACTTCGGTTCCCTTTTTTTATGCCCTATTCCTGGGGCGAACTGGGATTCCGGATGTCTGGCGTATGTCTTGTTCCTGGTGGCTCGGGCCCTGAGCGAGAAAAGCATTAACCTACCACTTGGTAAAGAAATCCCCGTTGGCTCAGGTCGAATATTCTATCCTATTTTTTATATTCATATATTATTGTTATATTTACTCTATACATAAATTAATAATTAAAAAAAGAAAGGATGACAAAAGAAGAAGCGGAAAAAAGATTACAAGAACATAGTGTAGTCAACTTAGTAGCAGAAGGTGCAGATATAGAATACCGAGATGAGCTATCAGCAATAGGGATAAACTTAAATTTAATTGAAGGATGCTTACATCAAATAGATTATTATAGATATAGCATAGGACATAGTGGAGAGTATCATCTTGCAGGAGAGTTAGATGAAGAGCAATCTAAAATTAGAAAAGAATTTGAAAGAGTATCTGATACAATAAGTTTCGATCTTGAATATGAAATTGATTAAAAAAAGAAAGGATGGCAAAGAAAGAAAAATGGATAACATGTTTAGAAGATGACTCCGCAAACATTAAAAACTTTTCAACGGACCTTTTAAAATTTGGAAGAGAAGTATTAGATTGGTTTGGTCGATGGGATGAAATTAAAGAGTGGGAAAAAATGCATGAACAGGATAATTCTAAAAGAATAGAGGATTATATAGAAGAGATAACCAATGGAAGAATAGAATACGATTGGAACGATGCTATGTTTTTGAATACACGCACCGGATCTTACATAAAAGCATGTTAATTAAAAAAGAAAGGATGACAAAAGAAAAAGTAAAGAAGAAAGATTTAAACAAACTCATTAAAAGAGTTGAAGAGACTATTACAACCGAAAAAGATTTAAGAGCACTAAATAATGCATTAGACGAAATTGATTTAGATAAAACAACAAGTATATGGTATCACATACGTCCTCATGAAGATGATAGCCCGTCAGTATGGGGAGATGAAGTAAGGGTTCCAAACGATCATTTTGAATTCTTAGACTATGTATTTGATTTTTGTGAACTCGAATATTCGGAGGCAGTAGATGCAATCGCAGTCAAAGAAGGTATTGAACCGCCGAAGCTTAGCGAAGAGGATGCAAAGAATAAAATAAAGGCTCAATTTGATGATATCGTTTTAGTTACGAAAAAAACAATTTGGTTTGACAAAACAAATATCGAAACGTTATCGGGAGGACTCATAGATTATGATTATGTATATGGATATTATAGAATAAAGGATGGAAAATCTATGGATAACTGTGATGAGTTTTCTTTTGAGTTTCTTGGAGAAAGTAATGAGTTTCGATATAGATGGTAATAAGATTAACCCGGTTTTCTACCGGGTTTTTTTATGTCTGACGCAAGGAGCCGCCCTTTGCCCGGTTACCGGGGCACAAGTTCGCTCAGGATTATTTTCAAAAAAAGTTCACCAGGATTTTTTTTATTCAAATATTTTTAGTATATTTACTATATAACAAATTAAAACAAATAGTATGGTATTAGAACCGATTTCACCCTCATCATTAAGAGAAGCCCTTAACAACGGGACAATTCAATTCGCATTTAAGAAAAAAGATGGTAATCTAAGAATCGCCTTAGGTACTACCAATATGGAGTTAGTTCCATTGGATGACCATCCAAAAGGTACGGGAACCTCATCACCAAAGGTTGTTCCCTATTTCGACCTGAATAAACAGGCATGGAGGTCTGTATCTGCAGTTGAACCTATTTACCTTCCGGAATAATGGGTTTAGATATTATGTACATAAGTAAAGTCAAGACATCGGACGAGCTTCTTGACTTAGGAGAAGAACTCTATGAAGAATTCACGTTCGGTGTAGCTGATGAATTTAAGGAGAGATGTCATTCATTTCCCTTGAGTAACGGGACGGGTAAAGTATACGTTACTCCTGGATCTGAAAGAGACTGTTTCAGAGCAGGTAGCTATAGTGGATATAACCAGTTTAGAAATCTTATATGTTTAGCAGTACACGGAATAAGTGCAGACGAATTCTGGAATACTAAGCACTGGGATGAAGAAGAGTTTGGAGCCCTGATCGATTTTTCAGATTGTGAAGGTACTATATGCTACTCCGTAGCGGCTGAATTATATAGAAGCTTTAAGAATAACAGAAAAAGATTTAATAAGTATATTGAGAGCTCAGAGGCTGACATTGACTGGGAAGACCAATTATACTTCATGGAAAAATATGATGATTGGACTGAAGCAACAAGAGTAGCCAGTAATAATGGTCTCCTAATCTTTTGTTAAAAAAGTTTACCAGGATTTTTTTATCTCAAATATTTTTTCTATATTTACATTATAATTATTAAACAAACAATATGGCTAGAACTAAAAAACAACCCCTAGGTACGAGAATTAAGAATACATGTATTATTATTCTTGCCCTCTTAGTAGTGTATACAATGCACTCTATCTTATGCTTTGTAAATACTGTAATACCTTTTCCTATCTTAGTAGGAATGGTAGGAGGTTTCTTCTTAGGTATTGTATATAATATTGGCCAGAAAAAAGATGCTAAATAATTTTTTTATTTAAATTATTTTTACTATATTTACATATGAAAGCAACTGAAATTAATCAATTAATCCAAATTGGCGCTACTGATAGGGTACGCAAGAAACTTAAGAGAATGGGAATGGAAGAAAGACTAAAGTCTCTATTCGGATGTATTCCCTATATTGATAATCCTAAGTCTATTAACTTCTTTAAAAAGAATTTCTCTGTAGAATTAGGAGCCATCATCGAAGCTAAAGGCAACTTAAGCACAGCTGAAACCTTGTACCGCCAATCTAAAAAGAAAAGACGATGAAAATATTAAAAGACATTATTTCTATTATCCTACTTATTATCCTATGCGGAGCCGTTGGTGGATACTACACAGCAAAGGAAGAAGGTAAACCTTATAACATAGTTAAAGAAGGAGCTAAAGCAACCAAGCAGACTATTGATTATATGGTAGAAGGATGGAAAGAAGCGGGTACTGATACATTAAGTACTGATACTACTTCAACTCCGTAGTCCTTTGCTTAAAATAGAAGTATTTATATAATAACAATTTAAAATTAAACTCTTATGTATTATCAAAAATCAGAAAGTCTCGATAGATACTTTAAATCTATTAAAAACCTAGATCCTCTAACAAAAGAAGAAGAGAGCGATCTTGCGCGAAAAGCTCAAGCAGGTAGCAAAGCTGCCTTAAACAAGTTGGTTCAACATAACCTAAAGATTGTTGTAACTATAGCTAATAAGAATAGGGGTAGAGGTATCGATGTAGATGACCTCATCCAACAGGGAAACATTGGATTATATGAATCAGTTCATAGATACGATCCAGATTCTGGTGTAAGGCTTGCAAGCTTTGCCAGCACTAGGATTTTAAAGATGATGAATGAACTTATTGATCAATGTGGTAGAATCGTAAGATTACCTGTTAATCAAGAATATCAAAGATACCTAGCTATTAAGCGAGGTGAAGAGGTAGATAATTTAAATACCGTAAAGATGGATGACTATATGTCAAGCGACTCTACAGCAACACGTGCAGACTATATTACCCACGTAGAGCCATCGATAAACGACGTGCACGATCGAGAGTTCTTTCGAAAAAAGGTTAACTCCCTACTCGCTACATTGGAAGACCGTGACCGAACTGTCATTAAGCTCTACTACGGTTTAGAAACTGGCGCTGAGGTTCCTACTAAAGAGATCGCAAATCGTATCGGAATTACTCAGGTTAGGGTATGTCAAATCCTAAACCAGGCTAAAAAGACTCTAAAAGAAAACTATAAACTATCTAAAACTCTTTAAAATGAAAACAAAGCATGTAGTAATATTTAACGGAGAAGAAGACCATGAGATTGGTAAAGACTTCTTCTTTCAAGATCCTCAGATCGAGGATCTAAGTCCAACAGAAATAGTATCTCTTTACCATAGTACTAGCGTATACTATGATGTAATAAAAGATATGTCAGACCTGATTATTTCAGGCGTCGTAAAAGCTGTTAACGATAAAAAAATAGATGAATCATATATCTTAAAAGTAGAAGAAGGATTAGGATTCCTTGAAGGAATGGTGAACGATACTTTTGGCAAAGAAGCGGCAGCTATGATTTTTAAACAGGCTCAAGATACTATTGAAGATAGTAAAAAACCTGACTAAAAATTTTACCATGTCAAATAATTTTTCTATATTTACCTTATGAGATCAATAAAATACATATTCATTATAATATTAGTTACCTTCTTTATAGCTAAACAAGTGGCTAAAACCGAGCAAGAACCTTTCGTTGATCCTCAAATCAGTTCACTCGTGGAGGAATGGAAAGACTTAATGGAGGCGAATGGAATCAGATACGAAGCCGGTTTTAAACGGATAGATAATATTATAATTGCCAATAGTAATAGTCACGCGGGTATGGCTGATAAGATAAACGGAATAATCTATTTAGATATTGATGAGATTAAGAGAGGCCCTTATACAGCACGTATAATACTATATCATGAACTTGGCCACTATGTATTTAATTTAAAACATTGTCACGAAAGGAGTATAATGTATCATAAGTGTCTAAGCGAAGATTATTACAGAGATAATTACGATAGACTTGTAAAAGAATATTTAACTAAATGTAAATCAAAAGAATATGAAGGAAGATTTTAGTAAACACCTATTACCTACAGATATTAAGTTATTAAAGCTACTAGCTAGGTTGAAAGAGGAAGACGTTCATGGATTTTATTCTTTGATCTTTGAATCCCTATCAAATAATCAAGACTATGCAGTAGAGGATCCTACACCATCAGATAAGAAGATTAAGGCTCTTACTAAGGTAATGGATTACTTTGTATCTATAGAAGAATATGAAAATTGTGCAGTAGTAAGAAATATTATAGATAAGATAAAAGCCAAAGAAGAATGAAAGAGGTCTACTTTATATTAGGTTCTCTTGAATATGCTCCCTCCCTGGGAGATGCAATCCGGCAAAACTGCGGAGCGGCGAGTAGCTTTAAAGCTGCGTATACGGCGGCTCTGTCTATAGGAGAGATTAGGGATCCAATGCTAGGCTATAAAGCGGCTCTTGAAAGAGTGAAGGCGTCTAACTTGGTTTCTATAAAAGACAGATCGGAAATTGGGAAAGAAGTAATAATAACTAAAATAAAAATGTACTAAAATTTTTTTATCCCAATTATTTTTAGTATATTTACTATATAAACTCTAAAAACAAATAATTATGAAACAGATATTAGCAGTAGCATTAGGAATATTTATATTCTCATCGTGCACGACCAGTCAAACTGATGACACTAAATATAATTTGTATCAATGTGATGTCCCTACTGAAATTGTAGAGATTGCACCAGATCAAGATATCTATTGGGATTGTGCATGGCAAGCATCATACAACAATGGTAGAATAAAGCTGATCAAAGGCGATGATGGTAACCTTGTCGCTATTGTAAGAAGTAAGCCAAATCTAGATAGTATTGAGATAGATACATTATCTATATTAACTACTCCGTAGTCATGTCCAGGGAGAAAGATAAGATATCTAAGATAAAAACTCTTGTACAAGAGAAGATAGATATCCTGGAAGACGAGCACAGAGACTTAATGTATGGCGGAAGATATGACCATGCATATTCAGAAGTCTTACTTGGTAAGATAGAATCTTTTCAAGAAATTTATAACGAAATAACAATAATTGAAAAAGAGTAATATGGAATGTTCAATATGTAATGATGAGATAGAAGAGATTAAAGATAACGAAGGTAATGTTATCTGGGATCAGGGAAATAACGCTGAACCAATCAATGGAGGCAGATGTTGTAACTCATGTAACTCAGGAGTAGTTATCCCAGCTAGACTAGGAATGATTATGTCTCAATTAAATCCTATTGGAAAAGCATAAAGTTTTAAAATAATTTTTTTATGTCAAATATTTTTTGTATATTTACTATATGTTAGAAACCTTAAAAAATTCTTTATTCGCAGACATCGGGTCTTTTGCAATTGGCAAAGTAAAATCAGCTACTCAGCCAAAGAAAGAGATTCCTGCATATATGTTAGAAGAAATATCTGATATTGAATTACTAGAACAAACTAGAGAAAATGTAAAGTTTATTGAAACTAGACTTAGGTCTCTGAGACCCCTTGCAAATACCGCTAAAGGAAGTTCAGCTGGGGAAACCCGAAAGAAACGTAGAAACATTAGAGAAAATATTGAGTGGTATGAAGGTAAGTTAAAAGAAGAGAAAGGAATGGTACAATACTATAAACAAAAACTCCAGTAGAAATACTGTTTTAATAGGGAGAGTGGAAAGAGAGCTTTCCATAGACGATTAGTCTGATGGACGCATCCCGGCCGCTATCCCAACTAAACCCAGAGAAATCTGGGTTTTTTTATGTCTATACTCCAGAGCGAAAAAAGATGTAAGCGATCGCACAAGCAATAATCCCGGCTCGCTCGAGATCAGAGCCAACTTCACTCACTAATGAAAAAGATGTCAAGGCTTACCGTTCGCTCGGGAGCTGAGCGACCAGTTTGTCTGGTCTACCAAGCAAAAGTTCGCTCGTGATGGAATGACGAAAAGTCAAAAAAAAGTTTCCCTAGATTTTTTTATTCCCGACATTATTAGTATATTTACAATATAACAATAACAAATTAAAAACAGATAAATGAAAGAAGCCTTTGTAATTATTCGGTTCGGAGATAATGAACCTCTTGAAGAAGACATCGCAGCAATCAATGCGATATGTGGAGAAGACAATTTAGATGGACAGATGGGTATGCCTCTTCCTATAGGTATAATGTCCATGGTGTACACGGAAAGCACGATAGAAGATATCAGTAAAGTTTATAATATCCTAATGGATGAGACTGGAGAGATCCTGCCATTCATGGTATTTAAATTATATGATAGCTCTGTTAGCTTTGATTTCTGTCTACATAAGATAAACGATAAGATTTCATTCAACGGTATGAAGGAGGCTTTTGAAAAGCATCACGGCTTAGGAGAATCTAAGGTTCAATATAGTATGGACGACCTATTAGATAGAATCTCTCAAGTCGGAATGGATGGCTTGACCGAGGTAGAGAAATTTACTCTTAAAGAATTAACTAAAAATAATTCATAAAATATTTTTTTATGTCAAAAATTATTTCTATATTTACATTAATTATTAATCCCTAAAAATAAAACAATGATCCAATTAAAAGGAACAAAAAAAGAACAGCGTGTTCGAGAGTGGTTTAACACCACAATGGATGGTAAAGTACCAACCAACGCGAAGGTAATTGATATCTTCAGAAAATTCGAAGTTGATTGTCCAGATATTTCATATGGATGTCTCAATAGTACTATGAAAAAGATAGTAGAGGAGGGCCATAGTGAGGTGACACAATCCTTCAAAGCCGACTCCGTAGTCACTGAACCTGTAAAGGCAGAAGTGATAGCTATTAAAGATATGGAGTTTCCTAGTTTTTCACTACATAAAACAGGTAAGAAACTAGATGATCTCTTGTCTGACCATGAAGAGGGTGGAGGACTCTATGGCGGTACGGTTAATATTGTTATTGGAGAATCAGGCGTAGGTAAATCTACTCTCCTCCTTGACATGCTGGCCTCAGTACAGAAGCAGAATCCAGAATCTAAGATACTCTATATCTCGAGTGAGATGACTAG
>Ga0209348_1001400_pt1 | contig 11744 bp, 13 predicted proteins | sample ETNvirenome_2_30_FD_184065 | JGI IMG/M metagenome (GOLD analysis project Ga0209348, IMG submission 184065) | Marine viral communities from the Pacific Ocean - ETNP_2_30 (SPAdes) (version 2) | ecosystem: Environmental > Aquatic > Marine > Oceanic | place: Pacific Ocean | collected 2013-06-22 | reverse complement strand
ACTTATGCACAACATTTTAGTCAATCTAAAGGACCAACAGCTAGAGGACCAAATTGGTATGTAGTTTATACAAAAGGAGGATTTATTAACAAAGACATAGCAATGGCATTTAAAAAGGTTGGCTTTAAGTAATAAAGTAGTAGTATAGTTAATAGATAATAAAATTATTTTTGCATGGCAACAGAAAGAGCAATCGACAAACTAAAGAAAGCCTTTAGTGTAGACAACAAAAGCAGTTATGAAATCTACAAAAATGGTCAGGTAGTTTTGAAAGTTTATTGGACACCTTTGACTATTGCTGATAGAGACACAATAAATACTACTTTAATAAAAGCAAACAGAGGTCAGGAAGAAGGAAGTTTAGACTTTGCACTCCAAGTAATTATTGGTAAGGCTGAAGATGAAACTGGTAATAAGTTATTTAGTGAAGCTGATAGGGCAAGTCTTAGAAGAGAAATACCATTGTCAGTATTGCTGGAACTTATGACAAAGATGCAAGAGTTGGGAGAGGAGGCTACCCCTGATGCCGTAAAAAGCTGAGTTAAAAAAGAATAGTTATCTTCATATGCAATTTTTTATTGCAGAAAAGCTAGGCATGACATTAGTTGAAGTACGAAACAAAATGTCTTTAGAAGAAATGTATGGTTGGAACGCATATTTCAATTACAAAACTGAGCAAGAAGAAAAAGCATACGAAGATGCAAAAAGAAAGGCTCAAACTCGCAAGGTACGCTAAACTAGGTTTAATGTTTTCTAAAAATTAGTGGCTGGCTCTAATTACGATGTAAATATTAAGTTAGATGTTCGGAAGATAAACCAGCAGATAACTAATTTAGAAAGAAGAATATCAAAATTAAATGCGTTAGCACAGGGAAAAAAGGGCGATTCTAAGACATTACTTAAAAATGAAAGAGATAAGCAAGCCTTACTTTTAAAGCAAGAAAGGACACAAAAAAGACTAAATAAGGAGTTAGAAAAAACAAATAGGTTAAAAAAGGAAGAATTAAATTTAACAAAGCGTACAACTAAAACAGGTACACCTACTAGAAAGACATCAACAGTAAGCAGACCTAGCTCAAAAATACCTTTAGGTCCTAGCTCTCCGCTTAACTTTAGTCCTATGGGTCAGTTGCTTCCAGGAAGAGGAAGCACAGGTGGAAGTGGTGTTTTATCAGGAGCATTAATAAGTGGTGCATTTCCATTGTTATTTGGACAAGGACCACTAGGTGCTGCTGCTGGTTTTACTGGTGGATTGATTGGTGGAAAGTTAGGAGGACAGACAGGAGGTTTTGCTGGAGGTTTAGTTGCTACTGCACTACTAACTCAAGTACAACAAATTACAGATTCTACAGCTAAATTAGGTCAGGCATTTAATAGATTGACTCCTGATATTGAAGGGTTGACCACCGCTTTAGGAGCCAATGGAACAGAAAGAGAAAGACAGATACAGCTAATTAAAAAGACAGAAGGAACACAAGCTGCACTAGCAGCCGTAACTGAACAGATGAATAAGGCTATCGGTGCAGATGCGGTTAAAGGACTGAAAGATTTTGGAGAGGTTAGCAGATTAATAGGAAATCAATTCCAATTATTAGGAACAAAAATGCTTGCTGCATTACTACCTGTTCTTAATTTATTGGCTACACCTTTTGCTGGACCAGCACAAAGAGCAGAAAGAGACAGGCTTGCAGAAATAGGAGGATCAGCAACCGATCCAACATTACTGGCTTTACAAACTGAATTAGCAAATGTATCGGGAAGTGGTAAAGGAAGATCAGGAGCTAAAAAGGCAGAAAAAAGAAGAGCAGAACTACAGGCACAGATAGAAGCTAGAAGAGAAGAACTTGCATTGGTAGGAAAAACTTTAGAGAGACAAACGACTATAAATATGATTGAAGATTCCAGGTTGAAGAAGGTTAGACAACAAAATGCTTTATTACAGGCAAAGATTGATGGTAATTATGAGGAAGTTCTACTAGCACAAGAACTTGATGCAAAAATAAAAGAAATGATTGAAGATGGAGCAACATTAGAAGAACTAGACGTAAACAAAATTGAAAATTTACTAAAACAAAATAATTTATTAGAAAAACAGGCAGAACAAGCCGAAATGGTAAGGCAGCAGTTCAAATCATTAGGTCAATCACTTGCCACAGATGTTGCCGATGGTTTACAGGGTCTTATCCGTGGTACATCTACTTTGGGAGATATGCTCAACAATGTATTGAATAAATTAATTGATGCTGCATTTAACATGGCATTATTTGGCAATCCAGGAGGAACATTAGGAGGAGGAGGGTTATTTGGTTCTATATTTAAAGGCTTTGGTTCAATGTTTGGTGGTGGAGGTCCAACTATGGGAGGAGGGGGATATTTTGATCCAGTAACAGGTTTAGGTGTTGCAGGACCTAACTTTGGTTTAGCTAATGGAGGAACAGCTAGAGCAGGAAGCACATACATGGTAGGAGAACGTGGACCAGAATTATTCAGTCCTGGAGTTACAGGTACAGTCACACCAAATCATGCACTTGGTGGTACAACTAACGTGGTGGTAAATGTAGATGCTTCTGGCTCTTCTGTTGAAGGAGATGAAGAACAGGGCAGAGAACTTGGTCGTCTTATCTCGGCTGCGGTACAATCTGAACTAATACAACAGAAACGACCTGGAGGAATACTTGCATAATGGCTACTTTCCCTTCAATAAAACCTACTTACGGAATCCGCAAAAAATCTAGACCATTAACTCGTACTATTCGTTTTGCTGATGGGTATGAGCATAGACTTCTATTTGGTTTGGCTCAACATCAAAATCCAAAAGAGTTCAGTCTTACTTACGAAGTCTCGGAAACTCAAGCAGACGAAATAGAAACATTTTTAGATGCTCGTGCAAATGATAGTGATAGTTTTGATTTTGCTGAAGGTTTTTTACCCGAAGAAACTGCTTCAAATTTTAAATTTGTTTGTGAAAACTGGAGTAAGTCAATACCTTATAACAATAGAGCTACGATACAGGCCACTTTCAGACAAGTATTTGAACCAGCATCATAATGACAGTAAATTCAAAAATATTTAGCAGTCTACAGGACATCAATCCATCAGCAATAATTGAACTATTTACGCTTCAATTATCAACATCACTGCATGGTGCAAATACAATTTACAGATTTCATGCTGGTAGTAACTTAAATGCAAACGGCAAAATAGTATGGGCTGGTAACGAATATCTTAGATTTCCTGTGCAAGCATCAGGTTTTGCTTTTCAAAAAGGACAACTGCCAAGACCAAAATTAATTATTAGTAACGGTACAGGACTGATTTCATCTATTCTTCTTTCTGTTAATGAAACAACAACTGGTAATGATTTAACGGGAGCTACAGTTACACGAATAAGAACATTAGCTAAATTTATTGATGCTGTTAACTTTGCTGACGGAACAAATGCTACAGCAGATAATACAGCAGAATTTCCTAAAGAAATTTATTCAATAGATCGTAAAGCAACAGAAACTAGAGAAATTGTTGAATTTGAACTTGCAGCCCCTACAGATTTAGCAGGAGTTCGGATTCCAGGTCGTCAGGCCACTCGCTCAATTTTCCCTGCTATTGGTACGTTTGTAGGATGACTTGGAAATACAAAGCACTACTTCATGCTCAACGTGAAGATCCAAAAGAATGTTGTGGGCTACTGCTTAATATAAAAGGTAAAGAAAGATATTATCCTTGTCGTAATCTTTCAATGACAGATCATCAATGTTTTATCATCGACCCAGAAGATTATGTAAAGGCTGATAATGCTGGAGAAATAGTTGGGGTAGTACATAGTCATCCAATAACTCCTCCTGCACCAAGTCAAGCAGATAAAATAAGTTGCGAAAAGAGTAATCTTCCGTGGTATATTGTAAATCCAAAAACAGAACAATGGGCTTATTTAGAGCCTTGTGGATACAAACCACCGATTTTAGGTCGTCAATGGGTATGGGGTATAACGGACTGTTGGAGTTTAGTAAGAGATTGGTATAAAGAAGAAAAAAATATTGAGTTAAGAGATTGGGAAAGACCAACTACACCAGAAGAATTTTTAAAAGATCCTATGTTTGAAAGATGTGCATGGCGAACAGGTTTTAGAGAATTAAGACCAGAAGAACCTTTAGAAGATGGAGATTTATTATTTATGAGTATTTTAAATCCTGGATTAAATCATGTAGCATTATTTTTTAAAGGAGATGTAATTCATCATTTAACCGATAGACTATCTTGTAGAGAGCCATATTCTGAGTGGTTGCTAAAATGCACAGGAAAGAGGTTACGTTATGCTTCGTAAAGTAAAACTGTATGGAGAGTTAGCCAAGTTTGTCGGACATAAGGAGTTCGAGGTAAAAGCTGAAACAGTTGGTAAGGCAGTAAGTTTTTTAATACATAACTTTCCAGGTATAGAGTCTTTTATGAGTCCAAATTATTATCAAGTAAAAGTAGGCGATTTTGATGTAAATGAAGAAGAGATACACCACCCTGTAGGAAAACAGGACATACATTTTATTCCTGTTATTAGCGGTGCTGGAAGGGGTATTGGAAAAGTATTACTAGGAGCAGTTTTAATAGGTATCGCTATAGCAGCACCAGGATCAGGATTTTTAGCTAATGGTGCTTTGGGTTTTGGTTCTACAGCAGTAGGAGGAGGATTTAGTTTAGCTGCAACTCTTGGAAACATTGGTATAGGTCTTTTGCTAACGGGAGTTAGTGAGATGCTTTTTCCGTTACCTGAACCACAAAAATTTAGTTCTGAAGAAGATCCACAATTATCATTTAACTTTGCTGGAGTGCAAAACACATCTAGGGCTGGCACACCTGTACCAATAGTGTATGGAGAAATTTTTACTGGCTCGGTTGTTATTTCTGCTGCTGTAGACACTAACCAGGTACAAGCATGACAGACGAAACTAAACTTATTAAAGGTGCTGGTGGTGGTGGTCCTAAACCCCCTCCCCCTCCGTATCGTGCTCCTGATACTTTACATAGTAGAAGTTTTGCTACCGTTCAAGATTTAATATCTGAGGGCGAAATAGAAGGTTTTGCTAGTGCATCAAAAGCACAACTTACAAAAGGTACGACTGCATACGACAACGCAAGTCTAAAAGATATTCTTCTTAATGACACTCCAATACTACAAGAAACCGCTTCCAACAGTAGTCCTTCTGATAGTGATTTTAATTTTAAAGATGTAGTTTTTAAATCTCGATTTGGAACGTCAAGTCAAACTGCATTGAGTGGTATTCCTGCTGAAAGCAGATCGCCTACTGGTGTTGGAGTTATTGTAACTACTTCTGCTCCAGTTACCAGACAAATTACGAATACAGACGTAGATGCTGTTATTGTTACTTTAACTTGGCCTCAAATTCAAGTTGCAGAAGATGATGGAGATTTAAGAGGAGATACAGTTGAATACAAAATTCAAATTCAACATGATAGCGGTGGTTTTGTAGATAAAGTAGTTTCTTCTGTAAGCGGTAGAACTGCTGACGCTTATGCTAAAGATCACAGAATAGAGCTAACCAGTGGCTTTACCACAGTAGATGTAAGAGTTATTCGTGTAACAGCAGATAGCACCGAGTCTAATCGAGTTAATGCTTTTCAATTTACTAGCCTTCAAGAAGTTATAGATAATAATTCAACTTACGCTAATAGTGCTTATACTGCTCTTCGTTTTGATAGTAAACAATTCAATAGAATACCTACGAGAAAATATCGTATTAGAGGAGTAAAGGTAAGAATACCAGGAGCAGGAGCCTCTGGAACTGGCACACCAACAGTTGATATTCAAACTGGAAGAATTGTTTATCCAAGTGGTTACGTTTTTAATGGAGTAATGGGAGCAGCGACTTATACAAATTGTCCTGCCATGTGCTTACTTGACCTACTCACAAACACTAGGTATGGACTAGGTAATCATATAGTTGATAGCAACATAGATTTATTTAGTTTTGTTGCTGCCAGTAAATATGCAAATGAAGAAGTAGACGATGGCAGTGGGTCAGGTGCAAAAGAAGCCAGGTTCAGTTGTAATGTAAATATTCAGAGTCCTAAAGAAGCTTTTGCAGCAATAAATGATTTAGCTGGTGTAATGAGATGTATGCCGATATGGTCTGCTGGAGGTATAACTTTATCGCAGGATAAAGAAACATCAGCAAGCTATTTATTTAATTTAGCTAATGTAGGAGAAGCTGGTTTTAGTTACTCAGGGAGCAGTTTAAAAACAAGACATAGCGTTGTCTCTGTAAGCTACTTCAACATGGATTCTAAAGAAATAGATTTTGAAGTAATTGAAGATGCGACAGCAATATCAAAACTCGGAACAATAGTAAAACAAGTAAAAGCATTTGCCTGTACTTCTCGTAATCAGGCTGCAAGATTGGGCCGTGCAATCCTTTTCGCTGAACAAAATGAAAGTGAAACTTGTACTTTTACAACTTCAATAGATGCAGGAATTGTTGTAAGACCTGGTTCTGTTATTGAAATAAACGATCCAGTAAGAGCAGGAGCCAGAAGAGGTGGTCGTGTAGTGGCTGCAACTACCACAACGATTACTATTGATGCACTTGAACAAACAGGCTTGCCAGTTCTTAACGACAATCCAACTATAAGCGTAATATTATCTGACGGAACAGTAGAAGTAGGTTCAATATCTGATTTTACAGGTGCAGTTCTTACAGTTAATAGTGTTACAAAACCTGATGGCACAACTGCTTCTGCTTTTACTTCCGCACCAAATGTAAATTCACCTTATTTAATTTCTAGTACAACTTTACAAACTCAATTATTTAGAGTAATTCAAGTGCAAGAACAAGATGAAGTTAATTATGTAATTACGGCTTTGTCTTATGTTGAGGGAAAATATGCGTTTATTGAAAATAACACTGCTCTACCTACAAGAACTATATCTATTTTAAATCAGCCAGCTAGTCCTCCAAGTGGTTTAACAGTTTCAGAACAGACAGTTGTTATAAACAGTATTGCCAGAAGTAAACTTATTATTGATTGGCAACCACAAGTAGGTGTCACGCAATATCTTGTTAATTACAAAGTAGAGAATGGTAATTATGTTTCTCAAGTTGTATTTAGCAGTGATTTTGAATTATTAGATACTATAAAAGCAACTTATACAATTCAAGTATTTTCATATAATGCTTTAGGAGAAATATCCGCAAATCCAACTGAAACTACATTTGCTGCTAAAGGTAAATCAGCACTGCCAGATAATGTTCAAAATTTAACTATTGAACCTATAAATGAACAATTTGTAAGACTTAGATTTAAACAATCTACTGCTATTGATGTTTTACATGGTGGTCGTGTTTATGTAAGACATACAAATCAAACTGGTGGTTCGGCAACATTTCAATCTGCTCAAGATATTATTGAAGCTGTTTCTGGTAACGCAACTGAGGTTATAGCTCCTGCTTTAACTGGAACTTATCTTCTTAAATTTCAAGACGATGGAGGTAGATTTAGTGCGGTTGCAGCAAGTACAACTCTTTCACTCGTTCAATTACTAGACTCGATTACTGTTAAAACTGATCGAGAAGATACAGATGGAACACCATATAACGGAACAAAATCAAATCTTACTTTTGATTCTACTCTTGGTGGATTAAAACTTACAGATCCAACAGCAAATGCCAGTGGTACTTATGATTTTGTAGATACTCTTGATCTTGGTGGTACATTCTCACTCGTCTTAAAAAGACATTTTCAAGGAGTTGGTTTTTATACAGGAGATCAATTTGATAATAGAACAGAAAATATAGATACCTGGACAGACTTTGATGGAACTATTGCTAATGATGTAAACGCAAAAATGGCTGTGCGAACCACAACTGATAACCCTTCTAGTTCTCCTACCTATACGTCATTTAATGATTTTGCTAATGGAACATTTAACGGTAGAGGATTTCAGTTCAGAATTACTATAGACACAGCAGACACAGCACAAAATATGAATTTACAGCAAGCAGGATATACAGCTACTATGCCATCAAGAACTGAACAATCATCTGTTATAGCATCTGGAGCAGGAGCAAAAGCGGTTACATTTACAGCACCATTCTTTGTTGGAACGTCAGCACTAGGAAATTTAAATAGCTTTTTACCAGCAGTAAGTATATCAGCACAAAATATGGCAACAGGAGATTATTTTGAACTTAGCAGTATCTCTGGAACTGGCTTTACAGTCCACTTTAAAAACTCAAGTAATGCTAGTATTGATAGGAACTTTACCTACAGTGCTGTTGGTTTCGGCAAAGGAGGGTAACATGGAGGAAAATAGTATTTAATTGTGGCTGACGTAACTAATTACACTATTGAAAATGCTTCTGGAGCCAATGTAAGAACTGATCTTAATAATGTTTTTGCTGCGATCCAATCAAGTAATTCAAAATCTTCTGATTTAGCTTCAAGTCAATGCGTAGCTGGTATGCCATTTCTTAATACCACTACAAATATTTTAAAAATAAGAAACTCAAGTAATGGTGCTTTTACCGAAATAGGAAATATAGATGAAGCTAATTTAGGTTTATTGTCAAAAGCTGGTGGTACGATGACAGGTGCATTGTTAATAGATAATTCTACAAGTGCATCAACTCCAGCATTAAGTTTTGATGGAGACACAGATTTAGGTTTATTTAGAAAATCTGCAAACGTGATGGGATTTTCTTCTAGTGGTACAGAGCAGATGATATTTGATGCTAATGGATTAACGCTCCAAGCACAAAATGATCTTAGGTTTGCTGATGCTGATAGTAGTCATTATGTAGGATTTCAAGCACCAGCTACAGTTTCTTCTAGTCTTACCTGGACACTACCCTCTGCTGATGCTGCTGTTTCTGGCTATGCTCTTGTGTCTGATGCCTCTGGAACGCTAAGTTGGGCTGCTGCTGGAGCAGGTGCAGTTGGTGGAGGCGGTAATGAAATATTCTGGGAGAATGACCAAACTGTTACGCAGAATTATACAATTACAAATGGTAAGAACGCTGGAAGTTTTGGCCCGATAGAAATTCAAAGCGGAGCTACTGTTACTATTGGTGCAGGAGAAACATGGACTATAGTATAAAAATGTATATAATAAACTTAAGTAAAAACATGGAGGGTCGTAAGTAAATAATGGCTGTAGTTATAAACGGAAATGGAACATTAACAGGTCTTACTACAGGTGGAATAAGTAGTACAAAAGCTATAGCAGATGCAGCTATGCCTCAAGGAGCATTAATTAATGAATCATCCGTAGATGAAACTGGTACTGTTTCTTCAAGTACAGCACAAGGAGCATACTCAGGGGCTTTAATTTCAATATCATATGCTGCTGCAAGTTCAAGTAATAAATTATTAGTCATTGCTCAATATAATATAAGTGCCAGTGGAACATCTGCTGCAACTTACGCAACTTTACACGTTGCAGGTAGTCCTTCTTACAAAGGTCAGGCTGATGGAAGTAGAAATAGAGTAACGACTTCAGCAAGATCTGGAAATGCAGGAGGATTAGAAAATATGGTACTTGTTCATTTAATTAGTTCACCTTCTACAAGTTCAACTACTTATGACGTAAGAGGAAGTCACGCAAACGACAGTACCCATACTATTTATCTTAATAGAACTGGAAATGATGTAAATGCAAATTATGAAGGAAGATGTGCTTCCTCAATAACAATTATGGAGTTTGTAGGCTAATGAATTTAGATCACGAAGCGATAAGAAAAGCATACCCACAAGTAACCTTTATTAAGGATACAGGGTCAGTAATAAAAGATGCTAATGAAAATGATGTTGCTGTTGAGCAGTCAAAAATTGATGCAGCAAGAACCGAATTAAATACAGAAGCAGCAAAAATAAAATATCAAACAGACAGAACAACTTATGGTTCTGTCGTCTATGAAGATTGGAGAGAACAGTTAGCAATGTTGTATGACGATATAGTTGCTGGTAAACTAGATGCAACTGGCAGTTTTGCTGCACATAATAAGGCCGTTAAAGACGCAAATCCAAAACCATGAGTCAAATTAAACTAAAACATAGCGGTGGAAATGGTGTAATAATTGCAGCACCTAGTTCAAACCCAGCTTCTGATCGAACAATTACATTACCTGGTGATGCAGATGGAACGCTTGCTAGAACTATTGATGTTGATTATGTAAAATTACAAAGTGCCAATAGCACAGTTGATGTAAGTGATCTTACTTTCGATAGTTTAGACGTTACAAGTTATAAATCATTTAGAATTATAGGTTCTGTTTTGCCTGCTACAGACGAAGTTGTATTGTATTGTCGATTAAGAGCAAGCGGTTCAAGTTTAAGTTCATCAAGTTACCAATGGAAAATGTATGGCACTAACGCAGCTGGAAATGCTTTTACTTTGTCATCAAGTGGAGAAGATAAGGCACTTATAGCTAATAATGCGGGTAATGACACAAGAGAGGGAATGAGATTTGATATTTTAATAACTCCTAGAGTTTCAGGTGACGGCTTTCATAATAATTTTGGATTTACACAAGGTTGTAAGTATGAAAGTTCAACAGGTCTTGAAGGCTTTAATGCCGAATTTGTTTATAATGAAGATAGTGTTTCTGATGGTTTTACATTGTTTCATAACTCAGGTAATGTTTCTGAATATTCATACTGTCTTTATGGTATAAGAAGATAATGGCTAGATTTCACTTAATAAACGGACAAAGAGTTGCCTATACAGCAGAGGAAGAAACTGCAAGAGACAACGAGGAAGCTGCTGCTGTTGCCTATCAAACTGCAAATGGTTACAAAACAAAAAGGCAGTCTGCCTATCCTTCTCTAGCAGATTTTGCAGATGCAATGTACTGGAATAGTAAGGGAGATTCAACTAAACTAGAGGCATATTATGCAGCCTGTGAAAAGGTAAAAACAGACAACCCAAAGCCTAGTTAATTATGTCAGAACTTAAAGTCAACAGTATAAAAGGAACGGGAGCTAGTACAGCAGCTATCACGATTGATAGTTCTTCTGGAACGTGTACTGCTAATATTACTAATAACCTAAGTAATAGAAATTTAATAATTAACGGAGCTATGCAAGTGAACGAACATAGTGATAGTAATGCTGGTGTAGATGGTACTTTTGCTGTAGATAGATTTAAGTTTCAAAGAGAAAATACTGGTGCTAATTTTTCTATGACACAATCCACTACCTCTCCAGATGGTTTTTATAAAAGTCTTAAAGTGGATTGTACGGCTGCCGATACTTCAACTGCTTCCAATGAATTTGTGCTTTTATCTTATTCGATTGAAGCACGAGATTTACAAAGTTTAGCTTATGGTACATCAGGAGCAAAACCATTAATTCTTAGTTTTTATGTCAGGTCAAATTTAACAGGTACTTATGGTTTAAGTTGTATTCAAACCGATAATTCAAATAAAATATATGGTCGATCTTATACTATAAACTCTGCTGATACCTGGGAAAGAAAAACTATTTCTATTCCAGCAGATACGTCAGGTGTAATTAATGATGATACTGGTGTGGGATTTAAGATTAGCTTTGGTTTAACAATGGGTTCTACTTTTACAAGTGGTTCAGTTAGTACAGCTTGGGAAACTTATTCAAACTCAAAATTTGCTCCACAACATGCAGTGAATGTGGGTGGTAATACATCAAATGAATGGTTAATAACAGGAGTACAATTAGAAGTGGATCATACTGGGTCAGGCAAACCAACAGATTTTGAGCAT
>Ga0209348_1001397_pt1 | contig 11757 bp, 19 predicted proteins | sample ETNvirenome_2_30_FD_184065 | JGI IMG/M metagenome (GOLD analysis project Ga0209348, IMG submission 184065) | Marine viral communities from the Pacific Ocean - ETNP_2_30 (SPAdes) (version 2) | ecosystem: Environmental > Aquatic > Marine > Oceanic | place: Pacific Ocean | collected 2013-06-22 | reverse complement strand
AAATCTTGCCTGAATATGGAGATGGTTTAGGTGCTAATGCTGTAGCTGTAGAATCTAGTTCTTTATTTAAAGATGTTTTAGAAAGTCAAATAGAATTAGGTCATAACATTGTTATACCTAAGGTTGGCGGTGATAGTAAAAAAATGTCTTTAGTTAATATGATAGATAATCTTAGAAAAGATTATGGTTATGATGTAGATGTTGTATTGGTTGATGCAGACTTTAATAACTCTATTACTAGAGTTTTAAATAGATTTGTTGAAACAGGAAGATACATACCTAGTAGTTATTTAATTGATGTTGAAAATACACCAAGAGATACATACAATTATTTAAAAGATGAGTATGGAGATTTAGTAAACTTTGTATTTGTAAATAACAATTTTGGTGTAGGAGAGCAAACACTTGAAGAAGATACCTCAGGATCATATCAGTACCTTGCAGAAAGAAGAAGCGTTGGAGTTGGCAATGATGAAATTACTATTCAACAAGAACAAGAACAAGGTTCAGAAACCAAACGACTTCTCGAAAAAGCAGAAGCTGAAAAACAAAAGTCAATAGAAGCAGGTGTTAGACCTGTTATTAACACAGGGGCAAACCCTGATGCTGTAGCAGCAGCAGTAAAAGCACAAGAAGATATAAAGAACACACCTTCAGCAGAGTCTGCTGATATTAATTTTATTTTTAGTGATATAGGTCAAGAGAATAAAATTAAGTATTCTTTTAAAAATAGTGGTAAACCATTAAAACCAGAAACAGAAAGAATAGTTAAACGCTTAACTGTTAGAGATAACACACCTGATGATGTAACTGTAGGTCAAAGAGTATTAGAAACATTAAAAGGTTTTTGGAATCCAATGGGTTTTAGAGAACAAATACTAGATAAGTATGGAAGATTAGCAGATACAGATTATGAAGCAGGAAAAATATCTGGTGTTGGAGATGAAATGTTATCTGCATCTGTATCAGCAGCAGCAGCTTTATATCATTCAGATAGATCAGGAGATATATTTCAACAGTCTTTTTTAAGAGGTGTTCCTGTATATAACAAAGAAAAAGGTTTCACTACAGTTGTTGATGTATCACCTCAAGATGGTCAACCTATCGTAGCACCATATGAAATATTTAAAGATTCTTTTGATAATAAAAATATGCTTTGGGCTTTTCAGGCTGTATTAAGAGTAAAAAGAGAAACTAGATTTGATGCAGAAGGTCGAAAGGTAAAAATAACTGCACAAGATAAAAAAGATGCACAACAAGCATTAAAAGATTATCCACAATTACAAACTATGATTGATCAGTATCAAAGATGGAACTCACATATTGTTAGATTCCTTATAGATACAGGAGTCTTAGATGAAAAGACAGGTAAGATTTGGATGGAAACATCAGACTACATACCTTTTTATAGACCACTTGAGGGCATGGAAGGATTTAAAGGTCCCAAGATACTGCAAGGTTTATCTATCACACCATTTAAAAGAGCAAAGGGTAGTGATGAATTAGATATTGTTGATCCAGTTGTAGGCATAACAAATAATCTTAGAGCAGCAATAAATTTAGGTATGAAGAATGTTGCAGCAAATAGAACTATGCGTAACTTACAAATTCTTGGTGTAGCAGAACAAGTTAAGGGTAATGTTAAAGGACCAAACATAGTTCAGATAAAAGTAAATGGTAAAACTACATCATGGAGAGTTGATGATATTGATTACTTTAATGCGTTTACCATAATGACAGGTGGAGATTTTGCAACTACAGGTTATTTAATGGGTGCATTACGAGGAACAAAACAACTTGTGTCTGACTTTATTACAAGACTGCCTGACTTTTGGTTTAGACAAATACTTAGAGATTCAGTATCAGCATGGGCTTTAAGTGGTGCAAACTATACTCCTGTTATTAGTTCTTTAAAAGAAACAGTAAGCATAGCTGTTGGTATGGCTACAGGTAATTTGCCAAAAGAATTTAAACAATTAAAAGATGCAGGAATTATTACAGGATACGATCAAGGTGTTAGACAAATAGATACAACAGAAAAGTTAATTAAAAATCTGCGTAAAAAAGAACTTAAAAAACAAAGATCAACAATTCAAAAAATATATATGTCACCTTTTGATACTCTTGGAAAAGTATGGGAAATATTGGGACAAGGTACAGCTATTACTGATGCAGCAACAAGAGTCGCTGTTTATAAAGATGCTCTTAAAAGAACAGGCAATGAAGCAGAAGCTATATTTCAAGCTATGGAAGTTTTAAACTTTACAAGGCGTGGTAATAATCCAGCTTTTCAATTTCTTGCACAAACAACAATGTTTTTAAATCCAAGAATACAAGGACTTGATGTATTTTATAGAGGTTTAACAGGTAAATATGGTATAGGTAGAGGTTTATCACCAGCTAAAAGATTAAAAAGTGTATTTCTTAGATTTGCAGGATTAATTTCTTTAGTACCTTATTACTATTTATTAGTTAGAGATAGTGAAGAATACGAAGAAGCACCTGAAGAAATCAAAGATAATTACATAATTATTCCCGGGACTAAAAAACTAACAGGAGAAACGATTGCTTTACCTAAGCCATTTGAAGTGGGGTTACTTGCATTTACTATTCCCGAAAGACTTATGGCTTACACTATGGATGATATAGCAGGTAAAGATGTCACCGATAGTTTAAAAAGAAACATAAGCACTACGCTTTCTATCACACCACCTACATTGGTAGAACCATTAATAGAAAATTATTTTAACTATGATTTCTTTACAGGTAGAAAAATAGTTCCGTCATACTTAGAGGATACAGATGACTTGGCTTATCGACCAAGCACAGACACCCTTTCAAAAGTCGTGGGTGATGAATTAAATATTAGTCCTCTTTACATAGAAAATCTTATTCGTGGATACTCAGGATCAATGGGAACTTATGTAATGCAGGGTGTTGATTCCATGTTAAGAGAAGGTTTAACAGGATCAGAGAGGGCTAGTTTGCGTGTCGATCAACTTCCTGTTATTGGGGCGTTCACACTACCACCTGAGGGGCGAGGTATTGAAAATCAATTCTATGATCTTAAAGGCATGACCGATGATCTAGTGGATTCATTTAGAAAACTAGAAGATGATGTTATGGATAGGGGTGATACATTTGCAATAGGCATGACTAAAGAATACCGAGTTGAATACTACGATGCGTTAAAAGATTTACAATCCCAGCTAGAAGAAACTGCCGACTTACTAAAAGAGGCTAGAGACTTAGAGGCTATAACAATCAATGATCCTAATCTATCTCCAGACGAAAAACGAGATAGACTTGTAGAAATACAAGACGCTAAGAATGAGATTCTGAAAGCAGAACAAATACCAGAGTTAAGAAAGTTCTTCATAGAGGATTTTAAACCTCAAGCAGTCCAGAGATAATTAAATATTAACCTGTTAATACTTAATAATAATAGTTTGTAGTTTGTCCAGACGGCTGCGATCTGGCTGCGATGTATTTTTTTTATGTTGAGCTTGAGCTAGAGCTTGAGCTTATGCGGTTTCTATTTATTTTTTGTTTTCCCGCATGACACAGCTTTCCTACGAGTGGTAGAAATACTGTAATAAATAAATAATTAAAATAGCTAGTAAGTTGATAGCGATAAAGGTGATAAGGCTAATCAGCAATATCATCATCATAATGAAATACCATGAACGAGCCTTCATCTAGCCTAATGATAGCTTCTATGTGTTTACCTTTGAATTTTCTCTCTGCACCTGAAAAGGTTTTGGCTTTAACTGTTGGAGTTAGTAGTGTGTATTCTTCGTTATCTTCTTCTAATGTAATGTGTTTAAGCGTTGCCATGCAGTTTTAAGTATGCTTTTCTTTTTAAACTTTTCCTTCTCTATCCCTATGGGAAGATTAACCATACAAGACTTCTTCATGGGTAGTATCTTGATCTTGTTCTTCTTCATGCTTTCCCCTCTCATGTTTTAAAGGTTTGATCCTAAAGAAATCTTTATGCTCAGGATAGCTGTGTATAAAGTATCTAGCATAATATCCTATAAAATCATTTGATATTTTGAAAGGATTACCTTTCGTCACAATATCAGTTTCCCACCTTATCCTCTGCATTATAGCCCAATGTGAGTAATGTTTCCTGCCTGACCTAATCGCTTCAAGAGTAAACTTCTGAAACAACACCCATACTCTAGGGTTTTTCTTATGCCAAGCCCACCATTTTAATTTAGTCTTATCTATTACTTCGCCCATTCAGACCTTCCAAAGTCTAAGATAATCATGTCTAGTTTTTGCCTAGCCTCTTTGTTATCCATAAGTTGCGACCTACTTTCAATATTGAGTTCTCTCCTAAGACATTCAGCACAATCATTATGGTCAAAATTTTCTATCATAGTTGTGGGTAAGTTGTTTCTGTTAGCTATGAATAATTGAAACTCCCTTTCCTTACAAAGCAGTCCTGCCTTAGCAACATACCTTTCACCCTCTGTTTTATTTTTGGGAACAATAGGCATCTCATCATCTCCTATGTGTACCATAGCGACTTGATACCTAGAGCCTACCCAATCCCTTAACAAACTCTCAGGCACTTCATCAGGGTGAACGGACAAAGTTAAAATGTATCCGTTCTTATCCTGCCTCATGGCAATCTTTACTCCTTCAAAGTTTATCGTTGCTCTTTCGTATTGCGTTTCGTAATCTTGCATTGCTTCTCCTTTCTTTTATTAAAAATCTTATCAAAGTTATCGTTAAAACTTTTTCTATCTTTTGTTCTATCTCTACTCCCCTTGCTCATTTAGTTTCTCCCTTGACCAACCATTCTCATAAACTGATTTATACATAACAGGATTCTTATCCTCTAGTTCAGTCATTCTGTTAATAGCATTATTAAAGTTGTACCAAATCTCCTCTTGCTTAACATTTTTTCTTTTGTCGTACTTAATAATGTATCTTGTATAATCATTCATATTTACTCTCTGCAAAGTTGACAAAATATCATTTTTAATCAACCTCTAATATTTCTTCTATCCATTTGGCAAACCTTTTAGGTTCGTCTGCTGTACTTCTCATGCAGACTGATACATCGTGATCAATATACATTCTTACAGACCACGCTAAATCTTCTATCATTTCCCATATATCTTTGCCTTCTAAACCTTTTAAAAATTCGTGAGCAAACTCCTCAAGAAAACTATACTTCTTTTTCTTTTCCCATTTATCAAACCCCTCAGGCAAGTGTGTCGTTAGATATGTACCACTAGCCCAAATATAATCTTGAAGAGTTATCTCTTCTTTACTGATCTTCGTTCTCCTGCTCAAAGTAATCTGCATTATCGCTAGTGATAGCTTGATACTTATCAGGTATATCTTCGTACAATATATTTCCTTTGTGTTTTGTTGAAACATGGAAGTGATTAATCTCATTAGACATTAGCTTTTCCATAAAGTATTTTCTAATCTCTTTGTAATCCCATGTGATTATTTCGTCATCTTTGTCATCAACCAAAATCGTACAAGTTAATTTAGTCTGCATTGTTTTTCTCCCAATCTTTAAAAGTTTTTTCCGCCCAAGCTAAACTATCAATACCATTCATAGCCCACCACATTTTCTCTTTGCCTGTTCTATGACAATCCATGTGATGATCTGAACATAATGGTACTGCCCATTCATCGCCATTCTTTAGTCCCCAACCCCTGTGATCTGCATGTCGTAAGTGATGTGCATGAACACCAACCTTGCCACACACCAAGCAGGGAAACTGCCTAATGTGTTTGAGGTATCGTTCACTTCTTAGTCTTTCCTTGTTCAAGTATTAAACCTTTAATAATTAACCTTTATCCCAAAATCTAGGGGCAAATAATTTAGCAAGTAGTTTCTTACTATCTTTTTGTATTTCTTGTAGGTGTTCAGGAAAGTTCTCATCTACAAAGTTTTCGTACTCTTTGCTGTCATTAAACTTAACCTTTTCTTCTTCCCAAGATTCTTTAAACTCAAGATAGTCAATGAGTTTGCCATGTGCTTTGTCACCATAAATAGGTTTTAGTTTGTCTATTATTTCAGTATAGAGAACATGGAATTTAAAAAACTCATACTCATCTATGTGATCTTCTATCTCTGTTACTACATTAACAAATTTGTGCATCTTATCTCCCCCCTAAAATGGTATATCTTCTTCTTCAAAAGAATCTGATTTAACACTAGCCTCAGCAAAGACATCATCAGTTGCCTCTTGTTCTGCTTTAGCCTTATCGCTTTTGTAGGTGTCTATCTCAACAACAGTATAAAAGTATTGAGCATGTTCACCTGTTTTTGGATTTGGATTCTTAGAAACTCTATCCCACATAGCGATAGATAAGTCCACTCCCTTTTCCCTTCTAGTATCTTGTTTAATAAACTCAACCATTTCCCTTAACAGTTCAGCATTGATCGTAATCGTGCTTTTGTAATCAGGGTGTGTTTGTTTATTCTTATATCCATTCTTGAATATATTACCTGTTGCTTTAGGTTTGTTTGCGTAATCAGACATTTTCTAACTCCTGTTTTTTCTTGTCTTTTAGTTCAATTAATTTTTCATAGACCTCAGCACTAGCTTTCTTGAGTTTGCTAATCGCATCTTTGTTCTCAATCCAATTCTCTTTTAGCGATTCAAGACTAGTACTACCGCCCACTCCCATAGCTAAAGCCTCATACAAAACATTAGCATGACTTTCATCTTGCTCATCTTGTTTTGGTTTAGCTTTAGGTTTTGCTTTTGGTTTAGCCTTGTAGTTAGATTCAGCACTATTTCCGTCATCATCTTCACTAGGTAAGCCACAAGCAGTTATAAGTGAATACCTTTTCGCATAGGTCAAGGCACTCCCATATCCTTGAGGTGTTTGCTTATCAGCAGGAACATAAACTCTCCCTGCTTTAACAACCCCACCATGTCCGTGAAACTCAGTTTCAACACATTGTCCCCCCTCAGCAAGATACACTTTCTGCAAATAGAAAATGCCATTGTTGTTTAGGGGTTCTTTAACTGCATCAATCACAGTTTCCAAAGGGGCATAGCCACTTCTAAAGTGTGGGTTAGTCCCTGTCTTTGAGGCAAAAGTCATTTCGCTTTGTGCTTTAACTAAAGCCCCAATAAGTTTATCGTTAATTTCACTCATCTTTTATACTCCTTACTATTTGAATTAACATCTTTACATCACTACAAACAAACTGATCTAGTGTTAGTTTCCTTGTCCTAATAATAAAAGGGTTTGATCTTTCCTCTATGACGACATGCTTTTCATTTTCGTCTAGTGAAAGAGTTATGTTCTCAATACCATACTCACCAAAGATTTTTAACATACCAATTATCTTTGCCTCTAACTCATTCATTGTCTTGTCTCCATTGTTGATACTGTTCGCACCAAGTATTAACCTTGCAATAGTTATCTACACATCTAACAGGCATACCTATTCTCTCCTCTACTTCGTATTCATCGCCTTTATCTTTAGCAAAGTTCTCAGCATCTTCTAAATTATCAAAGACTTTTAATGCCCTAACATTCTTTTTCTTTTTAACTGCATAGGTGTCCTCTCTCTGCCACCTTTCCTCAGGGGTGCAGTCAGACATTCCTTTTTCAAAAGCATAGTCTTGTATGGCTTCTCTGTGCCTCTCAACCCTATCCTCTAAGTAATCTCTCTGTTCATCGTATGACCATAGTTTTACAGGCACTACTATTATTTGTTGTTGGGGATATGATTGATCTCTCTTTGCATTGTTTCTATTCCAATCTCTCAGGAAAGCAACCACTTGTAGTTCTTTGATCTCTTTGTTCTTACACTTATGAACAAGATAGGCATAGCAGTTCAGTTGCCTTTCCCAATCTAGTTTAGGATTCTTGACCGCCCAAACAGAAGTAAACTTATAATCCATAACAGTAATAGAGTTATCATCTTCTATCTTTTGAACATCAATAGCACCGCTAATAGTCCAATCATCTATATCTAAAAACAATCTCTCCTCTACAATGTGGTTATCGTCTGCCCCCTTCTCTGTTATGTGATGTAATGCACTACCTAAGTTCGCCCAAAAGGTATCCGTTACATCTTCCTCAATCTTATTATCGTTAGCCATTCTTAGAATAGAAACTCTAGGTGAATCAATAAGCTGTGTTATTGATCTATCAGACTTGCCCCTAGAATAATCTCTACTCTTAGCTAAGTTAACTAAGGTTTCAGGCAGGTTATATTTGTTGGTTATTTTGTTCGCCAAACTCTTAACCCTCTATCTTCTTCTCTTGATATTAGTTCCATATCAATATCAGAAACTAATTTAACTCTAGCTTTAGCGTAAGCAATCCTACTCCTAAGAGAAGAAACATTTTTCTTATCCTTTAAATCATCGCTAGTCATAGGTATAAGAAAACACTCATCTACCTCAAGCTGATTAAGAGTTTCAATGATGTCTTTGACATTACTGTCCGCCTTAGAAAACTTGTTTCTTGCAGGGGGTATAGGTATTTCTTTTTCGATCTTATACATTTTTAACTCCTTACCATTGAAATTATATTCATTTTTGTATTAAATACAAATGTTAAATAAATTTTTATTAAATGAATAAAAAACTTTGTATCCAAGTAATCATTCAAGCTATTAGAGATTCAGCTAGTAAAGATGAAAAGAAAGTTTATAAAGCCTTTGATTGGTTTGGATCAAGTGACTTTGATGAAATTTGTAAACAGGCTAACCTAAATCCTCAGCACCTGAGGGAATCATTAACTAGTTTAATAACATCAGAAGATAGGAAGAAAATATCTGAGGATATTATCTCAGCTATTAATGGTATGGTTTGGCAAAGAGAAGTAATTAATCACTAGTTAAATACTAGACTAGTTTATAACTAGTATTAGTATTAGTTTAATACTAGTATATATAAGGAGTATGTAAATGCAATTAGATCACATCATAAATTCAGAATATCTTGCTGATCAACAGAATAAGAGGATTGAATGTCCGTCTTGTTCACCACATCGTAAAAAGAAAAACCAAAAGACTTTATCGTTAACGAGGGATAACGACAAAATATTATATCAATGTTGGCATTGTCAATTATCAGGAGTAGTAAGCATGAACAAAACAACAACAAAAACAAAAACAATAACAGAACCAACGCCAATATCAGTAGCAAAAGAAATAACGCCACAAAGTTCTGGGGGGGGTTTTTCCAAACATGAAATAAATTTCCTTAAAAACAGGGGTATATCAGAGGAAGTTGCAAAAAAATATGGTGTTTTCTTTGATAAACGAGGCTTTGCAGGGGTAGGTCAGGTAGCAGGAATTGGATTCCCCTACTACCACGAAGATAAAATGTATGCCGTCAAGTGGAGAACCATAGACGGAAAAAACTTTACGCAAGAGGGATCAGCTAGAACCTTCTTTGGATTAGACAAGATAAACATTAACGAGTTAATAGTTATATGTGAGGGAGAGTTCGATGCACTAGCACTAGCTGAGGCAGGAATTGAAGGGGCGGTGTCAGTACCAAATGGTGCTGTGATGAAGGTCAGCAACAACAAAGTTGATCCTAGTGAGGATAAAAAGTTTCAGTATGTTTGGAACGCAAGTGAACAATTAGACCAAGCCAAGAAGATAGTTTTATGCTGTGATAATGATGATGCAGGTAAATCACTAACAGAGGAGTTGGCAAGACGCATAGGAAAAAATAAAGTGTGGATCGCCTCTATTCCTAGTGAATACAAAGATGCTAATGAAATGTTGGTAAGTGCAGGTAGCAGTGCCTTGTGCCAAGTTATTGAAGATGCAGAGCCATATCCACTTTCAGGTTTGTATAAGAGTAATCATTACGAAAACTCAGTTATAGATTTGTACGAGAAGGGATTTATGCAGGGTGTGTCAACAGGATATTCTAATGTAGATGATCTATTCAAGATCGCAGGGGGACAGTTATCTGTGGTTACAGGGATACCAAGTTCAGGTAAGTCTGAGTTTATAGATATGGTAATGATGAACCTTGCAAAGAAAGAGGGGTGGAAGTTTGCTGTATGTTCTTTTGAAAATCCACCTGACTTGCATATTGCAAAGTTAGTTGAGAAGTATATTGATAAACCATTCTTTACAGGGGCTACAAAAAGAATGAATGAAGATGAGAGAGATAATGCACTCAAGTTTATTGAAGAACACTTTATCTTTATTGATTACCTAGACGGAGAACCTGCTACTATGGAAAGCATAATAGAAAAAAGCGTAGGTGCTGTTAGGCAAATGGGTTGTAGGGGTATCGTGATTGATCCGTATAACTATATAGAAATGGATAGATCGTTTAGCGAGACAGATAGTATCTCTCAGATGCTTACCAAGATAACGAGATTTGCTAAAGCCCATGACTGTCATGTTTGGTTTGTTGCTCACCCTCATAAACTCTATCCTAATGCAGACGGAAAAATACCACCGCCAACAGGGTATTCAATCTCAGGATCAGCATCATGGTTTAGTAAAGCAGATGTAGGTGTAACAGTTCATAGAGGCGAGGGAACAGATGTTGAGATACATACTTGGAAATGTAGGTTCAAGTGGGTAGGGCAACAGGGCATGACCAAACTAGACTATTACCCCCCAACAGGTGTATATTCTGAACCAAAAGAGGAGAATCAAATTGAAGAATATGATTGGGACTTTTGAATCTACTGACTTAGGCAACAAGTACCTTCACGACAAACATGAGTTCGTCATTGAGGATTTAGGAAATAAATACTTACGAGCAAGGAATCTTACTCAGCATGTCATAGATAAGTTATTTATTAACGAGTTAATAGATAAACACCAGCATCAAGCTGGGGAATATGTATTGGGGGTGTGTGTCAAGTCAGGGATATTTCAGGGGGGTTTGAATTTGAATTATTCAGGGAAGCAGACAGACATGAAAAATTCTAGTAATAAACTTCTCAAATCATTGCTATTAAGGAAAGTAAGTAAAATGTTTGTGTCCGTTGATGCTATCCCTAAATCAAAACTTTTTACTCATTTGATTGATGTGATAGTTGAAAATAAAATCAAAAGGGAATCAGACATACACCTCTTAAAATTGGGGCTAAATGTAGTATCCAATTCCCTTTATCATTCAGACTTAAATAAGTCTAAAGATTCTTGCTCTCTTGCAATTCAATCTGTTGTTCAAGCATAAAGATTATCTGTGATGATAAACTTCGCCTGTTGTTATCAGCGATAACTTGTATATCCTGCCTAAGTTTATGTGGCATACGAGTTGTTACATAACCTTTAGGCTCAGGTGGTTTCTTTAGTTTCATAATTACTCCTTATTTTTGTATATGGTTTTATTGGTTTCCATACTTTAACTTCATATCTCAATTCGCAATCTTCATCACAAATTGCTTGATCATGATCGCCTGTATGTTCATCACAATGAGACTCTATATCTTCATAATGAGTCTCAGGATTCCATTCAGTTAATTCATCAAAAAACTTACTAACGTGAGTTCGTGTACCATTTTGGTAATCATATTCATGGATAATACATTCAATAATTTTTTCCATTACCTGATTATGTTTGCCAAAACCTTGACCTACTCCAACAGCTAAAGTTATGTATTTGTGAACATCTTTTTTGATGAAATACTTTTTAAGTTCTTCTAAAAAATTCATATTTACTCCTAATGTATTTTAGTGTGTTTGTAAGACAGTTTAAGTTGCTCATCAAAACTCCTATGAAAAGCCTCATAACTTCCGTCTTTACTCTTAGTTAATATTTCAAAGTA
>Ga0209348_1001396_pt1 | contig 11763 bp, 17 predicted proteins | sample ETNvirenome_2_30_FD_184065 | JGI IMG/M metagenome (GOLD analysis project Ga0209348, IMG submission 184065) | Marine viral communities from the Pacific Ocean - ETNP_2_30 (SPAdes) (version 2) | ecosystem: Environmental > Aquatic > Marine > Oceanic | place: Pacific Ocean | collected 2013-06-22 | reverse complement strand
CCGTTGAAACCACTTGATATGTCATCAACTTCTCTATTCTGACCTGGTACAGGTTCTGCTCCTATGTATGCCATCTAAATAACTAGTTTTGATATATCTAGTTTAAAATGGCTAATTTTACCAAGGACTATATTTAATCATATGGTGAATCACCGAGTATTGATGAATTCCATTGTGCTTTTAATCCAGCTTCATCTGTAGCTGCGTCAATCGCACTATCAGCAGGTGCATCTCTTAATGCTTGTTTTTTTGCCACAATAGCAGTTGTATCCGCTGAAGTCTCTAATGCTCTTTGAAATTCAACATCAAGTTCTGCAAGTTTTGATTCTCTTGCATATCTAATTTGATCTCTGTGAATTTCTTTGGCTTTTGCCATATCTGTACCAAATCCCATAAATTACTCCGTATAAGTCCAAGCATTTCTAAAGCTTCTGTCGGTAGGGACATCATCTTTATTGATAATATAAGATGTCTTACCACTTGGTACATCTTTTTCCTGTATCTCTTCAACTGTTAAACCACAATTATTAGATGGAATAATAATACAAAGACTTCCGTCGTCATCTGTATATACAATTCTTTTGTCTGAGTTTGGCATAGTTTATCCTTGAAAGAATGCAGCACACGTAAGTGAAGCATCAGATAGTCTATTTATTGCTTGATATAGACCAGTGATGTAGATTTGACAAGAAGTAGCTGAATATGTCGAACCGAAAGCAGTACCAGCAGGTGCGTTTGCTTGATTACCGCTAGTAAAAACAGCAGCATAATTTGAATCGCCCATACTTGTAGAAAAATTTACAGTGTAATTACCAGTAGCATTATCTGTAACAGAACTAACACCAAAATCTTCTCTTATACTACCTTGGTTAAAATTACACCATGCCGTTGCTGCATTAGTACCTCTAAAAGCCATTACGATACCTCCGTTAGATTAAATTTGAATTTTTTGCCTGTTCTATGATTAATCAAGAAAAGATCCTCATGTCCTTCTTGTATTGTATAATTACCCCACGTTGAATCCACATCATTTTGTGATCCTTTGTTTGATAATTTAAGGTCAGCGGTAAATACATTTGCCCAACGTACTGAACTAGATCCTAAATTATAAGTATTATCAGCACCAGGTAATGTATTACCATTTATATCAATATTAAGCCTGTCAGTTGGAGTGCCACCACTTGTACAAGTTTTGAAAACTAATTGATGGCTTGTATTACCAGCTAGTTGTCCTCTTGCTTCTATTGATGCAAATTGTCCATCACTAATGTCAGATCCAGTTGCTATCATCTGGATACCAACTCTTGAATCACCATTAGTTCTATTTTGTAAGAATAATGGATAAGTTGTACCAGAGGATGTGTGCCTACAAGTTAATCTTTGATTTGCAACATTAAAATCTTGATGAGCAGTAGCTGTACCATCTCCATCAGATGTTAAAAGTCTATTTGCACCATCATTAGCTATTGATGATATAGCTCCTGATGAAATGCCTGTTAAATTTGAACCATCTCCAGAAAAAGCTGTTGCAGTACAAGTACCTGTAACTGTAAATCCCCCTGATACTGTTTCTGCTTTCTTTGAATAATTATGATATAACTCTGCTGCACCTCCTGTAAAAAACTTTGCCAAATTTTGTCCGTTACTTGATTGTATAAGTACTCCAGCACCATTTGTTTCAAGAATTAAATGACCAGTTCCAGTATCTTCAACTCTACTATTAAAGCCATCGTGATAAATTTGTAAATCTTCAGACGCACCAAGTCTTAATCTTCCCGTATCAGTTGGTATTCCTAAATGCCCATCAGTAGAGATAGTAACTTGATTAGTTTGATTATTAGCACCAAAACCAATTATTCCGTTAGAAGGATTCTGTATAAGTAAAGCATTACTACCAGGGTTAGAAGCTTTTAAATTATCTCCTTCAAGAGTTCCTAAAACATGAACTCCAGCACTTGTAGTCTCAAACTTTTTACTGTTGTCGTGGTATAGCTCTACTGCTCCGTCTTGTACTGCGTTAATCATTGCTTCACTATCAGCAGCATTATTAACTTGCAGTCTGCTTGTCATCATTATCAAATCACCAGTCCCACTATCTGCAATTCTGCTGTCATTACCATCGTGAAAAATTTCTAGGTCATTACTGCTACCAGCTTGAAACTTACCATTATCAACAATCCTTACATTTCCAGCACTACCTTGAATGTCTACTGTTATTGCATCTGACCCATTAAATAATTGTAATCGTCCATTACCGCTATCAAGTTGGCATTGTACATGACCATCAGCAACACTAGCTGTGCCAGTAGATGTAATAGTTCCTGTAACACTTACTCCAGCACTTGTAGTCTCGAACTTTTTACTGTTGTCGTGATATAGCTCTACTGACCCATCAGAAGTGGCTTTGATCATAAACTCTGATGTGCCAGCTTTTTGTACATTAAAAGTATTTTGAGCTCGGATAAATAAACCACCAGTACCTACTTCATTAATAAATGAGTTACTTCCATCATGAAAAATTTGTAGATCATCACCAGCACCAAACTTTGCCTTGCGATTATCACCTAAAATTAAATCACCAGATGAAATAGTTATTCCATTACTATCAGTATTTGCAATCTCAGTAGCATCTGCAACAAACCCGATACTACCTGAACCTTTTCTGTATAAACCAGTATTTTCATCTCCAATGAACGTAATAGATGGAGCACCTAAACTACCTGCAGGGAAGTTACCACCTGCATTTAGGTAATCAGCAGTCGCATATATTATTCCAAAAAATGCATGCCCATTTGTAGGAGCAGAACTAAAAACTATATTTGTGCCAACTAAGTTAAATCCTGAAGATCCAGTAGGATCAGGCTCTTGAATAACTCCGTTTACTGATATTAAAACTTGTTGAGGTGATTTTGGAAAAGGTACTGGAGCAGAACCAGCAACTTGTAATGCAAAAGATGTTTCGCTTCCATCGAATCCACTGCTTATGTCATCAATTAATCTATAATCGTCAGCAGCACGAATAGTATTTCCAATATATGGCATAGCAGATTAAACTAGAAGTCTTCTTAATTTCTTTAATTATTTTAAGCTCAGTAAATATGGGACTTTCTAACTATTAGGTCCTGAAGTAGAAGGTTGAGTCGGCCATGTGACATCTGTAATTACTGTATATGTCTGAGGAATATCTCTTAAATTCTGTCTATATGCGGACCACTGTGCCTGATCAACAGAGCATCCAGGTATGACTGTCCAATCTGTAGATTTTAAAATATAATCTCTTTTTTTTCTAATATTTTCCCAAGTAGAATCATCTAATTCGAGAACCTTTTCACCATAAACTATAATTTCAATAGCCTCAACCTTTGCCTTAAGACTTTCAAAATTATCAGATAAATTTACAAGATCGTTATTTACTGATAATCCCATTTTAGGTCTGCTCTAAATAACTTACTGCTACATCAATAGCACTAGCAGTATCAGTTCTAACTCTTAAAACATCACTGCTTTCCATAATTACTTTTGATCCACTAATTAATTCAAGTGAAGATCCAGCTGGTATTGGTGCATTTCTTAAAAGAAAAACATCATCTCCTGTATTAGTTACTAAGAAAACATCCACATCAGCACTTGCTCCTGTTTTGTTAGAAACAAGAATACTTAAAAGAACTAATGTAGCAGAACCACCAGCTGATAATACATTTGCATTAGTGCTAGTATGTGCATCAGTTACACAACTTGATTTCGTATCGATTTTGAAGGTGTTTGCCATATTATCCTAAAGCAATAATTAATGCTAAGTTTTCTCCGGAATCGAAGTTACCTGTTACTGATAAAGTTCCGTTAACTTGAACATTACCTGTAAAAGTAGCAGCTCCATTAGCATCTATTGTAAGATGACTAGACCCACCAGTAACTAATGCAATCTCGTCGGCAGCTGGGCTTATAATTCCTGTATTGAAATCTCCAGCAAATTTTAAAGCACAGTTTGTTGTTGATCCTCTTTCAAATTGTGAATTAGATCCATCCTGTCTTAAAACTGGAAAACCACCATTTGTTATTGCATCATGTATAACAACAGTTTTTAAAGAAGTATCTACAGTTACTTCACCGTCAGCACCTTTAAATCCTGAGTGCTCAGCTGTTGTTCCTCTTCTAAATTGAACTTGGGTTGCCATAATACTATCCTAACGCCACTGCTATTGCGGTAGCAAAACTTTCAGTTGCTATAGTCGAATCTACAGCCACTGTAACTGTGTTACCAGAAGCACTTGTATCAATACCAGTACCTCCTGATAGCTGTAGAGTCTCAGAATCTAAATCGATAGCAATCGTTCCAGAATCTGTGGTTATGTCAAGATCTTCAGCGGTAATCTGAGCCTGAACATAAGCTTGAGTTGCTATTGTTCCATTTGAATCAGGAACAACTAATGTCCTTGTTGTGCTTCCTGATATAGAAGAACAATCTAAAGCAAATATTTTTGTATTATCACTATTATTTCTAACTCTAAATCCGCTATCATTTGTAACTACAGCAGTCGAAGTTATTGAGGATAATCCAGTGTAAGTTGTAACGGTGCTTCCTAAAGCAACTGCTGTGCTACCAATAGTTACTTGACTATTAGCTAATTGAGCATTCGGTATGGAGCTAGTTCCAAATTGTCCAGTTCCACTGTTATAACTTAATCCTGATCCAGCAGCTACACTTAAAGATCCTAATAAAACTACGGTGCCTGCTGCATCTGGAAATGTAATTGTCCTATCCGCTGTTGGATTAGTTACCGTAAGAGTTGTCTCAAAATCATTTGCACTAGACCCTTCAAAAACAATATTTCCACTTGCAATTTTTATTGAATTTGCTGCATCAGCTGATCCAGATATTAACGTAGTTCCAACTAAAGTTGTAGAAGTTAAAGAGGATAATCCAGCAAAAGTAGTTACTGTGCCTCCAAGACTTACTTGAGTCGAGCCAATGGTGACAGCGGAGTTAGCTAAATTACTGTTAGCAATTGAAGATGCTGTAGATAATATTGTTCCAGTTTCATTGGGTAAAGTTAGAGTTTTATCTCCCCCTGATGCATCAGCTGCGGTTAGGATTGTTTCATTTGCATCTGCTGTAGATCCTTCGAAAGTTATATTTCCACTAGCTAATTTTATAGAGTTTGCTGCATCAGCTACTCCAGATATTAAAGTTGTAGAAGCTAAAGAAGTCAGTCCTGTGAAAGTTCCTTGACTGGCTCCAAGTGCAACTGCTGTACTTCCTATTGTTATATCATCATTCGCAAGTTGACTATTTGGGATTGCAGATGTTCCAAACTCTCCAGTGCTTGAGTTGTATGATAATCCCGATCCCGAAGCAACACTAAAATGTGCCCTAGCTTCAGATGCAGAGGGTCCTGTATATGTAATTACTCCTGAAGTACTGTTGTAAGCTAGAGATCCATCCCCACCACTATCAGTTACAGATATTGAGTTTCTAGCTCTAGATGTTGTGAAATATTGATTTGAACCTTCGCTTAAATCGGTTGTACTATTTCCAGCAAAATCTAATTTATCAGAAGAAGAATTTAACTCCTGAAATAGACCTGAAACTAAAACAAGTGCCTTTCTTGTTGCCATTTTATAATCCGATACAATTCAAAGATTATTGAATTGCTAGTTATATTTATTTTACGTCTAGTAAACTGTCAGCTTAAAAGGATTGGTCGTTCAGCATTAACTATAAATTGACCAGTACTACCAGCTTCTCCTACTCTTGTTACATATTGACCAGCTGTAGATGGAGGTGTTTCAACAATTGCTCCTGCAGAAGCTGCCGATAAAAAATATTGATCGCCTGCATTTAAACCAGAAGTGGCAACTATGCCAGCAACAATCACTTTAACCGATTGACCGGCAGGTTTCGTAGTCTCTGCAACTCCTGCAACACAAGCCTTATCAAAGGTGTCACTTGCAATAGCTTTTCCTACCTGACCATCACTTGCTCTTGCATAAACTGCATCACCTTGAGTAACATTTTCAAAACACGTAGTCTCATATCCAGTAACCTTAAATACTGTCTGACTAGGCATTGTAGATTTTAAATCAATTAAAACCTCTGTAAGACCTTGTGCATTAGGTTGATATGGTGCGAGAGCTTCTACACTTGCCATTAGCTTAATTTGATAGGTGGTTCAATTCGAATTGCAAACTGTGTTGCAGTAGATGCCTCTCCTACTCTTACTACAGCTTGTCCAGCAGAAGAAGGTGGTGTTAAAGTTATAGCTCCTGCTGTTGATGGAGAAAGAAAATATAAATCTCCTGCATCCAAACCAGACATTGTTTTTAATCCAATAACAATTACCTTTACTGTTGCATTTGCCGAAGCATCTGCATTAGCAAATCCTACAACTTGAGCATTCTCTTGTAGACCATTTGATGCACTAGCTTTACCAACTTGACCATCACTTGTTCTCATATATAAAGCATCTCCTTCAGTTACATTTTCAAATGCAGTGGCATCAAATCCAACCTGTAATGGAGCAAAAGTTGGAAATCCTTCTTTTAAATCAATAACAGCATCAACCAAACCTCTGTAATTAGGTTCATATGGTTCACGAGTCATCGTAAAACTATTTGCTATCATCAAGTCTCGTAAGACTGCAATAGCTCCTTGTATATTTGGTTCGTAGGCAGTAGACATAATAAACCTCTATTAATATCTATTTTAAACTGTGCCTACCATTATAATAAAAGTATGGAACCTCAAGTAATTGCTGCAATAATATCAGGTAGTATTGGTGCTTTCGCTGGCATCAGTAAGGCTTTAGGTAATTTTAATAAAAAAATAGATAGAAAATTTGATAGAATTCAAAGAGAAGTTGATGATTTAAAAAATAGCGTTATTCATGATTACGTATTAAAAGAAGATTTTCTAAGAGAAATGCAAGGTGTACATACTAAATTAGATAGAATTTTAGATCATTTATTAAATCACACTAATTAAACATTTACCCAAGAAGAACTAGAGGCTAAATATATTTTTAAAACTCCACTACCGCCTCCACTTGTATCCCAGTGTAATTGTCCATCAATAGGATTAGCCGGTTGTCCTGAAGAAACAGATGCTACTGCTTTTACAGATTGAAATACTGATCCATCAAAAATTTTAAATATTTGAGTACTATTTGTATCTAGCCAAGTTTCTCCCTTACTTGAGGATGTAAATCCGGCCGCAGAAGTATTAGGTGCAGTATTTCCGATATGTACTGGACCTACTTTTATTAATCCAGTACTCGGAGATGCAGTGTTATCTGCAAAAAATAATCCGGGACTAACACTATTATTATTTAAAGCTAATTCTCCATCTCCTAATCTCGTTGGGAAGGGTCTGTCATTTTGTGTGCTTGATCTTCTAGTTTGAATTTGTACTGCCATAATTAACTTTCCACATTAATATAAAGTCCCGCATCTACTACTGTATCTTGAGCAGTATCTGGACTATACGTGCTTGCATCGAGATCACTAGTATTTACAGCGGAATCTACTAACTCTCCATTTATATAATCCCCTGCTTTAATTAATCCTGACTCAAACGCATCAGTAAATTCTATTAATGGTTTATTTACAATTCCAAATTTAATATCATCTAAAACAGTTGGAGCTTTATTAAATAATTTATTTACCATTGCTATTAATCTATTTGTAGTATTTAAAGATGCACCATCTCTGTCTAAATTTCCGCCTGCATCTCTTTTTAAACTATCTGTCAAAGTCATAGCTACAACAGAAGGATCAAAATTTGCTACGTTTTGTTTATTATTAAAATTTCCAATAATTTCTTTATTTCCTTCCCATTTTGTAGACCTATTATATAAAGCAAATATTTCAACAGCTTCTTGCATTTTTCTTTTTTCTTTTGCCCATCTTTTTTCCCAATTTTCTAATCCTTTACCTATAGGTTTGTCATTTGGTTCTAATAACCATGCTCCTACATATTCATGTTTTTTTAAATTCTCAACAGTTACATAACCGCTAGTAGTCTCAGCAAAAGGATATATTACTACAAAACTATTTGGATCTGGGACATTAGTAATTGTATATTCTCCTGAGATAGCATTTCCACTTGTAAAATTTAATTGAATTTTATCGTTTTTATTTAAATTATGATTTTCAAAAGTAACGGTAATATTTATCCCAGACTGAGTGTATTTAGCTGCTAACTTAAGTGGCTCATTACCTTCATCATGTACAAGTGACCACATAGCTGCATAAATATGTTTGCACCAACGTAATTGATAATAAAGTAAATTTTGGAAAGAAAATTCTTTTTCATCTTCATATTCTGGTAATTCATAAAAATTATTTATAGTTACGTATCCTAGATCTCTAAAAGTACCAGGAATATCTCTTTCTTCTGACAAAGTTCCATCTGCCTGTAGCACGTTACCAGGTTTTGTATCTCTTAATGCTGTGACTGGAAATTTCTCATGATTTTTTGTACTAAATAAATCATAACTATCTCTTCTAGAAAAGTCCTGACAAGAGCAATTCCATCTTAATTCTGTAGTTAAAAATCTACCTACAGCAAATCCTCTATGAGCAGGTACTGTTGTTTTAGCAACTGTGTCTACAGTTTTTGCTCCATAGCTATCTGCTTTCTGAAATATAATTTCATTAGTATTTGCATCAGATCCAGTCACTGTATATCCTACATAATCGTCATATCTAAATCCTCTTAATAATCTACTTAAAGTTAGATTTCCTGAAGTTGTTCCACTAGTTAATGTTGTAACTTTAAATTCAGTGGTAGAGGTAACTTCTATTGTATATCTTCCAGAGGGGACATTTCCTGTACTTACATCCAAGAATACTTTATTTCCTGTAGATAAACCATGAACTGAGCTACAAGTAACAGTAACTTCTGATCCTGATCTAGAATATGTTGATGCAATTCCCGGATCTTTTTCAATAATTCTGTCAGCCATTCTTTCCCCAGCTAAGAATGCAACTTCAGTAGGTAAAGTTCTTAATTTAACTCTGACAAATCTCCATCTAGTGTCATTAAATGCTGTGGAATTATGATAAGTTACATTGCCTGAAGTCGTTAAAGAATTAGATGCTGTGACCGTAAATGTATTCTGTGTTTTACTTATAATTGTTAATGTTTCGTCAATAGCATTTCCAGTTGTTATATCTAAGAAAACAGAATCTCCGGGAAATAATCCATGATCAGATTTTGTTACTACTAATGAAGTGCCACTTTGTGAATAAGTTGCACTTACAGATGGTGCTAAATATCTAACTTCTAATATTGGTAATCCAAATTCATAAAAACTAAACCCATCTGTGTCCCTCATGCCACATATATGCTCACCTAATTCTTGATTTGTAGAAGGAAAAGTAAATATTCTTGCCGGAATAAAAACTCCGGGAAACTGTTGAAATGTAAAAAATAACCTATAGTCTCCTCTTCTATCCCTTTCTTTAGAAGTTGATCCTAATATCTGTTGTGTAAATGTATATAATTCATATCCTCTTCTCCATCTTGTCCATAAAGAATCTTGATTATAAAATTTAACTTCACTTTCCAATACGTAACCATCAGATCCCCTTGGATATACACTAGGTTCTTTAGGTTTAGTATCAAATTTTTTAAATTTTTTCTTAAAATCAAAATTTGATGATTGATCAAACCCTTTGATTTCGAATGCCATTCTATTTAATAGAATCCACCTTGGACATTACAATAAAATCCGTTAGTTAAAGCAGTGGCTCCACTTGCTGCTACATACAAAGCCTGTCCTCTCTTCAACATCAAGCCTCTTTGTTTTGGAGCTATTTCATTATTTGCTGAACCAAAATTAGATCCGGCTTGCACTGTTGGATGATTTATTAATGGCAATATCTCATTTAAAGTTAAACTGTAATATTGCTGACTAGAATCAATACTTGCAACAAATAAAGGGAAAAATTGATTTATATTCGTAATTGTTCCTGTGTTTACAAGATAAAAACAAAAATCGGTAGGTAATGATATATCTACATTTCCTGTAATTGTTCCGCCTAAAGAAGGAATTGTTACATCAAAAGTAGTGCTTGTGAAATTAACAGTATCCAAAACTGTAAATTCATCATCTTTTGGTACTGTTCCTGAACTGTAAGTTTTAAAATCTAAAAATACTTTTTGTCCAATTTCTAAATTATGTCCTGAAGATAATGTAACTGTACAAGTAGTGCTATTAGCAGAATATGTTCCTGTTGGAGCCGTTACAGCATCAATTGTTTGTAAAACTCTTTTTGTATATCTAAAAAATATTTCATCTACATAAGCACCACTAATAGCTGTATCAGTCAAAGCTGAGTCAACATCAAATACCTTTGTAGCATTACCAACCGCTGTAGGAATCAAACTAGTTAAGAAAGATTGACCCGAAGAAACCGTACATAATGTGGAGGCGGTTGCTGGGCGATCCACCATTAATGGTTGTTTGTTTGAACTACTGCTTGACACTTTTACTTTCTGAGAGGCTTAGTTTAATTATATAGGAAGGTTTTTTTCCTTATTTTTCAGATTTTTCTTCTTTTTTCATTTTTTTAGACTTAGCATCTTTAGCCTTATCTAAAGCCTCCTTACGCTTTTCTTTATCAGTCATTTTCTCACCATCTTCTTTCTTTTTATTTTTGTTCTTAAAATATTCAAGAAGTTGGGGAGGCATTTTTCCTTTAGCCATCAGAATTCTCCAATCTAGATACAGGTACGGAAGCTACAAAACGATTAGGCAAGAAGTCTCCTCTAACAGTTGGGGCTCTCATGTAATCCCTTTCCGCAGTGAAGATATCCACTCGTCTATCTCCTGCCATTCTAGTACGACCTCTACTTTGCTCAAAAGGGTTCTTAGCAAGCTTTTCACCTTGTCCATAAATATTTTTATCTCTTTTTAAACCTAGAGTATATCCAAGTTGTGTTCTTGGTAAAACAGACATCTATAAAGCAGCTAAATTAAATAAAACTGTTGCGGAATTATCTCCTCCAGACTCACTAACAAACACTGCTTTTACAAATTTAACTGGTCTATCAGCAACACTATAAACAGAAGTCCCATTAGAAGTTATTGTCTGAGCTGCAATAATTGGAGCATAATTAGTTCCATCAATACTTCCATCTAAACGAACAACTACATTAGTATCAATATCCGCAACTGTTACTGTCAAAGTATAACTTTTTGTAGCAAAGAAATTATTAGAAGCTACTTGTAATACCGTTCCATCTCCCGGTGCGGAAAGAGTCGTATCAGTAAAAAATATTGTGTCTTGAAAGTAGGTTACTGCCATTGCAAATTTACAATCCTTTTCTTAAGAATAACAGGGGGAAATGTTTTACCTATGATTTGTTTCTAGGAATAAACGTGTTCCTACAGCAACGTCAGCCGGTCCTGGCAGTGCCTGTATAAACTCTGCACCTTCTCTATTAAATCTGTATCTAGCCTGTTCAGGATTACGATAATTAGGCACATATAGATGCATCGCTAATCTATCTGTTTCGTAAATATAAATTTCTGTCCAAGTTTTTAAAGTTTGTCGAAAATCAGAAGTTGAAACAGTACGATCAACATCACCAAGAATACTTTCTATTCTATTTTTTGGAATAGTATCGTTATTAACACTTCCGGTCATATCAGTTCTTTTCTCAGCCTCGTCACATCTAGCAACCTGTTCCACAATCTTACTTACCCAGAAAGAGTCTTGAACATTATTAAGTGCTTCTTCTAATCGAGCTTGGTCACC
>Ga0209348_1001395_pt1 | contig 11766 bp, 17 predicted proteins | sample ETNvirenome_2_30_FD_184065 | JGI IMG/M metagenome (GOLD analysis project Ga0209348, IMG submission 184065) | Marine viral communities from the Pacific Ocean - ETNP_2_30 (SPAdes) (version 2) | ecosystem: Environmental > Aquatic > Marine > Oceanic | place: Pacific Ocean | collected 2013-06-22 | reverse complement strand
CTTTGAGCCTTTTCAATAACTTACGACCCCTATTTTGCTTTGTTTGTGCTATCATTGCAAACCCAAACCAAAACCTCTTAACCCATTGATACATAACAACTTTATGAACTTTGGGGTACCAACTTTGGGTTTCTAAACTTCTAAACCCAAACAAGAACGTATCAGGAACACCCCCCATTAACATAATAACAATCTACACAATTGCCATTTGAAACCAGACGATCTGAAACATGTCCATGTACACAGGCATTACCAGTAAAGAATGTTTTTAATCCCTGTTCTTTGGCTTTTTCACGGCTGATCCTTTGCTTGTACGATGGATTGTCACTCACCAATCTAAGAGCATCTTTGATTTCTTCTACCGTAGGTACCTTCATTCTATTTTCCTTTCCATGTAAGGTATGTTCCCGAACCCATCAGCACGGCTCCGATCATCAGCGTTCCGACATGTAACCAGAACAATTCAAAGCTATGCGGCATAGGCTCGACTGCTGACATCAGCAACACGAGTAAAAACCCGATACCAGTCATGTAGTTTCCTGTTTTAAATCCCATCACTCGCCTTCCTTTCCATCGCTAATAAACAGAAACCCCGGATCATTGCCTTCTGGGTCACGACTAACCTCAATGGTTAACAATCCAAATCTTGGATGTGCTATTTCAAAACTTGGGTAGCCATCATCATTCATCCAGAATTGTAATATCTTACCTCCTACCAACTGACCATAATAGTCTTGCCAATAATCATCACTTCCATGTCTTGCATAATTAGTCATCACTTGCCCTCCAATAAAAAATCTATATTGCTCTCGTAATGTCATTTTCATCAGTTTCATAATGAACTACCTGATGTAATTTGTAATTATGATTGTGCGCTGGCTCATTATCCAACACACCCTTACCGCGCTTACGATTGCCTTTAGTAATTCTGATCCACATTTTCTCCATGATCTGTCTACCGTCTTCCAATTTGACTGGTGGAAAATATGCGTACACATGCGTTTTAGGAACAGCAGGATTATTTTTAATTCTCCTGTAAGCTTCTAAACCATGATCCTCACATGTATAAACAATGTTACCTTCTTCACTCATCACTTGCCCTCCAATCTATAATCATGAACGATAGTACCCAACTCTGGGTTGCCTCTTATGTGAGGCGGTATCCACGTTGGCTCACTACGCCCTCTGATACGTCTATGGTGTCCTCTTACCCAATGTTCTCTCTTGGGCGTTCCATGCCCTGTAAACATCTGCTCATAAATCTTTACACCACGAGGCTTGGGTAACTGGATTGTCACCACCTTATATTCATTCTTTGGAACCACACGCCCAAAGCGTACATGGTCAATCTTCTTTGGCGGTGTTGTGCTTAGATGAATAACCTGATCGTAATTGAGCGTACTAAGCAGCGCGATCAGAAACCTGACATCGCCCATTCCAAAACCTTGCTCATCACCATGACCGGGCAAAAAGTTACGCCTGACTAACTCAGACATTTCATCTTTTTCCCAGCCCATTTTGAACTTTTGTGCAGGTATAGACCAGTGCATAGCCGCTGTTTGAACGATGCCACATTTAAGCATAATATCGTCCAAATACTGTCTTTGAACAGGATCTTTACTATGCTTTGCGTAATACCAAGGCGCGAAAATAATATCAGAAGTTACTTGATTATAATTTGACGCAAGCATCTCATTTTGATCAGAGAACATTCTGTCACTATTAGAAATCGAAAAACCTAATGGATAGGCTCCAATTTGCTCTACACCTTTTTGTGTTGTTATTTGGTATTTAGCGTAAATGATTTTGTCGTTTACTTTGCGGATGTGATACCCAACTCTTGAACCATCAACATCATCATCATTAAACTGGATATACATGTCTGGGGTATATTTATCATGCGCCTTTTTTCTTGATTCCAAACGTGCATGTTCATCCCACTCTACCCACATGCTATCAAAGCACGGCATAGCCCTATGCAACATAGCAAGCAATGTTTGTGGCTTAACAAAAGACGCTTTAACAATCTCGTCCAGAAGTGTGTTGTCCACTATAAACTTTTGCATTGTTGCCATATCAGCTTGCATATTGCGCCTCATAGCTTCAGCGACACTGCCGCCAGAATACATAGCAAAACCTTTCTTTGGTTCAGCCAAGGCCGCTTGCACCATGTTCGCCAGAACAGGACCGCCTTCTTCATTGACCAATTTGCGCTTTTTCATTTCATCAGCCATGCGCTCAACGCCATCCCATGTATTTGTCTCAGCCATAAACAACCTCCCCAAATGCGCCTAACTGCATGATATGATCTGCATCATCAGCATCCCAATCGCCACCATTCATGATTACTATTTTCCTATCATCTGGTAACAACTGAATGCCTTTCTGAATAACGTCTGACGACCATAATGTAACAGTCTCACCATCATCATCTTCCCATTCATCACCACCATGACGAATGATGATGTGAAAGTTTTTGATAAGATCATTGCCATCTTTAATTTTGAACTCCTGACCATAATCAACATGATCAATCCAATAGTTACTGCCGCCTTCAAGTACAGTAACCCACAAATCTTCAATCAGCTTTTTCCACTCATCATCTGTGGGCTGATATGTAATTGTAATTTTAGGAGCCATCGTTTTCCACCCTCAACCTTGCCTTGATTAACATTGACTGCGCTTCCTGCAATCCACCAGCAGCGCCAAGTAATAACTCGACTTCAGCTTCTGTGGCATCGCTTGTAACCAGTCCATGCACGGCGTTGATCGTTTGATTAAGCAACGCCTGTGCTTCCAGATAATTTGTTGATCTTTGCATATAAACCTCCATTGATAGTCGCTGATAACAGATATAAGAAGTGTTTGCATACTTGTCAACAAAAAAAACTAAGTATTTTTTTCACATTCTGCCGCGCATGCAAGATAACCACAGCCATCAATGTAATTATCTTCGTGACTCACATTACTTTTAATACGAGCAATTTTCAGCAGACTCATCATTACACCTACATCGCCCGGGGTAATATCCATTCCCAGATGCACTGACCAGTACCGAGCAATTGTTCGGAAATTATCTTCCATAGCGCCGTGATCTGCTGCTCGGTCTTTCGTTACATACTTCTTCGCTGTGTCCAGCACCTCTGCCCTTTTCATCTTATGCCCCTCAAAATAAACTTAATTGTTCTGGTTCACGCATAATTAAATCAATGTCTTTGTGCATGATTTCTGTAAATTCAATATCACAAAAGTTACCACAATCAGCCATGACAAATTTTTGTTCAACACCCTCTCTTGGATGCAATTCGTCCAGATAAACTCCGCGAATACAGGAGTTACCCACTTCACGTTCTGCCGCAGCCATACGATTAAATTGTTCGGGAAAATCTTTTCGTATTTTATTCCAGTATCCTTTACCGCCCTTTACACATCCAATGCAGTTATTGTTGCCATAACCCAACGTATACATCGTAGGACGTTTAATGCCAGCTTGTTCAAGGTAGAACAAACACTCTGGCTTGGTTAGTTTCTTTTCAATTAGCGGAAAGATAGGCTTAGCGTCTGGATACTGCTCCTTAAATCGAATAGCGCGATTGACCTCTTTCTTAGAATATTCAAACCCGAACACTTGTGCGTCATAACTCATTTCTTTTTCTAGCCGCTGTCGGACTCGTTTTTTCAACACAAGAGTACACCGCGCACCTCCGGGGCCATTAACATATTTATCCTTAGTAATGACCTCAAACTGATTGTTGTGCTTATGCGATTTGGTGATCATAATGTCCCGATCATACCACTCTTCGCATTCTCGAATAAATCTCTCATTATCATCGTGCGCCGTGTCTATATGAAAATAGATTGGCAGCACGTTTTCCTTACCATGTTTATCTATCGCCAGCTTTGTTGCCACCGCACTGGTAACGCCAGCCGACCACCAAGATATGATCATTATACGTTATCCCTCGCTGTAACAGCTTCGTATTCACCCCGACTCATAGGCCCATCAACTGCTCCGAGCCATACCCTGCCGCCTGTTGCGGTCAACTGAAACTTATCAATCCGACCATCCTGCTGCAATGTGCGAACATATCCTTCTAGTGTCTGCTTCCCGATGCCTTGCAGTATCTCAGGAGCATCAGCGTCCTCTGAACGCTTATGAACCCCGTTGTTGCCACTCATATGCGTTAGAGCCACACCTTCGCGCTCACAATGAATAATCCAATCAAACATGGCATCCATCTTCATCTCAAGCATCGTGCCACTACTCAGTGATTTAATCTCCTCAGTACGATCATTCAGCAGCCCAGTCATTGGATCCCGGACAAAATGCCGAACATTTCTACTGGCTGGCCCGTTAGACTTGACCACAGCGCCATCAAAACAACTGTTGCGCTGATATGGTAAACCTAACCGCTCACATGTCTTTTTGCCACGGGCTGTATCGACCTGCCACATGGCAAACGATGACCTGACACCATCAACCAAAGCCGTTGTACCCCGAATAAGATTACGAGCTTGCTCCGGTGTTTTAACCACTGCATCGTCTTTGATCTTGGTCATATGGTGGCAAACCAGTACAGATGCACCTGTTTCTGTTGCCATCCTAGCCAGCAGACCTGTTAAAGCAGCACCAGCAGCAGGATCAGCGTTGACATCCGCATGAACAAAAGATGCCAGAGGATCAAACACGATCAATTTCAAATTACTCATCTGCAAGATTTGTTCGTATATTTTTTCAAATTCTGCTGTTGTGCTGAACTCGCCGTTGGACTCATTCATAATTGCAAACACACCGCCCACATTTGGAAGCGATACAATCTTTAAATCATGCGGATAACCACGCCTTTCCTCAAACGGATCAAGCCGCTCAACCCGCCTGTGCATCTCAGCTTCGTCATCTTCAGCAGTAAAAATCACCACGTTCCCAAACTCTTTGACCAGACCGCCAAACGTGTTTGTCATTGGCTTTCCTGACGCCACCTTCATGCCCATGTCCAGTGTCATCATGCCCTTACCAGCATCACCTGCCGCAGCAAACAGAATAGGAACCCCGAGCGGAAACGTGCCATCAATCAAGAACTTTTGTTCGGGTGCGGCCCCGGCAAACCGACTGACAAGAAACGAATCATCAAGAAGATTAATATTTGTTTTGGTTATCTTAGCCTTAGTGTTAACAAATTCCTCTATATTGTAGCCCTCAGACAAAGCATCTGAAGCATCCCACCCTTCGGGCTTACCCATAGGCGGCGTAAGCATTGTGACCGACCTAGCACCAGCAGCCAAAGCAAAGTCCTGTATGAGATCAGCTAGTTTTTTGCCAGCAGGATCATTATCAGGCCACAAAATAAGCTCTTTGTTCTGCAATGGAGAAAAGTCAAACTGGTGAGCAGTCTTCTTTGTTAACGCACCAGCCCCGCCAATCGTACAGGTAGCTGTATATCCAGCATGGTTCAAAGCATCAGCACACTTCTCACCTTCAACCCATATAACACGGTCAGATGCTAATACATTCGGGATGTTATATAACGGGCGTATATCTGGGAACTTGGAATATGGTGAGCCTTCGACAAAGGGTCTGAACTCTTTCTTTGGCTTGCCCTTTGTATTTAACATGGGGTTGCCAGCAATGTCTTTTACATTGTACCGCCTGACGGAAACCAGCACCTCACCATCAGCATTGGTGTACACATACTCAGCATCATACGGTGAATTAGCGTTGTACTGCGGCCTAATAGGGTTTTCTATCGGCGCATTATCCCGAACAATTTCAGGCCCAGTGCTGTCGAGGTAACTGGCAAACATCTCCTTTATCTCTGGAAACTTCATACCACGAGCTTCCATCAATATCTTTACGATGCCCCCGATGCCAACACCGCCATTAAAATCCTGACCCTGCATAAAATGCTGCGAGGCAGTATCAATGTTTATTTTTAATGATTGCCCCGGATCGCCAAGCAGTGATCCAATATAAAATGTCTTGCCGTGAACACGACCAGCAGGGAACGTATCCTGCAAAATCCGAATTTGTTCGCCCTTGGGGACTTTACGAGAAATCTCCTCAACTATGTCATTACTACTAGATATAGTATTGCCAAACCTTACCACACTCATTATATTGATCCTCGTTAAGCATAATTGTTTTCAACTAGGGGCGGCTCATACCGCCCCTTCTTTTTGCCAACAAGTGTTGCGGAACTCGCACCACTTACAAACAAAATAATCATCATTCTGTGCAACACGCGGCAGCATGTCGTTGGCTTCTGTAGCTTTCAAGATTTGCACTGCTTTGTCACTGGTAGCTTGCGCAAGCTCACTGTTGAACGGAACCATCTCAATGTATATCTCGCTTGTGTTTTTGTTTAACACTGTAAATACACAAGGATTTTCAGTGAGATCCATGTAAGCTTGATACAATGCAACCTGTGCTGCGTATACCGGGTTGGCTTCTGCCACACCTTTACGAACAAATTCATTAAACTTCTTTTCAGATGCTGACTTACACTCCCACAACATAGGGTATGTCATATGCAATGGACCACCACATATGACCCCATCAATATGCCCCTTGACTTCGCCGCCAGCAGTCTCAAACCCAAATTGTTCGCCTTGTTTATCTGTGCGCAGGTCAAAACCAGCGTCACGGAAGTACATAATCATCATGTCTTCGATGGTATGACCAAGACCAAATATGCGTAATGTTTTGGCAGGGAACTCTTTGCCCTCGTCAACCTGCTGGTTCATGTATCGGTACTGGAGCTTGCGTGAGCATGGATCGCCAAGACTAGAAGCTCCAAGATACCTGCGCCTTGGTTGCTTACGCTCTTTTTCTACAATCGCACGATCAAGCTCTTTGATGATGCTTTGTGCATCAGAAAGGGATGTCTTGTTCTGTGAGGCCGATTCTGCCGCCTCCGTATCGGAAGTAAATTTCTGTAAGGTCTGTGCTAGAGTATTCATTATCAAGCCCTTCTGATATTCGTTTCAGGATTAGTGTTATAGCTAACACCTCCTCCTCATTTAAATCACATAATCGTTTTTCCCAGCCAATATTCCCGAACAATTCTCCTACTTGTTTTAATGAAGAGTCGGGTAATCCTCCTCGCGTATCCATTCTATAGCCTCCTTTGACAACGGGCCATATGTGCAGACATAAATATTTTCTACATCCTGAACATCGACTTCTGCCACCGCACCCTCAAAAGTTTCTTCTTTGCCCTTAATAAATTTGTACAACATGTTTGTGATCGCAATTTGCAATTCATCTTTATCATTAGGATCATTGAACAGCATGAAGTATGTCGCTTCAACGCATACATCATCCTCAAACAATATCTTTAATTTTATCTCACCCCGGTTCATGCGCTTCTCTTCTCTAAAATTATGTCATCAACAAGATGGTCAATAAAACGCTTATTCCAAACATAATTTAGCATACAAGCGGCTCTGTACTTAGTCCATGAAAAATCAATAGGACTTACATGAACACCATTTTTTGCTAACAATTCCCGTTGTTTAGAGCTAACTGCATCATTCAACCAACGCTTAGTCTTTTTTGCACTATCGCTTGTCTCATGCTGTCTCATAAAGTCGTCAGCAGATGCCATAACGTGTCTTTTAGTCCCAATAGAAATTACTCTGGTCTTACCCTCTTTTTTCTTCACAATTGCAATGCACAAACCATCTACGTCAGCAATCATTGCAAAACCATTAAAGCCAGACGCAGACATACAGGCTCCATTCCCGAACAAATCTATCCAACGAAACGGAGATCGTTCCATAAGATCCACTTCAGTTAAGACAAAATCTTCTAAAATTTCTGGTTCTGGACGCTGCCCTTCATGACCGCACATAGGACATTCTCGTGCATTCAACGGTATCTCGGCATCGCAGTTAGAGCATATCTTTAACGGAGCCTCGCCATCCACATCACTCTGAGCGCCATCCAGATTAACAGCATCGTCAAGCGATCCATGTGTTAATACAGACGTACCAAAATCCATGACAATGCAATCAGATTTAATAACGCCGGGAAATTCTTCCTGATCTACTGTACGCAGTCCGCGCCCAATCATCTGAACCATTGTGGCTTTGTAACTACAAGGTCTGGTCAATACGATGCAGGACACAGGCGGAGCATCAAAACCTTCTGTCAACACAGCCACGTTGACAACAACTTGAACATATCCAGTGCTTAAATCATGTAAGGTTTGCTCACGTTCATCTTTAGGTGTGTCACCTGTGACCGTTGCAGCATCAATACCGTAGGCTACAAATTCTTCGCATAAATCCTCGGCATGCTGCACTGTTGAGCAGAATACAATCGTCTGGCGATCACCAGCTTTGTCATCCCACTCTTCGACCACACGCTTATTAATTGCGCGACGGTTCATAATGCGTTCAACCTGCGCCATGTCAAAATCGGATATGGTTTTGCGTACTTCGTTCAACTCACTCCGCACCCCAACATCAATCACATATGTCTTTGGCGGTACAAGGAATCCTTCACGAATTAACGTGGAAATTTCTATCTGGTGGCTACAGTTCGTAAATACGTCCCGTAAGCCCTTCTTATCGCCACGGTTAGGGGTAGCGGTAAAGCCAACGATTTGAACCCCCTCATTGGCCTCCTTTGCGGCGTTAATGATACGTTGATATGTATCCGCAATGGTATGATGCGCTTCGTCAACCACGATCAAATCAACTTTGGGCATATTGTCCAAGTTTTTCTCGCGGCAAAGCGTCTGTACCATTGCAAATACAGCGTCACCTGACCAATCCTTTTGTGCAGCGTTTACTTCACTGGTCTTCAAGGATGGGTTTACAAGGTGAAATTTACTGGAGTTCTGTGAAACAAGTTCGTCACGATGCTGTAGCACAAGCACATTTTGTGAACTCTTATAGCGTTTGCCAACCAAGGCGGAAAGCATGATTGTCTTTCCAGCCCCGGTTGGCGCAACGACTAAAGTGTTACCGTGCTTGTCCAGTGCATCAGAAGCATCGTTTACAGCGACTTCCTGATACTCACGCAAGATCATCGTACTAGCCTAGTCTATACCTGTGAGTACCTGACTTTTTATCGTAGGTCTTCACAATCTCATAGCCAGCCTTTTTAATCAGGTAGATATGATTATAGACAGATGATCGTTTCTTTCCAACAACAGCATGTACCTCATCAATTGTCGCTCCCTTCTTGCGCGAAATCATCTTGAATGTTTTTTTTGCAAGTTTAGGAATGTCATCAATAGAATGAGTAACATATGGCGGAACACCATCTTCAAACTTAATGTCGAAAGTGGGGGGCTTTACGGCTCCAGCGCCCCCCTTACTGGATCTAGCGACCCTTTGAGGTTTGCCGCTAATAAATGCCCACAGTTTCTCTATCGCGCCCATGATGGTGCTACCCCCGCCGTTGCTGTAGTCGGTTGCGGTGCAGGAGATTGAGCCACTGGTGCTTGTGCAACTGGCGCTTGCGCGACAGGTGCAGCCTGTCCTGTACTTTGAATATAATTAGGCGAGTCTGGTGTCAAGACTGTTTTGATCTTGTTACGATCAGCGTAACCATTATTGCCTTTTTCAATTCCTAAAGTGCAGCAGACAGTCATACCGTTGATCATATGGATGCCTTGAATAGACGCACGTTTTGCTATAGCGTCCTCGCTCTCGTCTTTTGGAGAGATACCAAAGCCACTATCAACCATCTGCTTGATGGTGTTCAAACCAATCTTTCTAGCTTTAGACATACCATTCTCATCCTTGGCATCGCCATCAACAAAGATGTTCTGCCAGACTTTGCGCTTGTCAAAGTTACCGCCCATAATGGTTAACTCAATAGGCAACCATTTTGCGCTAGTGGTTTGAGACTGCTTAAAGTATTTACCAGCACCATATTCAGGAATTTCAGTGTCACCACCTTCCAGTTTGATGATAGCACTAACAATAGTTCCATCAGGGATAAGTTCAAAGTCTCCACTTCCGCCTTCAATTGGCGGTACATTGTTTAGGTCAAGCATCTACGTTTTCCTCTTCTTTATTATTGACCGTTTTTGGATTTACAAAGTTCATGGCCTCTGGTCTTGGGCCGGACATTTTTTCAAACAACTTATTAAGATGCGGCTCTTCAACAGCGTCAAGTCTGCCGCTTCTGTCTTTGGCAGGATAGCCCCACTGGTTTAGTGTGTCGCAGACAAAGGCTCTGAATTTAGTGCCATCGTCAGCGGTGAGTGTTGTCATCGTGATTAGTTCATCAACGATACCCGGCAACTCACGCCCAGTCTTTGCACCTTCAATCTGCAAGTCGTAAGTAATGCGTCCATAGTCATCCGTCTTCTCATCAAGGATGCCAACAAAGATTACATTCTTCTCACGAATATGTTGAAGGTGTGTCAACCATTGCATCATCTCACGACCTTGAGCGCCATACACTGCACGAGTGTCTAACTTGCCTGTGCGATCTGATCTAGCTTCTGGTTGATTTTGATTATATGAAAAGCAAAGCCGACCAGCTACAGTAATACTATCAATGAAGATTGTATCATATTTGCTCAACAGCTTTTCTGGATCACCATAGGTTTGACACACATATTCATAATGCGCCATGCTATACGGTGAGTCCTCATTTAATGCAGGGTTTCCTCCACCAAGGAAGCATGCAAAGTCTCGGCACTCAGGCCATGTACGCGGTCTGATAACGTCAACTTTACATCCTTCGATAGCGGCATCACCAGCTTCCAAGTCCATGAACAATGTTTTGTCCATATCCAAGGTACGCACCAGTGATGTCTTCCCCACACCTGACGGTCCGCCAATCACGATCTTGTGACCGCGCTTCTCAGCCAACCGCTCTTCTGCGCTAATTATTTTTAGCATTAACTTTCCTCCCTTCTTTTAAGATCAACAGACACGCCCTGCAACTCAACGGTACGAGCCTCAGACAATGCTGCTTTGAGATCTGGTGTGGCATTCTGAAACTTTGCTTCCGGCACACTGTATTTCACAGTGGCAAGATGCCTAGCTGTATCCTCATCCAAAGAGTTGAGAACACGCAACAGAATAGTTTCATCCCATAAGACCTTCTTACGAAAATCAACAGTGACTTTGAAATCACCACTGTTCATAGAAGTCTGACCAAAATCCTTGCCTTGTTGTGCAAGTTGCATCTTGGCAGTTTCCTCGAACTGGTCTTTGAGAGAATTGTTAACGATCTTCAATTCTTTTTGCAGATCGTCAATTTGAGATTTGAGATCTTCACGCTTGTCAAACAAAGCGGTTAGATCATTAGATAGATTAAATGAGTTCATGCTCACTTCTCCGTTACAAAGTTGTGTGGAGATGTGATTCTCCACAAAGGTTATATCGCTAGATACAACTGGAAGATAAGCATGCAATCTTTTCAAGTCAAGCGTATTTTGAGAAAATTTGTATTATTTTTTTTAGACAGGTAAATCTCAATTCCATAAACAGCTTTCATGAGTTTCTTTTTGAGTTTAAATTCAGAGGTTTCCACGCCTTTGGCATCTTCAACAACCTCTTCAAGATTACCATGATCATCTACTTTGTTATAACGAAAGTCAGCCACATATTTACAAATCTTTTGATCATTGACCACAATCTCGTATGAGATTTGTCTTTCAAGATCTACGATATAACCAGCCTTTTCCATAGCCGTAAGCTCACCCCATCTCTCTGCTTCCCACTTGGAATCAAACTTAATTCCCATAAAGGTAGTCTTTCTGGCACCGTATTTGTTTGTCTTGCGTTTATAGTTGT
>Ga0209348_1001394_pt1 | contig 11766 bp, 19 predicted proteins | sample ETNvirenome_2_30_FD_184065 | JGI IMG/M metagenome (GOLD analysis project Ga0209348, IMG submission 184065) | Marine viral communities from the Pacific Ocean - ETNP_2_30 (SPAdes) (version 2) | ecosystem: Environmental > Aquatic > Marine > Oceanic | place: Pacific Ocean | collected 2013-06-22 | reverse complement strand
TGTGACAAGAGAGATATCAATATTCCTAAAAGTAAACTTCGCCAAAATCTACAGTCATAATAATATACGTAGATAAATATATTTGCTCAAGGCAATAACAGGCAAATATAAAAGCATAGGCAAATGAAAGACAAAGAACTAAACGACATAACAAGGCTGTACGATAGATTCATTAGGCAATGTCCAGGCACAGAAGAATACACGCATAGGCTAGCCGAGGAAACTCGCATCATCCTTCAACTACGTTTCGTAGACTACTTCATCCAAATATGTGACATCATTGCAATGACACGAGACATACCACACATGACACGTGGTAGTGCTGGTTCGTCGTTGGTCTGTTACCTACTGGGCATAACAGATGTGGACCCAGTGGAGTGGGACATACCCGTGGCAAGATTCCTCAATCCCAATCGAGACGACCTACCTGATGTTGATATAGATTTCCCCCATCACAAGCAGGACGAGGTCATGCAGAGGATCTTCAAGAAGTGGCCCGGACGCAGTGCTAGGATATCTAATTATGTGCTCTATAAAGATAAATCAGCAAGGCGTGAGGCGGCCAAACGTTTGGGTGCCAAGGGTAACCTACCCCGCAGGTTCACATATGATTCGCTAGGCATAGACACCAAAGAAGCCAAGAGGATCGAAAATAAATTGAAAGGCAAGAAGAGATGCATATCAAAACACTGCGGAGGAATACTAATGTTTCAAAGACAACTACCAAAGAGCCTGTTCACGGCGGAAAATCAAATACTACTAGACAAGAACGAAGTGGAGGACCTGGAACACCTAAAGGTGGACATTTTAGCCAATCGTGGTTTGTCACAACTCATAGAAATAGATCCAACCATGAAACTAACAGACTACCCGGAGGAAGATGCCGCTACCTCGGACCTTTTGTGTCGGGGAGACGTGTTGGGAGTGACACAGGCAGAGAGTCCTGCCATGAGGAGGCTGTTCAGAGCGATACAACCAAAGAGTAGCAAGGACTGTGTGTTTGGGACGGCACTAATAAGACCAGTGGCAGTTTCCGGTCGTAAGAAGGCAACCATGTTCCATGATTGGAGCAAGGAGCGTATGAGTGACACTATAGTGTACGAGGACGATGCCATAGACAGGATATCAGAAGTTCTAGGCATAGACAAGTATGAAGCGGATATGTATAGGAGAGCGTTTGCTAAAAAGAACGAAGAAAAGATCATGGAGTTTATATCGAGGTTAGGCAATCATCCACGCAAGGATGAAATAATAACAATGCTACAATCCTTGTCTGGGTTTGGTTTATGTAGAGCCCATGCTGTGAATCTAGGGAGACTGATATGGGCACTTGCATATCAGAAAGCACACAACCCAGAAAAATTCTGGAGGTCTTGTTTGAAACACTGCCAAGGTTCTTACAAGCGTTGGGTATACAGGACTGAAGCAAAACGTGTTGGGATAGAAGTTGTGACACCAAGCAAGTCTGACAAATGGGATACTCCTGAGTTCCAATATAGAAAGTATGGCTGGTGGAGTCAGAATGACTTCATGCCGGGAATGTATGTAAAAGAACTGTACATGGATAAAGTGGAGTTCGCCGGAATGATAGCCAACGGCAGAGTGTTCCGAGGAGACAAAGGAAGATATGTAACATTTTTAACGTTAGGTGTAGGCAATGGTGAATACATAGATGTGACCATAAAGAAAGCATTTGCCTACAGTGATCATGATGTGGTCTGGGGACAAGGAACAATAAAACATTCTAACAATTCAGACTATGTTGACTGCTACGACTCCAAAGGTTTTAGATTAGAAAAATTCATCCATAACTAACGTAATCATGCAAAGATGTAGAGATTTCGAAAAGACATTTACGTTAGTTCCGAGCACCTGGCACCGATGCCACCAGTATGCAATCAATGACATACTGATGCCTAATCTTAGAAACGTTTGGAGTTTTGGTATCAGTAAAGAATGTAGAATGGAGGAATGGATCAGAAGGCACAACAAGAAAACAAAAATTTATACATGGGATCCAACTCCAATCAGTCAGGCAACAATAGACAAGGCAAACAGCAGGAGGGCTAACATTATACACACCAACAAGGCTTATGATCCAAAAAACAAAACACTGACTTTTTACACAACAGATCCTACAAAACGATGTTACAGTTTAGAAAATTTTGATCCGGAAAATTTGGTGCATTCATATTCCGTTGACTGTACCAGCATAAAAGATATTTCAGCAACCTTGGGAAACAATGTTGACCTAATAAAATTTGACATCGAGGGCAGGTGGTATGAGATATGCAATGAAATACTAGATTTAGACCTTCCAGTAAAACAAGTTGTGGGCGAGTTCGAAATGTACATGGGGGACACTGACACTGAGTTCAAAAAATTAGAATCAATAATTGAAAAGTTCAAATCAAAAGGATATTCAACTTACTGTAATAGATTACTTCCAGAAATAAATTCAGGGCACATACCCAACAACCCGTGTGTTGAACTCGTATTCATTAAAATTTAAAATGGCCAAAAGCATCAAACAAGTAAAAACTAAAAAAGCCATCCTCGCCTCGCTGTTGAGAAAACTAAAATCATATAGGAAGATAGATCAAGAAGAAAAAAAATTGTTGCAGGATTTTATCAACTTGGATCCTATATTTGCTGGACGTCTAGATAAATTTGATTTCCATGGCACAAGAGAAAAATGGATACAGTTTCATGCAGAATATAATTTTAAAATAGACACAGGACACTGGATGGAGTTTGGGGTAAGAGAAGGATCAACGATAGAACAGTTTTTAAAATACAATCCAAATGCACACATTCACGGCTTCGATTCATGGGAAGGACTTCCAGAGGCATGGGACGTTGGCAATAAAGTATACCAACCAGGGGACATGGCAGTACCAATGCCTAAGTTTGATAAACGAGTTGAACTTTGGAAAGGCTGGTTTGAAGATACAATCGATCCATGGAAAGCCAAACACCATGGACACATACAACTTTTACACGTTGACGGAGACCTTTATTCATCTGCAAAGACTGTGCTTACAAAACTTAATGACAGAATTATTCCCGGCACAGTGATTGTATTTGATGAAATAGCAAACTGGAGATTAGCAGGTAAGATGAGCGAATGGTGTAATGGCGAATGGTTGGCCTTATTAGAGTGGACTAAGGATTTTAATCGCAAATACAAACCTTTAGCACGTAGTTGCCTGAACCAAGCCAGTATTGAAATCTTAAAGTAGGCTATTCTGTCTAACAAAAAGATTTAATTCATCTGCCCATCTATGATGCCCAGTTTCGTTTGGGTGTCCATCGTTTGCAGATTTAGTCCATCCGTTTTTAGCCACAAATTCAAAATGGCTTTGAAAGTAATCTTTGTTATTAACTTTTACCTTGTGGTCCGCTGACGACCTATTGTTTAATTGCATTTGCACGTTTTCTTTAGCGTAGGCACTAGTCTCAAAGTTATAAAAATGTTTTCTATCTATTTGATCTTTAAGTAATTTTAAGTCCGGTCTAGGCTTACCGTCAACTTCACTCTCTGGAAGATCATTTGTAAGTGCATGATAAAAAACGTATGGTATGTTATGAAATTTTAAGAAATATTGTAATGATAAGATATTGGTGTAAAGTTTCACAGCACTGGCCAGCTCTATATCAAAATCCTTGTCTCGCATAAAAAAATCATGATGTGGCAACTGCCATGTGCCCCATTGAAAATCAAATTTTAACAATTCACCTTTGATGCCTCCTTGCTTTTCTTTTGGTGTGGCCATACTGCTGACATAATCCCACCTGTATCCGGTAGTCCATCCTATGCTCACAAAAGTGTCTTTAATTTTATCTGGATTCTTGAAAAACCAATGCATGGTTGTGTTCACTATCCTGTCATTGCCCCTACCACCCTTTGCGAGATTGATTGTAGGCTCCTGTATTTCTAAAAGTTTCCCTAGGGTTTGATGGCAACTGCCGTACGTCTTTTTTGTGCTAAAACTACAACCGTTACTTAAATGATATTTCATATACTCTTACTTACGTGTTCCCAACATTCACCCGATTCAAATTCCTTAATACTCCATTGGCAGTGTGCAATTTTGTTTACCCATTCCGACTTATCGCCGCGATACGGATTTTCAATCTCATTTATCTCTTTACTGCTTACTTCATATACCATACTACCTGTGTCGCAGGCGATATTCGGTATGCCCTGTAACACTGCGTCTATTCCAGAACCTGAGGTATAGGTCACTGTGCACCAGGCTTTTTGTAATTGCTCCTGTATGGGCATGAAGCCTTCTTTCAAAAGATCTGTCTCTTGCCAATGCACATCCGCAACTTTTAAAATTTTTTCCTGTAGTTGTTTATGTAGCGTGGACTTTCTGTACAAAGGATGAGGCCTTACAATAATTTTCATGTCGGTGTGTTTCCGTATTTCATGTAATGTGTTCTCTGTCCAATCGAAAACATCAGCACCCCTCATGCTGGCGTCACCGACTTTCTGCATACACAACAAAATGTAATCTCCGGAGGACTTCCATTTAACATTTGGGTCATAGCCGTTTCTCTCAAACACCTTCTTTGATCTATCCTCAGTGATATGTTCAAATCCCCAACGTGCATCGTCCCAAAGGAAACCGTTAACACCTACCCTAAATTCATTATGGAATGCTGTTGTTATTGGCCTGCCTATAAGTTGTGTCTCCAATTGTACGTAGGGCATACCACTTTCAATGACCTTACCCTTTCCTCTGTGTGCTGGCTTGCCACGTTCTTTCTTGTAACTGCCAAAGATTACAGCACAATCGTATCTGTGTGCCTGGGAACTGTCCACCATTTCGCCGCCACAGCCCATGGCAAATGATTGCAGGTAGTTCAAATAGTGTTCGTTGTTGGCTGTGTCCTTAATTACCGCTATTCGCATGGAGTATTTACGTAGCGAAGCGAAAGCGTAAACTTTACCAAGTATGCGTTCTTTAGAAATTACGCGACAGCGTAAAAGCGTAAAGCCGACCTGACCTGGACGATAATTAACAGTAGCAATGGGAGTAAGACAATGGGCATCCACTACGATTACAAGAGCACCAGAGGTGCCAAAAAAATGCAGAAGCAACAGCAACGTGAGGAGCGTAGGCGCAGGAAGAAAACACAGCCGGCCACCACTCCACGACAGGACGAGACTCGGCCCTTGACCCTCGACATGATAACTGACCCAGACAGATGATAAACCGCAGACTGTTTGACCACTACGGCATCGACACCCACAAGGACCTGCGTATCAAGAGCAGGTGTGCGAGGCCCTACGACACAGTGCTGATAGACAAACAGGGCAGTTGCTACGCCTGTGAATGCACAGCGTGGTTGCCACAGAGCATAGGCAACCTACAGATCAAGAGCCTGGCGGAGATAGTGGGTTCTGACATGCACCGCCACCTGCAGGGTTCCATAGCGGACGGCACCTATCGCTACTGCAACAACAGGCAGTGCACCTACATCAAGAAGAACATATTCAAGCAGGCCGCCGGGGGCATCAGGCACCTAAGACTGGCCATAGACGACAGTTGCAACCTCAGGTGTCCCAGTTGCCGCAAGAAGCTGATATTCCACAAGGAGGGCTCCGCACACAGACTGGGCATCAGACTGGCGGACAGGATAAACGAATGGCTGTACGACCACGATGGACCCATACAGGTGCACATCGGATCCGACGGTGACCCGTTCGCATCTCACGTGTACAGGCACTTCATGGAACAGACCCCGGAGCGTGACAACATCAAGTATTCCATACTGACCAACGGACTGATGTTTAAGGAGTTCCACACGCGGGTTCCCTACGTGATGCAGAACCTCAACGAGCTGGGAGTCAGCATAGATGGCGCCAGCAAGGAAACCTACGAGAAACTGCGGCTCGGTGGCAGGTGGGACAAGATCAACGAGAACCTGGAGAGCATCGCCGATGCCAAACGCAAACACGGATTCAAGTTCATACTGTACTTCGTGGTGCAGAAGGACAACCATCACGAGATGGACGACATGCTGGCCCTGGGTGAACGCTATGGTGCCGACCGAGTCAACTTCTCCCTGATAGAGGACTGGGGAGTTCTACCCGACTTCGAGTCCAAACTGCCTCCATTGGAAGATCGTGGGTTTAAAGAGATGCTGGAAAGGTGTGGCCGATCAGAACTGGGCAACACATGGGTGTATAGTTAGTTCGCGACTGTGTTGTAAATCTTCATTATTTCCTTGAGTGTGCCAGGATGCACGGACTTAGGTGCACAGGTACCACATACACATTTGGTCTGGGCACAGATCAAAGTTGGTAGTTCCTGTTGTGTCCTCATCTCCTCTATGTAGTCAGGCATGGTGTTTATGTCCGCGATTGGTCCTGTTGTGCCATCTAACCTGACCCTGCAGTCCTTGTTGGTGAAGTACTGCCCAGTGACATTGTTGCCGAACAGGAAAAATTGATTTGCGGAACAGTGCCAACCCTTGAATCCATCTGGTCCACGTGGAACCAGCGTGTTGGTCTTTCGCAGTTTCCTGTCGAAGCACACCTTACGTCCACCACAACAAGCCCTGGCCTGCACACCGGCTGTTGTGCCATGTTTCCAACCCATCAGCTCTACTGGGTCAATGAATTCTCCCAGGTCTGTGAGATGCTGTTTGCTGTACATTCCCAAAGGCCCGTCCAGCAATCTTGGCCTGGCGTTGACTCCTTTTTCCTTTGCCCACCGCAGGAACTCCATGCAATCGTCCCAGTGATCAGCGTGGGGATACATGCAGACTATGGTGTCATGTTCCTTTTTGATCTCACCGAGATATAGAAGATTGTTCCTGAACATTTTTTTCAATTTTTCAGCACCCTGGCTGTGGTAACTCATTGTGATTCCCTCGACATGTTCGCAGATGAGTCTCCAAGACTTCTCGGTCGCTGTACCGTTAGTTGTGAGTCTTCTTTTCAGTTTCCAATTATCTTTGTACTGTTCGTATCTTCTAGAAGAATGTACCATCAGTTCTATCACGTGAGGATGATAGATGACTTCACCTCCTAGCATCTGCATAATGACTTCTTTGGATGCCTGTTTCTTGTGAGACATTACAACATCAACGTACTCGTACATCTGGTCGAGCATGAGCAAAGATTGTTTGACGCTAGGGTGTTGGATCGAGTTATCGTGTCCTGTTGGTCCTATTGGACAATAGGCACAGTCGTAATTACATTTCAAAGTCACTAGCCAGTCTACCAGCAAACTCATTCTTTGGTTGGGATGATATGCAGGTTCGATTGTTTGTATGGACATCACCAATATTTAACTTTTGAAATTTTACCTATTATTTTTGCTGGCCGTAAATATGAGCATGTCGAAACGTTACGATGTCCATATGAATGAAAAGTGTCAAGTTGTCAGCATATTCGGAACCTACGTTTATCCCATACACGGCGCCGGATACAAGACTCTGTTCGACGAAGCAGATATGACGTTCACCAATTATGAACTTACAGCGTGTCCTACGATAACTGTGCTTCTGCGAGATCCTTTTGAAAGATTCAAGACAAGTTTGCATTCATACTGTGAGCAACATAAAAAAGGACTAAAAGAAGTTTACCAAAAGATAAAATCGGGCAAACTAATGGACAACACTTGGTTGCCACAATACGTTTGGCTAGGTCACCTTAACAAACACTACAGCGGGCCTGTGCATCTAAAATCTTTCACTGAAATAAATCAAATCACACATCGAGATCAAGAGCAAAAGCACACTCAGGCCGACGTGGAACCTATAGACGGTATCGTTAGGGTGGACAAGCATTTGATGAGGTCCATCAATAAAACAGTTGACTTGACTGAACTTGTTAGGCGATATAAGGCTTTTCTATTTTAATTTAGTTCCAAACTTTTCCAAGAACAGTTGAGCGAAACGCTTGTGATGTTCAACACCATAATGCTCTCCATCTTTGGCGTAGTTTGGTTCGTTGTATTGTTCACGCTGTGTGCGTGAGTCCCAATATGGCCAACAGTTTTTTATAGTGTAAGTTTGCAACACGTTAAGTCCATCAAAGTGCTCGTGGTATGAGTCCTGTGCAAAACAATGAAAAGTTTTACAATTATTTTTCTCAGCAAACTTTTCTACAAAAAATAAATTCTTAAGCAAGTTGTGTTTGTCTGTGTGTTCGTCTTCGCTTTTTAAACGCTCGTCATAACTCATAAGTCCTTGAGGATATGATCCTAGTCTCTCCCTGCGGCTCCAGAATGGCCAACAAACAATAATGATACGCGGATCGATCAGTTTCTCGCAACCATACAGGACACGAACAATTTTGTCTGCACTTGCTCCGGGCTGTCCAAGATTCCAATATCTAAGTCGTTGTGTGTTGTGTTGGGAAAGAAAATGTACCCAATGTTCGTTGTCTTCATTACCTTGTCCAAATGTGTGTGAACATCCAAGCACCACGACATTCTTCTTTCCGTCTGGCATGGGCTCCCATTCCGGACATCTATAACCGTGGCTATTGGTTTTGTAATCTATAAGTGGCTTTCTGTTTATTCCAACACTTTCAGGTAGTTCTCTGTCTGTATAGTATCCGTGTTTCATTTTACTTTGGCAAGTTTCTTGTTCAATAAGTGTTGGATGTATAACTCCATAAAGCCCATCCTCCCTTTGTTTCCGAACATGCTAGGGTACTTCATTCTACCCAACATCAAAAATTTCTCGTCAGCAAATAGATCAAGCCTGTTCCTTTTGTATCTAAATTCTAACGCCTTGTTCTTCCATAGATACTTAACGAGTTTGGATTCGTCTAGAAACATTTGCTCGGCCAGTTTTGGAGGAATGTTTTCTTTGAATTTTTTTAGTTTAATCGAATAGAATTTCTTCACGTGTCTATTTACTGGCGTTTGGTGTGCCCGGCAGGATTCGAACCTGCGACCCCAAGTTTAGGAAACTCGTATTCTATCCAACTGAACTACGGGCACAGAGTTGGCGGTCCCTAGGGGAATCGAACCCCTCTTTCGAGGATGAAAACCACGTGTCCTAACCGATAGACGAAGGGACCTTATATGGTGGAGGATAGGAGAGTCGAACTCCTGACTCATCCATGCCATGGATGCGTGATCCCACTTCACCAATCCCCCAAATCCACCAATCACATGCAAGGCCAATGACTTTTTTGGTGTTTTTGGTAAACTTGGCATAATTGGTATTTGTGGTGCCGCTTCACGGATTCGAACCGCGGACCTACTGATTACAAATCAGTTGCTCTACCGGCTGAGCTAAAGCGGCGTCACAGTTATAATACTACACTATAAAACGCCTGTAGTCTACCTGTTAAACGCACACAGAAGCACGTACACGCATGGTAAAAGTGTGTCTGGAGCAAGTGTATGTCTGCATAGATTACCATTATATATTATGTTTAAAATGCAGGCCTGGTATGTTGACAATGCATAAATAAAAGTTTAAACTATTCTAAAGGAGCAATTGAATGAGAGATGTTAATTCATTACTGGCATACGCAAAACAGATGCAGAAAAAAGCCAAAGAGGCTCTGCTTAATAAATCCATGCGTAAAGAAGTAAACGTGGGGGCAAACGGCACACAAAGTTACATCATTAAGAATGGGCCTAACACAGGTAAGGTTGCCGACAAAAATAAGTTTCAATAAAACAACAGCAGATTATTTTAAATCTCCTTGGTGTAAATATTTCGCATGACCAAAGAATTTGAAAGATACTTAATCGTAATATTGCTTCTGCTCCTTATTGGATTGAGCGGGTGCGTATCAAAACAAAAGCCGATGGAAACCAAAGAGCCAAAGGCTCCAACAACAATTGACACCATAGGAAAACTAAATGCAATTAGCAACGTGCTAGGATGCCTGTTCGATCCAACGCCTTGCCAAAAAGCAAACAAAAAATTACAAGACGAATTAAACAATGGCGACTCCAAATAATTTTAAGGTAACAACAGCGATAGGCGAAACTGATAATTTCATAGGAGCCGAAATCAGTTTCTATCACATAACTCTTAAAGACAACGGTGCATCCGCGGTAGACGTAAGGACCGAACTGGGCTTCGACGAGGCAGTACATAATGTCATACGTGCAGTGCTGGACAGAGGCACAATAGTGCATCAGAGGATAGACAATGCAAACTCCGGCAGAATTGACATAGCCATGGAGAGGGCTGGTTGGACAGCGGCCACTTTACAGACCGCTATACGTGATCTTGGCGCAACTGTTGGTGTAAACGATGTGGATCTACGTGGCACTGTGGTAACAGAAACTGAGCTAAAACTAGACGCAAGTTAAAATAAATACAACTAGTCAAGGAGGACAAATATGTTTATAACAATTGGATTCATAGTTGGTTTCATCGCAGGATGGTGGGTCAACGAAAAAGTAGAAAACTTAGGAGAAAAGATTAATCCATTAAAATGGTTTAAGAAATAATAATATGTTCAAGAAAATTAAAATGCCAAAGATCAAGATGCCTAACGTTGTAGGCAACGTAAAAGCGTTAAGCAAAAAGATCGGTGAGGAAGTTAAGGGTTCAACAAAAGGTGCTGTAAAAAGCGTAAAAGGTTTGAATCCATTTAAAAAATAATGATAGAGGGTTTGGTATGTTCAGATACATCGGAAGACTATTCGAGTCATACAAGAAGTTCTTGTTGGAATCCTATGAGCCACCAAAGCCCACTATCTATAAATTAGGCAACAAGAAGTACGTAAAAGTAAAACGCCTAAGGACGTCATCAAAGTCAAAAGGTCCATATCTCAAATAATTTAATTTACTATTTGTAAATTTTGTAAATTTAAATTTACAAAAGATTTACATCGTTTACAGCGTATGACTTGATTTTCCACGGTTTTGTGTATAAGTTTACAATAAGTAAATTTACAAACTTTAATTTACAAAAGGAAACAAACAATGTACGCAGACAAAAAGAAAAGCAAAAAAATTTATGTAGAAAGCAAATGTGTTTCTCGTGACGACTGTTGTTGGGATGAAACACCTGATACGGAGATCGCTACTGTAAATGAAGAGTATCATGAACAGTGGCCAGAACATTGGAAGGTAATACAGTAATGTGGCCTTACACAGACGAAGAAGCAGACTATCTTGCGTTCCCTCAAAAAGAGAGTGGTCCTAAGCAATGGGATCAATCTGGATGGTATTGGGAAAGATACAAAGACAAGTGTTTGAATGAACTGGCTCCCTTAGAGGATCTAACAGAAACTGAACAGCCGTTTAGGTTTGCGGCTTAATACTAATATTATTTTCTCGGTCTAACTTTGATTTTGGCTTTTTGGCCACCATGCTGATAGCCCATGTGATATGCCACAGCAATGAAAGTGGCGATTAATAGTGTGTGCCAAATGTAAAACATACTATTAATTATTCGAAATCAGATCTAATGATGTGTTTTCTCAACGCCCTTGTTAGCTCTTCTATCTTGTCTATGATGCTGATCAGGTTCTTGTCTGTAATATATCTCTGTTTCTCTCGTAGCCTGTCATACTCTTTGAGTGGTATGGTCACTGTGCTCTGTTCGTTCTCGTATGTGTTGTCCACGTCTCTGTCATCCACGCTTGTCATCATTCCTTGTCATCCTCCGTTCTGCTTGTGATCACCTTGTCGGCCAGTCCATACTCCACTGCTTCTTCTGGAGTCATGAACTTGTCCCTCTCCATGTCGTCCTTCAGCTTCTGCAACGGCTGTCCCGTTGTCTTCTCGTATATCTCTGTGAGCTCTTTCTTCCATCTCAGT
>Ga0209348_1001393_pt1 | contig 11779 bp, 18 predicted proteins | sample ETNvirenome_2_30_FD_184065 | JGI IMG/M metagenome (GOLD analysis project Ga0209348, IMG submission 184065) | Marine viral communities from the Pacific Ocean - ETNP_2_30 (SPAdes) (version 2) | ecosystem: Environmental > Aquatic > Marine > Oceanic | place: Pacific Ocean | collected 2013-06-22 | reverse complement strand
AGATGATGCGAAAAGAGCTCAAGAAGAAAGAGCCGCAGCTGAATCAGAAGCAAGTATTGCAGCTAGTGAAGCACTAACTGAACAACGCCGTGCACCAAAAGAGAGCACCGTAGAAAAAGATACAAGGGATATAATCGCTAGATTTAATACACTTGGTATACCAGTTTATAAGCCAGATGGAAGTTATACTGAAGAATTTAAAGAAGCTCTTCTTGCAAAAGGTCGTATAAGTGAAAAAGCACTAGGAAGTGGTTTACTAACCGATGCTTTAGCTAGAGAATTTTTAGAGCAAGCTAAAGGAGATAAAGAAGAAGCACGGAGATTAGCTAAAGAAGCTGGATACACAATTAGTTAAAACAATGGCTGATATTTTCGACAGATTGGATTCTGAAAAATCTGGCGATGTATTCGATCGCTTAAGTGCAGTTGACTCAAAGCCTAAAGATATATTCGACAGAATATCGCAAACCGATGAAGTAAAAGAAGAACCTTCTCTTGGTGATATAGGAAAAGGTCTTGTCGCCGAAGTTGCATTAGGCGAAGGATTAAAGTACGGATTAACTACAGCTGGTGCATTGATTGGTGGTCTTCCGGGAGCAGCAATCGGTTACGGAGTAGGTGCTTTAATAGGAGGTATAACTGGCTCACTAACAGCTCAAAGAATCGAGGGCAGAGACGAGTACAGCTGGGGTCGTGTAACCGGCGATACTTTATTAAATACATTACCTCCATTTGGCAAAGTAGCCAAAGGTGCAAAGCTGTTACCTAAATTAGCTATCAGAGGTGGTACTGGTGCCGCAGTTGGTGCTACAGCATCAGCTACTCAGCAGTTAATTGATGAAGGCGAAATAGATATGGATAGATTGCTAGTTGCCTCCGCAACTGGTGGAGTCCTAAACATAGGACTAGGTGCCGCCAGTGATGTACTATCTAAGAGCTACGCTAAAAAACTTTCTGGTAAAACCCCAGATGAAGTTGACGAACTATACAAAAAAGGAGACGTAGATGCAGTAAATGTAGTGGATGGTGTTACTGGAGGAAATCCAAGAACGGTAGGTAAACGATTAATGGATTCCGTAAACTCCTATATAATACCCACTAAGGTTTTAGGTCGAGGAACATCAGAAGCCATAAGAGAAGCTCAATCAAAGTTTGAGGCAGCCGCGGACTCAGCGATGACAGCTGGCAAGATTATTGACAACGCTTACACAAAAGCATCTAAGGATGGACAAGATTCTATTGATAAATTTATACGAGGAGAAACAGATGAACTCATAGATGAAGTATCTGATCTTAAACAAACATTAATGGATGCTAGAGCTTTACAAGAAAAAGCACAAAAAGATTTATTAGACCTAGATGCAGCCGGAGATATTAATTTAGATTCACTACGTCGTAAAGCTATCGAGGACAGTATAAGAAGTGGAGGATACAAAAGGACAACATATAAGTTCTTTGAGGACGCTGATTATCAACCATCAGAAAAAGCTAGGAATGATTTGATAAATTCATTCAAGAAAGCTGGAAAAACAAATGAAGAGATTGAGCAGTTCTTAGCAAACCTAGACGGACTAAAATACGGAAAATCAAAACAGAGTATATACCAACAGCTTTCTGCGGATGGATTTAATTTCTTGAGTGCAAATAAGAACTTCTTAAAAGAAAAAGATGAATTGCCAAAAGAGTTACAAGAATACTTAGGTATATACACTAGACCCGGCGAAAAGATAGAGGCTACACTAAAAGGATTAGGGAGATACGCAGCTAGAGAGATAGGCGATGCGAATGTAAAAAACAATTTAATTAGATCAAATCTAGCTTCAACTCAAAGACTTAACTCTGATTACGTACCACTTAGGTTAGGTGGAAAGACTGATAATCAAGTTAATTCTCAAGGTCAAATACTTTACGTAAACAAAGATATACAGAGAGCACTTAATGTAGCTACTTCTCTTGATTACGGAATCAAAGGAGCTGACTTAGTCGATCAAACATTTGGTAAATTACTTGGAACAACTACTGGTTTGACTAAATTTTCGGCGGTTGTACTTAGTCCACTAAATTATCCTTCGCAGTTCATAAGTAATGGTATGGATATGTTGGCACTAGGTATAAATCCGATTAAGGCTTTTACATTGCCAATTTTTAAAGGAAGAGAAAGATATGAGTTTGCCTTAAATGATTTCAATACTACATCAAATAGAAATAAATTTGTATCTAATGTATTGGGAATAACAAAAGCTGGAAAACCAAATGTAGCTAGATTAAATAGATTGAAGGAACTTCAGTTAATGGATAAAGGTGTATTTGCTAGTGATGTAGCTGAAGCCATTAAGAACGGTTTCGATGTAAAGTCCGTGCAAAAGTTTCAATCCAGAGCCGGTAAAGCATATAATATATTTGATACTACTCAAAGACTCATTGTTTTCGATCACTATAAGAACTTTATACGCAGACAAGCCTCAAAGGAATCAGTCCTAAGAATGGGCAGAGATCCAGAAGCTCTCCGTTTTGCTAGAGCTAAACTAGGAAAGAAAGCATCTGATGAAGCAATCAGAGAAGAAGCCGCCGAATATATGGTAGAAAAGCTTGCAGCCGAAATAACTAACTCTCAGTTCTCTAATTATGGTAGAGTATCTCCGTTATTTAAAACACTATCTAGGTATGGTGTAGTTAATGAGTTTGGATCATATATATCTGAGCAATTAAGAACTAAATATAATCAATTCGCTATGGCAAAGAATCTAATGAATGGAAAATTTGCCAAAGACATAGGTGATAGATACGGACTAGAATTTAATCAAGCAGCTTTATCTAGAGAAGGTGCTAAAAAATATGGTAACCTTATAATGTATCTGGGTATTCTTGGAACTGGATTCACTACAATATCTAACGCAAGGAATGGTATGGATAAAGGTGATCAAGATGCTTATAGGAGATCCATTTCAGCAGAGTGGAATGAATTTAATCCTCTGTTGATAAAGGATTTAGGAGACGGAAAGTACGCTGAAATTAATACATCTTATCAAATACCAGCAACCGATTTAATGGAAGTTGCCAATGCTGCTATGAGGGGAGAAAACGCCGAAGAAGTTGTAACCAATGCTATGAAGGCTATATTTAGTAAACTTCAAGGTGAAGGGTTGGGGCAAACAATTAATCTTAGGTTAATCACAGAAGCATTTACTGGTAGAGATTTAAGAACTGGAGATCAAATATCTCCGGCGGATGGATTTGAGTATTACTCTGATATGGCTAAGAGATATACTTATGAAGCATTTACTCCAAGTGTAGGAAAACAATTAGCTGAAGGTAAATTTTTACAAGATAAAACAGTAGGGCAAAAAGCCGCAGAAACAGTCCTTGGTCTAAGAAGAAATATAACCGAATTAGAAAAAGGTGCTTTCTTTAAAATGAAATCAATCGCAGATGATTTGGATACAATTAGTAAAGATTATGTAATAGCAACATCTAGGGCAACAAAAGGTGAGAGAGTAGATTTATCAGATCAATACAATAACGCTAATAGGCTATACAAAGATAAATTAAATAAAGCATTAGTTCATATAAATGATTATAGAAGATTACTTAGAAAAAGAATGTCAGAAGAAGCTAGTGATGATTTAATAAGAAACAAAATAATAACAAGACTTGGATTAAGGAAATCGGATCTAGATATGCTTATGATGGGACAAGTTCCGGACTTTAGTATATCTTCTGGGCTAAGTGGCAAAACGAGGTCAGAGAAAATCCAAAGATATATTGATATTGGTTCAGAGATGCCTCCAAGTATGGTACTTGAGATGCTTCAACAAGACTTTGACCAAGGTAAAATTAACAGAGCTGGCATACGAGCTGTTCGTAGCGGTATAAACCTAAAGAGTTTGTACGAATAAAAAAGCCCCCACCGGAAAACAAATAAAACGGTGAGGGCTCTTCTAGATAATGGTTAACAATTAGTACTCCCACTGGGAGTCACCAAAAAGTTCATAGGGTTCTTCTAACCATTCTTGATCCCACTTGTTATTGGAGGCAACCTCCCAAGGTGGTCTATTCTTAACTGCTTCTTCTGTAGATAAAGATTCTGGTATCCATTTCAAACGATTGTTTGGATAGATAGCTATCTGTCCGTTAGATAAACGGATGACATTCATTTCTTTGTGCTCATCCAGTAAGTCCGAATCACCGACATCCATATATCCTAGTGATTGTTTTTCTGGAACGCAGTCGATAGTAAACCAGTAGTTGCCGGTTTCAATATCTCCTTCGCCTAGGTTCACAACCATAGGTACATCTGCTAACTGAGCTTTGTGAAATAATTCTATGTCACTAGACAAGCATTCCCACATTTGTACTTCAGTAAGTAAAAGTCTTTCGTGATCCGGTTTCGGCATCTTCCAATATATGCAATCAACCTTAACCTTATCGTAGCAAGCTGCGTAATTATCTACCCATACTTGGAAACAAAATGGTCTACCTCTTAGAGCTCTGACTGAAACTAGCCAAGCTTCTTGGTATCTGTCCTTGTCTCCGCCCCAAGCATCCTCTCTTATAAAGACACGAGCCTTTGGTAAATTAATGTTTCTTGGCATCTAAATGGGCTAATAGCTCTTTGAGGTTTTTCTTTTGCTCTTGAAGTTCTTTTCGGCGATCATAAAGAGCTTCTATTTTGTAAGATATTTGACGTGACTCCGCACGAATCATATCAATTCTAGTTTGTAATCTTTCTGTACTTTCGCTCATTTCGCTCATTATCTTTTAGTTATTTGTAGACTTACTGTGTAGTTAAATAAACCTACAGATAGCCAAATAATTCTGTCACCTTTGAGTCCATCCACTTCCATAAAAATAGAAGGCAGAAAATATATTTCGGAAACCTTAAATATATGTAATCTCATAAATGCAAAATAGTTGCGTCCTTTGCCGCGAGGTACCCTATTGGTTTCTCCGACTTCCCTTGTTTTGTGAACTCTGTTGAGTTCGGTAATAGTTTCGTAGTCCATTTGAAATCATAATCCTTTCTAGTTAGTTTGCTTATGTTATAGAGGTATATAGTTTTATTTACCTCCGTCAAGAAAATAAAATCCTTTTTGAGATTTTTTGCTACCTCCATATTGGAGTTGTACTTGATAGCTTCTATGAACCACGGATCCCAAGCTTGAGATCTGCACTTCACTTCGATAATGTATTTGTTGCACTCGAAATCGAATGGACTAAACTGGTCTTCCGGTTCTTCCAGAGTTCCAAGTTGGGGGTAGAGTTTTTCCAGTCCTCTTGCGACTGCTCTTTCTTTGACTTTCATAAAGTAGAAGATGTAGGCGGCGAAAGGGAATATGATTAACCCACCACCGTCTTAATAGGCGGACTACCTACATCAAATTCTAAGTAAATATACCTCGGCTAGTGTAGAACTTGAACTTACCTTTTACGTCTCTCTCTCCTTCTCGGTTCTTTGCTACATTGTATTTCATACTAATATACGAACCCAATCCGTCAAGTCTTTTTGATGCTTCAACGTCATCATTTTCTGCCCACATAAGAATGATAACATCTGCATCGTTCTCAATGTCTCCGGAATCCTTGAGGTCGTAGATAGCTAGACCACCTTCTCGGCGAGCACCCTCTCTGTTTACTTGAGAAAGGAGTAGAACTCCTACCTCTAGCTCAAGAGCTAGTTGCTTGATCGTATGGGATATGTTTGCAATAGCATCATTCTTACTTTGATTACTTGTACTGAATGGGATAAGTTGTAGATAATCTATTACTAAAAGTTTTACGCCGTATCTGCGTACCATAGTCCTTGCGTGTGAGCAAAGCTCTCCAATATTTTTGATACTATGTACTGTATAGATAGGCATACCCTTGAGGCTCTCACAACCTTCTCGGACTTTTTGCATTCTTTCCTCTGTGATTACACGGTCTTTAATTTGCCGTAGATTGGCTTGAGATTTAGCTTGCAGTATTCTTTTCAGTACTTGATGTCTAGGCATTTCTAGGCTAAATACGCCGCATCCTACGCCATCCTTGTATACTGATCGAGCTACAATATTTAGAGCTAACTGGGATTTACCACAAGATGTAGGAGCAGAGATAACCACAACTTCGCCGGCACCGATACCTCCGTTACCTAGCTTCTCGTCTAGGTGTGGGATGTGGGTCTTGACTACGTCCTCTTTCCATTCGCCGGATAACTGCTGTTCGAACTGTGTTTGAAGTTCTTCAATAGCAGAATCAATGGTCATATCAAAACCAGTTGTGGTCTCTAAGTCCAAAAGGTTACTCTCTACATCTGCACGAATGCTATCAGTCCCCTCTGATTCATCCTCTGCTTTCTCAAGAGCAACCTTGAAAGTCCTTATCATTTTGCGAAGGTTTGATTTCTCCTTCACAATGTTTGCACAATTCTGTGCATCTAGGGTAGTGGTTTGTTTACCCATTAACGTGCCAATCATTGTCATCCCGTCAACGTCATCAAAGGTAGAGGAACGTTTAAGCTCCTCTATCAATGATATTTCGTTTAAGGGTTCGCCACGTTTGGCGAGTGAACTGACACTTTGAAAAACTAAGTTGTGTTTAAAAAGATAAAAGTCATCTGCATTTATCTTGTGTGCGATACTGTCGTAGAAGTCTGAAGTATCATCCGCTACGCACTTCGCAAGGAGCCTCTCCTCGGCATCCACATTCTTCGGTATCTTCAATTCGTTTTCTTCCATCATCTATTTGTTCTTTCATAACTCTCAGACATTGACCTAAATATCTAAGGTGGTTTCTTTTTTCGCTTTCAATTTTGTTTTCAGTTGCCTCATTTTGTAGATGTAATGCAAGGTCAACTCCGTCATATAGATTGTTAAGAAGTTTGTTAGTCATAGAGTATTATCATATCATTTAAGTCCATTTTTCAATTCTGTATATCATTTAATTCTGGTGGTAACTTGTTATCTTCAATGGCTTTAAGTGTCCACAACCAGCAAGCCATATTCCAAAGTACTGCTCCGAAGTGATCTTCGGTAGTATCATTATCTCTGCATTGCATAAGATGTCTATACGCCGCATCGCAGTACCTAGAGGTAGGGATTCCTTTTCGCCAATTATCAGCTCCGTACTTAGTGGCTCCGTCCTCGAAGCGTTTAGCCATAGCCATAATTGCACAAGTAGGTATCATACTAGGCATACCTTTGCCTTCCATAGAGTCACGAACCGCCCCCGTATCGAAGGCGGTCCTTGCTCCAGAGTCCGGTAAAGTAGAAGCCATTAGAACGGATCTTCTTCAGTCGCTACTGCTTCTTTCTTAGTCTGCTTCTGAGATTCAGATACAGATAGAGAGAAGTACTTACCTACTTTATCGCTTGTCTTTACCCAAGCGGCTAATTGATAGTCAGTACCATCAACGTTTACAGTGCCACGAAAGTCTGGTTGACGTTCGTTTTCTTTGTCATTCTTGAACAATGCACCTTTGTTCGTATTATCGTATTTACTCATAATTATATATATATTAAAATTACATTAGTCCATCAAAGGCATCTGTCTTTTGTACTGCCTTGGTGGGTGTCTTGGATTTAGCAACGGCTTTCGGTTGGGATTTGCCGTGATCATTAGTAGCGTCCGGATCTTTTGTATCGTCAATACAAAGCAATCCATTGAGAGCGTACTTACGAGCGTAAGAACTAGCGGAGCCAGTAATCTGTGCTTCGTCCATACCTTTCTTTACTTCTGCTTCACGAGCAAAAGCTGTAGTCTCAACTGAGTTATCGTGTTCAGTATCAGAGATACGAGCTGTAGCTTTTACATACACTCGTCCGCCGATCTCAACAACTTCATCTTGGACTGTCAAAACACACTGCCATTCATTGAGCAATGGTTTAACTGCTTCTAGTATATCTTCGGCTGATCTGTATTTGTATCCGCCGAACTTATTAGTTTGCCCTTTAGGAGCCTTAAGGGATGATTGAATCCCTTGGAGTTTTTGTCTGATGTTTTTAGTCATATTTTCCTTTCAGTATTTTTTTGTATAAATTTGTTCTCTCTTTTGCGTTGGAACATTTCGAGATGTCGTCTCTGTTTGTGCCGAATTTTAGGAGTATGTCAAGCTGTAAATCCTTCGGAAGCGAAAAAAATCTTTTGTACAGTTGGCGGAATCCTTCTGGGTGAATGATGTGAGTATCTTCTTGTTCAAGATACGAAGCCATATTACGTAGGATTGTGGGCAGTGTTGCCTTCTTAGCACTACGAGAAAGCCTCTTAAAGGCGTTTTCTATACGTCCCAGTAGGGCATTACCTTCTGAGGATACAACGCCTCTTACAAAGCCACTAGTGTGATCGTGATCTACTACCCAATTTGAAGTTTTGTACTCAACAAGTGGGCACCTTGTGGGTGCATTATCCTTTCTCCACTTTGCTAATTTACTTTGAGGTAGGTAATCCATTAGTAATCGTCTGTTAATCTATGACAGTTAGCACACAGAAGCTCACACTTCTTTAGTTCCTCTTTCAGTAAATTAAAAGATGTTCTTAGATTCGATATTGTATCTCTCTTTGTAGTGGGATCAATATGATGGCAATCAAATTGCTGGGACTTACCCTCGAATCCGCATCGGTTGCATTTCCATCCGCCGAAATGTTCTTCAATGATACCTTGGTATCTTAAAGATTGTGCTTTGTTTTCGCACTTTCGACAAGTGGGTTTATATTTCTTTTCTCCTTTTCGAGTTCTTCCGTTGGAGTAAAATTTTTCAAGAGGTAATTCTTCGTTGCAAGCTGTGCAAACTTTAGTAGTAATGGTGGCTATCATTCTTTGATGGGTAATTCGTTGACTTCTAGGATTTGTATCTTTGCTCCCTTCTTAGTGGTACCATAACCTTCTTTGTTTGGTTTAGTAGGACAGATATATTTGATTGCTTGAGCTTTATCTCTTGCCCACTTCACTTGGTATCCTCGATAGTCTGGGTGCATATCGAAGTGCTTGTAAATTATTTCATATTTGTTCATTACTGTATATAACTATAAAACCTTGTCCGCCGTTGACTCCCATTACATTGTAGTCAATCCATTCTATTGCTTCTTCCTCTGTCATTGCTTCCGCGTGATTAATATTATCATCTGACATAAAGCATTCAATCATTCGATCGTAATCGTAGATGTAGTAGCCGGTGTGGCTAACTCCGACAATAGCGTAATCGAGTCCGTCAAATTGTATAGCGTCCTCGGCGTGTATCATTTCTTCGTAGTAGTCTAAGTTTGGATTATCCATTTTTTCTTTTCTTTCTAGGTTTAGGTGACATTCTTTCAATCCAATATGTTTTGGCTGAAAGTTTAGCACATTCAAAGTAGTGGTTAAATTCTTCGTCCGACCATTCATAGTGATGGTGTTCGGCGGTGTTTGTATCAATGCAGACTGATCGTACTTTTGGAAAGTAATCGAGCTTCAGTTTCTTTGCGAGCATTACACTTTCAATTGCTAACTGTTTACAATCCTTTGGGTAAAACTTACCCTTGCCGTCCTTGCAACTTCTGCATTTGTAGTCCGCCAAAAATACTTTCTCATTTTTATCTAATCCAATGAAGTCTATTGATCCAGCTATCTTAAATCTAGTATCTGATATAATGTACTCGCAGTCAACGACTTGTACGCCTTCTTCATTTACCCAATCAATGAAAGGCTTTGCCCAATCATCATAAGCAGTAGCTTCGCCCTCTCCGTCCATCAACCAATCTTCGATTCGTTTGTGAACAGCAGTACCGAACTCAGAGCTTGAGATCATCTCTCCGGTAAATGGATGCTCTCGAAATCCGTAAACCCATTCCTTGAGGATAGAGTAATGAACATCTGAATGTTCTCTTGCTAGATCGACTAGCTTTCTTGGGGTATAAATACTGTCTAGAAAATCATCTTTAACTATTCCGAGGACAGTAGTAACAGATGGGTACGCTCGTCCTTTCTTGAGGGCTTGGTGTGGCGTAGTGACATCTTTTAAGAACTGTGGGTTCTTACTTGAGGTATAAAAGTGAGCCATTATTTTTTGGTCTCCTTTGGTTTTCTTGTTTTTGACCAATCAATGGAATCGTAATTTTCATCATATTTCTTTTGATTGTATCCTTTCTTTGGTTGCATTCCTTTTCCCATAACAAAGCCCTCTCACGAAAGAGAGGACTTGTCAAGCAGATAGTAGTGGCTATGGGATTATATCGACCTTACGGATATTATATCCTTCGGTTGCCATCAGCCCAAGATTCTTATATATCTTCACGGCTTCAGCTCCTTCTCGCATTATCTTACGATTTCGTTCGATCTTTTCTATGTTGGCTTCCCAATCCTCAACGAATTTAGATTGGCTATCACTAGAGTAAGTAGATGGGTCTTGTTGCATTATAGTTCCTCCATATCCATTAAGGGTTCAATAGCTTTACGAATACAATCCTCGGCGTATTCAGTAGAACAAAGAATATTTGATCCTCTGCCGACCTCTAGCATTACAGTCTTGTCAGTCCTATCTTTAACATAAGTTAAGGTTAGTTCATTCTCTTCAATGAAGCGTAGCATATCATTGGCGTTCCTTGGTGGCAAAGGTGCTGGTATTCTTTTGCAATAATAGTCACCTTCAACTAAGTCCGATACGAACTTTGAGTCCACAGAACCTAGCTTGTTACGGACTAGGACGAGTTCATCTGATCCCATAGATTCGGCGAATCCGTCTGGGTAGATGTAGAATTGTATTGTATTATCTTCTTTCATAAATTATTCTTGTTCGTAGTAAATGCTATGTATTCTGTCGGCTTCTTTGATTCTGTCGGTAGCCCAGTTGCATTCAAAGATACCTTGTCTTTGATCTTCCTTTTGGTCTTTTACCATTTGGATTAGTACAATGTCAACGAGTTTCTCCAGTTGCTCTGTGAACCTCGGCGAGTAACGCACCTTGTGTGGTGCATAATGTTGGGCAACTTCTAATGCCCTAGCTTTTACATTTTGTTTATTGAGATAGCTCATATTAAAAATTTACTTCTATGTTTACATTGTGTTTATTGATTCCGTATTTGAAATCATTATCTGCTACCATTTGGTAGGCTTCATCACGAGTCCTAGCTTTGATGTAGTAAGTCTCGGTTACAATGAACTCAGTTAGACTGGGCTCATTTTCGGCGTGTGTGTAGTGTGTAGTATTATTCTTCATTCCAAGAATCCTCGTAGGCATCAAATATTTCATCGCTTGGATCATCTCTCAAGCAATCAGTTAATTGACAAGTGCTTTCTCCCCAAGTTTCAATGTAGTCATCTACAAAGAAATCGGCTGATTTTTCTACTTGAGTGCGAACTAAATCCTTTGCTTCTTCAAGAGAACCAATCTCGGACTTAGGTATTCTGTACTCGGAGTGTCTTTCTTCTCTGAGCCATATGGTATAGAAACCATTATCATTTGTTTTGTTTTCGGCGTTTTTCATAATTTTATTTCGTTGATTATTAATTGGTTAGCGTAAGTCAAGACATTTGGTGCTTGACATACATTTTAAGATTGAGTATAATTAGGTAACATCGATACAGTAAGACATCGAATCTACCCAAAGTAGCGTAGCGAAAGTCGCAACGGAAAGCCATAAGATCTCGATAAGATGCGTGCGTTGCAAGTGATGTGGATCAAGTGCGTTTCGATAGAGTTGCATATGTGACTTGTGGTTTTTAAGGATAGGTGTGTCTACTGGATTAGACCTATCAAAGAGAAGGCAATCATAACTCCTAAGAATATTAGGAATCCATTAGTTAATCCAATGAGTATACCTTGAAGGATAG
>Ga0209348_1001392_pt1 | contig 11781 bp, 25 predicted proteins | sample ETNvirenome_2_30_FD_184065 | JGI IMG/M metagenome (GOLD analysis project Ga0209348, IMG submission 184065) | Marine viral communities from the Pacific Ocean - ETNP_2_30 (SPAdes) (version 2) | ecosystem: Environmental > Aquatic > Marine > Oceanic | place: Pacific Ocean | collected 2013-06-22 | reverse complement strand
GGTCGATCACTGCTTGGTGTCGTAGCAGCTCGTTTTTGATCTTGAGAGCTAGAGCGTCACGTCTGCGAGCAAACGTAGTTTTTGGGGTGCCAAGGGCAAGAGCTACAAACCGCATGGATAGCCCTACATCTACGAGCATGTGGTAGATCCACCGTTCGGTTTCGGTAAGCGTTTCCCACGTTTCGCTGACGGCTTCGAACAGGGCCTGCTGAGTTTCGTTGATTTCATCAGCGCTCTCAACAGGGTCGTGATACGGCGCTGCTTGCTGCAGCGCCTGCAACTCTGTCTCGGGTGTGATCTCGGCATGTTCCGACGGAGTGAAGTCCAGCCGAGATGGCTCTACTGGGAACTCCCAGTATTTCCAAGTTCCTCCGTAGTCGTCTCGGGCAGGTTGTAGCGCTGGCAGTTGTGCTGCATGCAACGCTTTGAAGATTCTTGCGCCTTCTGATGCATCAAGATCTTCATCCATCAACCCAGTCTAGAAGCTTAGAAGAAATACTCAAGTATTTCTTCCCTTCATGGAAGTTGCCGAGCGAAACATCGTTCTTGTTTATTAGCGTTAACAAGTCGGTGTACTTGATCTGGGCATGAGCTTGTCGGGTTGATGACCAGACCCACAGCCACACGTCCATGCCTGACGAGTTCCACCAGTTGAGCGCTGCAAGCTTCTCAAGCTTCAGCTTGAGGGGCTTGGACCCCATACCCATGACCTCAACCAGACGGGCAGGGTCTGACTGGATGTAGTCAGGAGCCGCACGAATGTTGAGGCTGATTTGGTAGAACTTAGATACGTCGGGTCGGTTGAACCCGAACCGTATGTAGTTGGTGTTGAGCCGTTCAAAGTGGGATTCGGCTTCGTCGCCCATTGACTGGAATCGTTCCCCATACGATCCAGCATGGAACGCAGTCATTTTTTGCGGCCTGACAGCTTGTGGATCTGTCGGTCGTCTTCGTAGGCGATGCCGTTGAGTGCGTCGCTGACCGATTTGATGTAGTTGTCCACGTCTCCCCGCAATTTCGAATCGGGTTCGTCTGGCATCTCGGTGATGCAGACGGTGATCCTCTTGGGGCTGAACGTTACTGCTAGGGATACGGGACCGTCAAACATTGGCCCGTTGTAGTGGTCTTTGACCAGTTGTTCGAACGTGCGGGTCTTGGCTGACGTGTAGGCGTAGCCGCCCTTCATGGAGAACCGTGGCCGCTCTTTGGCTTTGGGGCGGTGCGGGATGACGAACTTGTGCTGCTTTCCTTTGGATGGCATTAGAGGCTCCTAAGTGCTGATTCAACCATCCGTTGGATCTGGCGAGGCCCGTCTTCACGGTCTTTGAACTTGCCAACTCGTTCGTCTAGTTGGGTTACCCAATGGATTGTAGCTTCTATGGAGTAGTCACGTTCAAGAAGCGACACAGCGAAGCGGTACAAGGTGCTGCTGCGGTCTTGTTCGAACGGGTTCTCCCAGATACGGCGGGCACGTCCTGTGAAGTCGTCGGAGTCTTGGGTGCCGCTGTAGGCGAACGCAGGTTTGGCTGGCTCTGTCTGTAGGTACAGGGCGTGGAGCCGTTCAAACTGTTCGGTGGGGCAGCGGGTTGCCCAGGCTTGGTCGGTGAACTGTTCCCATGTGAGGTCGCCCATCTGTTGCCGTCCGATGTTGCGGGTGTGGGCGTAGGGGAGCCGTAGGCAGTTGCCGATCTTGCCTGGGCTGAGCTTTGTTTGTTTGGGGTAGACCTCTTTGATGGGGGTGTTGACGATGCGGCATGCCCCGACCATGCAGTTGCGTGCCATCGCAGCCTGGAGCGGCTGCTCAAGGTAAACCCAGACGTGGAAGCCTTTGGACCGTGATGGTTCTTTCCAAGCTTGTATGGAGAGTCGTGACAGGACGGCTACGACGTTGTCGGCGTGTGGTTCGGAGGCGTCGCCTTCGTCTAGGTCTACGGCGACCCAGTTGACCCAGAACAGTCCGTTCTGTTCTATCAGGGGGTACACGCCGAGGGCTTCGTCGCCGTACAAGTGCTGTTCTATGAGTGTCGTGTAGCTGTCACCACGAGCTACTACAACCTCGTCGTTTTCCAGCATTGGCCGCACTCCTTCGGCCACGTCGGCAACGAAACCCCCAGCGTGTAGAGCTGCGAACTTGTCTACCCGATCCATCGGTCATCGTGAGGCACGTCGGACTCGTAATAGGTCCGCACTAGGCCGCAGTCGGGGTCCATAAAGTAGTCGATCGGGGGTGAGGTGATCTGACAGGGTGGACGTTTGTTTTTGCATAGGTCCAGGCTGATTGACACGGAGTGGATTCGTTTCTCGGCGTCGGTGAGCTTGGGGTCGTCTCGCCTGCGGAAGACGTTGAGTTGCAGGATGGCGTATTCGTCGGCGTTGAACTTGCCGTCGTCCATGCCTCGGCTGGAGCCTCGGGTGGAGCCTTTGCCTGACTGGTGAACCAGCCCGACGGGCAGGTTCTCTGTCTCGGTCCATTCTTTGAGGTTCTTGAGGACTTTGGACACGCCTTCGTACCCTGACGCCATCGGCAACTGTTCTAAGAAGTCGACCATGACGAACTTCGGCTTGTACTGCCAGTAGTCCTCGCATTCCCTCATGGCTTCTGACATCTGCGGGAACTTGAGAGCGCTGGGGAAGATCTTGAGGCGATCTAGGTACCGTTCTTTGGCTTCCATGATCTCGGCCATGTAGAGCGGGTCTTCAGCGGCGAGTGCTTGTTCTACTTCAGCAAGGTTGCGTTGGTATAGCAGTGCGTAGAGCTTGGCGACTACAAGCACTTCGGGTTCGTCGGGCGTAAAGATTACGCCGTGAAACTCTTCGTCTTCTCTGAGGTTCCATGCCAGCGACGAAAGCAGTACAGCCGACTTACCGCTGTGTGCTCTGCCTGTGACGACAAGCACGTCCGACGGCCACACGCCACGCATGCGTTGATCAATTTCGTCTAGCCCGAGGTAGAAGCAGTCTTCTGATCCTTTGGCGTACTGCACCCAACGATCGACGGCATCGCCTGTAGGGGTGAAGTATTTGTATTCCTTTTCGGCCCCCAGAGGGAGATCGACGCCCCCTAACAGGGCGTCGATCTCCTCAGTGCTGAGGGCGCTTTGGCCCTCACTCATCAGCGGCCCTGGTAAGCGAACTGCTGAAGCTCAGAGCGGCGGGTAGCCCAATCCCAGTCTCGGGCCTGATCCTGCGTTTCGCCGTTGAGGACATCCCAGACCTTGAGCGGCACATTGCTGTCGCCTGCGTTGATCCAGATACCCATGTCGCGCTCAACGTAGACGCCTGCCATTCCCATCGCATCAGCAGTGACGCTGAAGTTTGGGTAGTTGGTGCCCTTCTGGGTGGTGTCGGTAGTGCCATCGGCCTTCTCCTTCACCTTGTAGGCTTCGACGCCGTTATCCCACTTGGCAGGATGGAATGCCAGGATGTTGAACGCCATCTGCTTCTTGTCGGCGTCCTTGCCAACCACAAACTCGGTGCGGGGCATAACCCGACCACTCATGCGCCCTCCGCTTCCTGCGGGAGCGGCGGGAGCTGCGGGTGCCGTGGTAGAGGACACAGCGGCACTTGATGCCGTCGGGCCACCACTGGGCGCTGCTGCGGGGGCGGGTTGCGTAGGAACTGCAACGGGCCGAACACCTTTTTCCAACCTCCGCATAACGAGGCCGTCTTGGGTCAGGTCGTACTCGCAACCTGCCTGCTTGAGCACCTCGCTCTTGACTTGAGCAAACAGGTCCTTCGCCACGGCGATTGGATCAGTGAGTTCATCAAACTCCTGCTCAATAATGAGCGAGTAGTCAGCCGTTTCGTACGGCTGCTCGCTAACTTTCTGCGTGAAAGACACGCTTACTTTTACCATTTCCCTTTTCCTTTCTGGTATTTACCAAGGGTCTTGGCCGAGGTGTTCGCCTCGGCATCGTCCTGCTTGCCACACTGGGCACCACTTCGGAGAGCAGTGCCACCCCTCCCATCGCATGGGCCATGTGGGTGCGTTGGAGAGCATAGTCGGCACAATCGACCAGCACATCTCAACAAACGCATTCTGCGCTTCTTCGGTTCGTTCGATCTCAATCACCTGCAGCTTGCCCTTAGCAAACACTGCAAGGTTGAACTTGGTCAGACCATGTGCCCAAGTGTAAGCGTGGGACTGAATGTCCCAGCGCTGCTTCTCCCACTCTGTGTAGTGACGTGACGGATTCTTCCAATCCCAGATCACACCGCTCTGATCAATCCAGTCGGCGGTGCCAAGAAGGTTGAGCTTCACGGGCAGGTCGTAACCGTTTACTTCTCGTATACCCATGTTCTTGGCAAACATTCGTTCGATCCCGTCAGGGCGGGGAAACAGGATCGGGTTGAGTTCGGTGTGCCAACATTCGACGTTGGCACGCACCGTTTCGACTAACGGATCTAGTTCGGTGCGCCAGTCGTCTACTTCGTGGGCGTGGTCGGTAATGTACCGCTCTGCTGCGTCCAGCATCATATCTAGTTCAGCTTCACGACCAGACAGCTTGGCTGCGCCAGCTTCTTCGATTGCGTAGTGGACTGCGTTGCCTCGCAGCATGTCGCTGGACTCTCGCTGCTGTACAAGACCTGCCCTTTCCTGTCGGGCTTGTTCTGGACAGCGTAGAAACGTGGAGATCCACGATTGACGCAAGTTTAGTTCGATCATCCTGTCTCCTTGGGATGGTGATGGCGGGAGGACGGGAAAGGAGAACAGAAAAACCATCCTCCCGCCATCGTACCTGTGTTGGGGGGGAGGGGGGCTGTGGAAGGCCCCCCTCCCCCACTGTAACGTTACTGTGCCTCGCTTGCAACCCGCTTCAACGGGTGATGGCCTGCGAGGCGTTCATGTGCGGCTTTCTGGGCTTGGTCTGAGATGCGCTGTCGTGACACGCCTATCTCACGGGCGAGCTGAGATGACGATCCTCGTTCTCCGAAGAACACCACGTCGTGGATGGTCTGACGCTTCTCGTAGTGCAGCAGTGCCAGCATCTTTTCCAACGACGCAACGCACGTCGAAAGGTCGCCAAGACGTTTGACTTTGTAGTGCAACTTCAGGGGTCGCAACTCGTCTCTGACCGATTCGAACTCATCCATGATGCAGTCCCAATCAGTTTCGTTAATCTCATACCAAACCCCAAACTCGGGGTGGAACGGTTCAGCCATCTCGTGTTAGCTCCTCTTCTTTGCGTTCAACGTATCGAATGGCTTCCGTCTCGGTGCGGAACCATTCAATCAACTTGTCGTCCCTGATGACGATCCAGCCAGGGATGAACTTACCCCGCCCAAGAGCGGTTATGAAAGGCTTGATTTCGTACATAGTTACTCCCTAAAGAATTGAAGTTTCGTGAAGATCGAAGTCACGTTGCCATGATCCGATAGATCCTCTTCGATCCGATCAACTGTCCATTGTTCAAAGGCTGCTACCACCTCTCTATGGGCTTCTTTCAGTGCAGGAAGATCAATCTGTGATATGGCAGCGTGCCCTTGCATGGGGATGAGCCATTCGATCACGTCGAATGTCTCATCCAACAAGTTGAGCAGTGCGCTGCGATCAACAGGAATCGTGTCGTCGTTACTCATCAAGATCCTTTGTGATGGCGATGAAGTACAGAACAGCGATCATCCACATCAAGATGAATAGAAACAGGAATTTAATCATGGCTCATCTCCTTGAGTCGTTTGATCCATTCGTTAGGGGTTTCGTTCGGACGCATATCCATGCCTGCGTCTTGTTTGTGTTTGTTAAGATCAGCGGCTTCGCCTTCTTCAATGAACACCATTCGCAGATCAGCCATTGGGGTCTCCGAGTGAATCAATGGACGAGGTAAAAATAGCGTCTTCAAGCTGGCGGCGAGCGGCGATCATGTTGATTATCGCTGACTTCCACTCGGCGTCTTCGGTCACATAGTGCGCCACTTCGTCCATTTTCTTTTCCGCTAAGACTAGAAAGTCCCATGCTTGCTGCAGCAGGGCAATCACCTTGTCGTGTTCGTCGTCTTCTAACATCCTTACTCCTTTACTTGCATTGTCCCGCAACTTGCGGATGACTTAGGATACCTCACGAATGAACCCGTGCACATCCTTGGTGTTGCCCTTCATGCGGACGAGGACGGCACGGTCGTACTGGTGGTCTAGGAACCTGAGGTCGTGCTTGTCGCCGTCGACAACGAGGCGACCCATGAACATCCTGGGCAGCGGTTCGCCCTTGGGTACGTTGACGGGGAACACGACGTTGCCTCGGTTCCTGATGGTCACCTCGGTGTCACGCTCGGTGCCTGACGACACGACGTAGCGGTTGGCTCGGGTCCAGCCTGTCTTGTACGGCCCCTTGAGGTAGTCCTGAAAGATCACGTCGGGGTGCATGTCCAGAATCCACGGGGCTTGCTCCTCAATGTTGATCTGACTGGTACCGTCTAGCCGCACAACCAGCGTCTTGCCCTTGCGGCGCACGCGTCGGTTGTGGAGCCTGATCTCGTGCTCCACAAGGCTCCAGAACTTCTCCTGGCTCTTGCAGTACAACGCAGTGCGGGCGAGCATGGCCCGCTTGGCTGGGGCCATGCCGAGACGGCCCGAGTCCACGAGACACGCACCTCGGCAGCCTGGGGTGGAGTAGGGGCACACGTTGAGCCACTTCCACGGGGCAGGCTTGCCCATGATCTCTAGCCAGTATCGTCGGGCCGAGGTGTGGGGCAGCATGTAGCAGACGATCTGCTCGTACTGGTCGGTCACGTCAGCGTTGTGGGACAGCTTGACGCTGTCTTCCTGTCTGGTGAACAGGTAGGGGTTCATGCCGCCTCCTACTTGTTCTGACAGGTCTATCAGTGTTTGTTTACCGTAAATCACCATGTCCTCCTTGGTTGAGGTGAAATTTGGGTCAGTTGACAACTTGGGCTGCGATCAGCCCTGTCTGTAAGCGCATGGCCTGCGCTTCAGCGGTGAAGCCTGCTACATCCTCGCCTCGGACGATGATCTTTGGACGCCCATCGGTGCCGATTGCGTTGACGATGTCGCTCACCTCAAAGTTGCTGTACAGGTACGCTTCCACTCGCTTCTTGGTGTCGTCGTATGACGAGTAACGGTCGTTGCCGTCATCACGAACGTCGATTTGGATGGTTCTCATTTACTTGTTCCAATCTTTGTAGTTCTCAGGCAACAACGGTGCCTGATCTATCTGGTCCTCATCTGTATGCAGGTGGCCTTTCAATCCACCGTTGTAGAGGTTCGGTTGTAGCTGCCGCCAGAACTGTTCGGCATCTGCACGGCGCTGCTTGTCTCGCTCGTACCACTTGGCGATCGCTAGCGTGCCTATGGCGCATAGACAGAAGATGATGGCGTAGAACGTTGCGATGTGGCTATCCACGGCGCCACGTCACTTCCTCGGGCAATCGTGCATTGATGTGGTACAAGCGCTTTAGTTCCAACGCAAGCTCTGTTGCCTCACTGGTCTGACGACGCAGCAGCTCATGCATTTCGATGCGTTGCCGCATGATCAGGTCTTGGTATTCTCGGTGGCTTTCGACCCACAACAAAGGTTTCTTTTTTGTCATTTTTCTTCTCCTACCAGCCAGTCGTTGATTGCTTCGTTCTGTCCACATTCGGAACAGATCTCTGTCTCGTTGTCGATACGGGAGATAGCCCCTGGGTACATGCCAGGGGCCAGGTTGTTGGGGATGTAGCCCTTGCAAAGGGGGCACACGGGCAGCTTGGCTACCTCATCCCACGGATAGTCGTAGTTCTCCAGATGGGAAAACAGGAACGGCTCACTCATCTTCGTTGCTCCAATCACGCAGCACACGGACGTACTCTTGAGCCTGGAACCCACGACCGTTGTAGTCACGGGTCTGGTCGTACAGGTCCACGGCGCACACGAGCCACGTCAAGAACGACAGGTTGTACACACCCTCCACCTCAGGGATGACGCTGCCGTCGTTAGCGTAGATGGTGCTCTTGTGGCCGTTACCTGACCTGTGCTTGTCGATCACATGATCGGGCAAGTCAAAGTGGTCCGTGTAGAAAGACGGCGCAAAGATGGTGTGGCCGTCGGGGATGACGACGCCATCTTCGATGGCCTTCCTGATTTGTGCTTTGGTTATGTCACTCACTGGTGTTCTCCTTGTTGTTGTCGTGAGTCATGTTGGCGAGGACATTGCCGAAGCTCTGCCCCCACTTGGTGATCTCCTTACGCACAATCTCTTGCACTCGATACAGCACCGCTGCGTCTACCTGAGCAGCGATGATGGGACGCAACACGTCGGGGTTGTGTTCGATGATCTCTCGGATGAGGCTCCTGACCTCATCGTCAGTGTGCTCAAACGTCATCAGACCTGCCCTGTGGGCCAAGTCCCAGTCGATGTATTCATGCAACTCATTGTTCTCAAGATAAAAGCCAATCACCTCTTCTAGCTCGCCTCGGACGGCTGCAACAATTTCGTAGTCGTCAAGCTCAATGTCGATACTGGCATTAATTTCCATGATGTCCTCCTTAGGACGTTGTTGGTTGGGGTGGGCAGTTTCACCACATGCCCAGGTGGGGGGGGGATCGGTTACACGTCAGGCAGGAGAGAAGGATTTCCCATGTCCTTCGCAGCTTTCGTCACGAGACGAAGCAGCTCATCCTGCTCTTGGTCAGGCAACGCCGACCACAACTTGATGACGCTGGCGTTGTACAGCCAGTCGTCTTGGTCTTGCGCTAGTTCTGACATCAGGCACCCACCAGCTCATCGAAGCGCAGCGCCTTCCAAGCCTGATTGGTCAACTCGTGGTGCGGATCGAACAGACCCTTACGCAGCACACGCTCTGCCTTCTTGGCCTTGCTGCCATTCAGCCCACCATTGAGGTGATGCTGCTCGGCACCCTGGATGCTAGAGAACGCAGCCCACTTGGTGTCACCGAAACGGGCACGGTCCTTGCGCCACTCCTCCCAGATGGAGTCGATATGGAACTCGTAGTTCTTGACCCTGGTCTTGTGGGCAGGCACATGCATGCCCTGCGCCACATCAAACTTGGTCGCTGCCGCTTCACGCAGACTCGCAACCTTGGGCAGCTCCGACACCATACGGGTGAATTCCAGCTCAGTGAACTCTTGATCGTTGGCGATGCGAGCGATACGCGCCAGCGCCTTCGTCTGGTTCACCGTCTGAGCCAGGATCTCCATGCGACTAGCGAAGAACACGTCGTGGTTCGCCGTTGCCTTGGTCCGCATCACAGCGGACCGAGACGTGAACGCATTGGTGCAGAACGGATCGAACGCAAACGCATGCATCGACGTAGCGATGGACGAGTCCAGAGACGCCGACAGGCCCACCGTGGGGATCATCTGGCCCCCACCGAAGTCCACTGGCTCCTCTGGCTGGAACAGCATGTAGAGACGCAGACCGTTGTCCAGGGACCGCACCATCGTGCACGTCTCACCGAACATCTTCTCCATCTCATCGAAGATCGGGCCATAGCCGTCACGCCGCAGCGTGTACGTCCCTGGATGATCCACAAGTGCCGTCATCGTGTCGGTGCGGTAGTGCAGCATCCGCATTGGGTTGCCCTTCTTCGTCGGCACAAAGAAACCTTGCTCCTCTGTCTCGACGCCCATCGGCACAGATTCGATCCTAAAATCGACCTGCTCCTGTCGGGCACCTTCCCACACCGACTGTGGTTCGGACATGGCGTCACGCAGACCCATGTCATGTCCGTACTGCCCACTCTCTTTACGAGTGGACTTTCTATTCTGGATAAATTCCAGCATTATGTTGCCTCCTTATTGGCAATTGTTTTCTCCCTGGGGAGATCTATTTAAGAAATCATCTCTCGTCTGAACTCGTCAGCACGAGAGGCCCGCAGCGCTTTCGCTGCGATCAGAGCATCGTCAAGGGACTGCCACCCCCGCACATCGCCCCAGCCGTGGTACTTGCTGTAGACCACATCGAATTGCTTGCCATCACGCCTGATGGCAGCCAACTCCACCGTGTCCTGGTCCCTGTAGAGACGCTCGCCCTCGTAGGCCACCGATAGACCCAACTGATTATTGAACCAGAGCTGAACGGTTCGCCCCGTGTCCTTCACCTCTACTGCGTACCTGTCTCCCTCTGAAACTAGCTTGGGGACAAGTTCTCGGATGATGTCTTCTGGTGTCATTCTTCCTCTTCTTCCTTATCGGTCTTGCGGTGCTTCAGAACGTTGCTGGCAGCCATGCCATACAACCCACGGGCGCGATCCATCCGCTCCTGATGGCGACGTGCGTCGCTCCTGTCATGCAGAGCCATCTCGGCTCTCCTTTCACTCTTCGACGCTGATGTGATACAGCCACAGAGCCATCACGTAGATAGCGATCCAGGCCAGCAGATGAAACCCATTCATCGGCCCCACCGCCAGTCGTTCCACACCTTGTCATCATCACGGTTGTGCTTCGCCTTGTGGGCACCGAGATCACGGTACCGAGGCGCCGAGGCTCGCACCGATCGTGGCGGCCTCACCGCCGATCGCCCGAGCGAGTCCTCCACGCCGTAGCCCGACTCGTGCCACGGCCTGCCATTGACGGTCACATCACCCATCAGAACTGCACCTCACTTTCTCCCTGGGGAGAATCGACGCATCCGTCGACTACAGGCCGATCGTTGTACAGCACCGCAGCACGGCACCGTTCGTAGTGATCGGCATACTTCTCCCCCAACTTGGGGGAGAGATGGTCATCGGGGAGCTTGTCCCCGATCTGGAACGGCGCAATGCGCCATTGCTTCGCCATGTCTGTCTCCTTTGATTGGCGATGATGGCCTAGCGGTGTTTCATGCGAGGCGCCCTTATCAAAGCCCCTGTGACGGGATCTCCCCGCCCACCATGCCGCTAGGCCAGAACTAGTTGTAGATCGATTGATTAGCGATTGATGACCCAAGCCTTGGGGCCACACTTCGACTGCTGCCAGCGATCGCAGATGTTCAGACCGTCGCTGCGGCGACGGTCGAACTGGAACCAGATCACGAGATCATCGGGATCTGCTTTGATGTTCTCCGTTGCCGTAGGCCAATCCTCTTCGTGGAGGATGCCGATGATCCGCACAGTGTCGCTGCTGTCGGGATTGTCTCCGTCGACGGCGATCTCATCGCCAACCTGCAGCGACGGTACTGGTACATACATGTCTGTCTCCTTTCTCCCTAGGGAGAATCTGTGGGGCGAGATGGATGTCTCACTCACTAACTACATACTAACACAGATCCAAAACTATGTCAATAGCAAACTTGACATATCCTGTGGGGCGCAGCCGACACGCCCCACGCCACGCCACGATCCGAGCGATTCTCCCTGGGGAGAATCGCAGCCGACACGCACCGCACGCCCGCCACGATCCGAACCGCATCGACACGCCCTAACCACGATCGGACGTTTCTCCCTGGGGAGAAACGGGGACGCAGAAAGGCCCCGCCCGAAGGCGGGGCCGATCTGTCAGACCTTGGCGGTGGCAGTCGCTGCCACTTCGCCTAGGATGTTGGTGATCAGCGTGGTGCGCTGCTTGCCGTCCATGCCATCCCATTGCGGCTCACGGCTTGCGATGGCGATCACTCCGTTGGCGAGATCGTCGATGGTCATCGTTGCCATGAGCAGCTCTTTCGGCATTTCGGGGTTTTCTCCCTGGGGAGAATCCGTCGCCGACTCGGCGGCCTTTTCCTCGTCAAGCTGCTTGCGCAGCACCGTCGGGTCGACCGTCATCAGGTCCCCAGCTTCAGCGATCGGACGGATCACCTTTGCCGTGAGCTGCTGCCACGTCTTGGGCGCCCACTGCTCCACGTACTGGCG
>Ga0209348_1001391_pt1 | contig 11794 bp, 12 predicted proteins | sample ETNvirenome_2_30_FD_184065 | JGI IMG/M metagenome (GOLD analysis project Ga0209348, IMG submission 184065) | Marine viral communities from the Pacific Ocean - ETNP_2_30 (SPAdes) (version 2) | ecosystem: Environmental > Aquatic > Marine > Oceanic | place: Pacific Ocean | collected 2013-06-22 | reverse complement strand
TCAGAGCTCTCTGAGACGCTTCCAGAGCCTCCTCCCGCTACTGACTGTTCATATGTCTTTACTTCTGACTTACCTAAACCAAGAAAACCTGCTGGTCTGTCAACATGCTTTTCAGTTTCAATTATCTTTGGTGAATGAGATTTATATCTAATCGTATATCCTTTCTCTGTAACACTTGCTATATAACTTGTATAAGGTCCTACAGGTAAATTTATTATTGGTAAACTACTCTTTCTATTAACTGCTGATTGTATTAAAGCAAGATGAGATAATCCAAAAATTATACCTAAAGAACCTGTGAGTATTTTAGTTAATCTAGATGATCTTCGATAATACATCTCAGACTCCTTATGCAAGACTTGGCATATTAGGATCTATTGGATATTGTGTCATATTTGGAGTTATAACACCATCTTTTTCTGTAGCTTGATAGAGAGTAATTAAAGCTGCTGTGTCAGAACAAGCATCAATTTCTGCTTCCCTAGTATTGCAAGCAGCTCTAACTGCATCACGATATGTACTAATTTTTGTAGGAATTTCTGTTCCTTTTTCTATTTTTCTAACAACGTACCAATCATAACTTGCAAGTCTTGATGCTGCCTCATCCTTTTCACGATTTTTTAAAATGGTTTTTACTCCATAAGTAATATGCTGTGATCCATCTGCATATTTTATTAAATTACCTTCTCCATCTACAGAATTTTTATCATCAAGTGCTTTTGCAGTACCATCAGAATAATAAAATTTAGAATCATATACAGTAGGGTCTGCAACCTCTACTATTCCAGCAGCAGTTTTCTCTTCTGCTGTACTTAAATTAAGCCAATTTGCTGGATAATTAATTTCACCAATAGTAAAAGCCGAGCCTACAGGTATTGGAGTTCCGTCTGATAATTGAAATGCCATAACTATATATTACCTCAGATTAACTAAAATGCCCTTGCATATTTGAATGCGTTTTCCGCAAAAGCCATATAGAAATAAGTTCCCGAACCAGCATTTACAATATCAAAACCACTTCTCATTTTAAAACCATTAGCATAAAAATCAACATTAACTTGCGAGCTTGTACTGTTTCCATCGTTTGTATCTGATCTCAAGAAGTCATCTATTACATTAAGTGGAGATCTAGCTGAGTCATAAATAACCCAATGATTTCCAGAATTTGTCCTACGAATCATAAGATATCTAGGTCTTAGCCCGGTATATATAAATTGTCCATCGCTGTTTCCATTGCCATCGAATTGACCAAATGCACTGTAACCTTCAATTTCTGCAAAAGCATAAGCGATATAAGTTTTACCACTTCCATTTGTACCATCACCTCCATCATTACCACCTATTGTATAAACAGTTGATGTTGGTTCTACATCTGGATAAGTATGTATGTCAGAAGCCACATTATCACTTGTATTAAATTTAATGTATGTGCCTCCATTTCCAGTTATTTGTTTAGGGTAGAAAAACCAATCTTGAGAGTGACTCCTGTTTTTTGTGATTATAATTTTTGGTTTAACTCCTAAACCGTGTCCAACAGTATTTTGACTTCCTGTGCCAGTGTAAGAAATTATAGAAAATCCAGCAGTTGTGCTTGCTCTTACCTGAGACGTAATCCCACCATCTGTATTTGAAACAGTGGAACTTCCAGCATCCCAGCACCACGCAACATAATTTTCCCCATTGTTATTTCCATTTTCATTTCCAAAAGTAAAACCATTAGAGTCAAATGATTTTAAACTATCTGCAACTGTACTTTCCGTAGTATTGCCGAGTCCACTACCTGCATTACCTAATCTTTTGGTAGCTCCCCTAACAGTGTCAAAAACAGCATGAGAGTTAGTTCCACTTGTACCTTTTATCCAAACCCAATCAGGTGAGAAATCTAAACCAGTTATTGCATGACTACTACTTCCATTTCCTGTATAAAGCAAAGCATCAAAATATTTACTACCTTTTGGAGCTGTAGGCACTGGCAAGTTTTGTGAATTTACAGCTTTAAATCCTGTGGGTGGTGTGTATGTAAAGCCTTGTTGCCCAAAATTCCATTCCACTTTAGATGTATCAGCTCCTGTTGTTTGAGCAAAAGTTACTGGAGAATAATTAGCAACAGTAAAAGAAACTGAACTTCCTTTTGTACTTCCATTGTTGTAAAGCTGAAATGTGCCATTATCCATATCAACTGCAAAAGCTAAAATATCTCCATTCTGCATTCCACCTAAACTTGTTTGATTATCTGAACCTTCTTTTCTAATTTTTTTATTTAAGCAATCAGCTGCTATAGCAAAGTCAGAACCACTTCCTAAGTATTCATTATTGTCATAGTCTGTATTTGCATTTATTATTCCTAACATTAAATTAGAACCACTATGAGTTATCTTTGCTTCTACATACCATTTCCCACTTGATAATCCAAAGGTAGCACCACATTTACCTATACCACTACCTGGTCCTTGAACAGATAAATTTCCATTTGTATAAGTAGGTGAGTTACTTCCAGCCCGAATATTAGGGCTCATAGTAGCCCAGTTATTTGTTGGAGTATCAGTTACTGAATCATTACCAACTCCAGAACTTACAGAAAAATTATTAGTTGAATAGTTATTGCCATTACCACTTGAATCAGTGCCTAAAGCTGAAGTTGACGAGTTATCTGAAAAGTTTAAATAAAATCCATTAGTTCCATAAGAACCATCATATTCTATAGCCTTGTATTCACCTGTAACAGCATCAGTTTCAGCAAATGAACTTGGTGGTAACTGTTGTCCATCAATAAAATTCATTTCTGCCATATATCCGTCAAAAAATACTTCAAGTCCACCACTATCTTGACCTACTCCAATAGTGTGACGTTCATCTTTATTAAAAAAAAGTGCTTCATTTTGATCTGGTTGGCTATTTGACCCTGATATGAATGATTGCTGCTCACCATTAATATACATTTTTACTCTGTTACTTGAAGTTGACTGGGTTGTATCTATTGACCAAACTAAGTGCATCCATGCTGAACTATCTCTTCTTACAGCTTCTGTAATCAAAGGATGACTATTATTTTGAAATCTTTGAAACATCTGCATCCTATTTAATGCATCAAACATCCATCTTGTTCTGTTTGCATCATCTCTAAAAGATTCCATTATCATCATTTCCCCAGCATTTGCTCTTTTTACCCAAACACTCAATGTCATAGTAGTTCTATTACTATCTGAACTTGGAGTTCTTTCTAAATAAGTTTGATCATTATCATTAAATCTTAAACTTCTATCAATTTCATAACTATCCCCAGCTGCAGAGGATCCTAATCTTATGGGATCAAATATAGGCATTTACTTAACGTCTAAGGTAACCACACAATGAACATCATTGTTAGCTCGCACAATATAATCTAGTCTATCAACTGCATTTGCTGCTGTCGATAGTGTAGGTGCAGTGCCACCAGGGAACTTGTAATCAGCATGAAATGATGCGGTGCGTGATCCAGTCCCATCCTGCACTATAAAGATGGATCCACTAGAGCCAACAGAACTATTTAAATTATCTGGATCGCCAAAAGTTCTATTACCTCCCAAGGTAACTGTAAAATTACACGAAGCACCAAAATCTACAGTTATTGTGCTGCCATCTGAAAGAGAAGTTAAGGGATTAGTTGCATTTCCCGAAATCTCCACGCCTCGCACTGTGCTTTCAAATTTTTTCACATTATTGAAATACAACTCTACTCCGCTATTACGGTTAAAAGATGCTATTACTTCTGAACCATCATTTCTGATTTGCAAATTATTTGTGTATGCATCTATAAAACTTCCCGATCCATTATGATATACTTGTAGGTCATCACCAGTTCCAAGTTTTATTCTACCGCTATCTGTTAAATCAAGATTTCCAGATCCAGTAATATCGTTACTTTGAATGTCTAAGCTACCACCTAGCTGTGGTGATGTGTCTGTAACTATATTTAAAGCAGTCAGAGAAGCACCTGATCCACTAAATTCTGTGGCTGTAAGTAGTCCAGAGGAAGAGTTAAATGTTATATTAGATCCTGTTTTAGGAGCTAAGTTACCTGATGCAGCTGTTGTAAATACAGGGAAACAAGTGGTATCAGATGATTCATCACCAACTGATATAGTTGTTGCTATCGCTGCTGTCCCAGAGGTATTCTGATTTCCTGCAGTATTAACACCTGGAAGATCTATACTTGCTGATCCATCAAAACTGACTCCACCAATATTTCTGGCTGTCGTTAATGTTGCTGCTGATCCTGTAGTATTCTGATTAAGAGTTGCTACTCTTGCAGCTGCTATAGTTCCTGAAGATATATTTGATCCATTTAAAGAAGTTAAAGAAGCACCCGATCCACTAAATCCTGTGGCTGTGAGTAATCCAGAAGAAGAATTAAATGCTAGATTAGATCCACTTTTAGGAGCTAAATTACCTGTTGCTCCTGTAGTAAATATAGGAAAACAAGTAGTGTCTGATGACTCATCAGCAACTGTGATTGATGAAGCTGTCGTTCCTGTTGGAGTGGCAAATGACAATACACCAGCACCATCTGTAACAAGAGCTTGTCCGCTACTACCTGCACTTGTAGGGAATGTAGCAACTTTAGTTCCATTAGAAGTAACAGAAACTAATCCACTTCCACTTCTAAATATTCCTGTATCAGTATCATTGGAGAATGTGATAGAGGGAACTGAAGTTGATCCATCTGGAAATGTACCACCAGCATTAACATAATCCGCACCTGCAAAAATAACTCCAAAAAATGCATGCCCATTCGTAGGAGCAGAACTGAATACTATGTTGGTTCCAGATAATTTAAATCCGGCAGAACCTGAAGGGTCAGGTTCCTGAATAACTCCGTTTACTGATATTAATAATTGTTGTTCAAACTTCGGAAAAGGAACTGGTGCCGATCCTCCAACCTGCAAAGCAAACGAAGTAGCACTACCATTAAAACCACTTGATATATCATCTATGATTTTGTAATCTTCGTTAGCTCTTATGTCATTTCCTATATATGGCATAGATAATCAACTACGATATTCTTTTTTCTCTCCTTATTTTAAGGTCAGTAATCTTTAGAATTACTAAGTATTAGGTCCAGCAGTAGATGGTTGTGTTGGCCAAACCACATCATCAGAAGTTTTATCTTTATAAGTCTGAGGGAGATCTCTAAGTATCTGTCTGTAAGCAGACCACTGAGCCTGATCTATAGTTGTATCTGGATTCATAGTCCAATCACTGGACTTTAATAAGTAATCTCTTTTCTTTCTAACATTCTCCCAACTATCATCTTCTAGTTCTAATACTTTATGTTCATTCAGTTTTTCATCTAAAGAAGCAACTTCAGCTTTAAGAATCTCAAACTTAGCTAGTAAATTAGAGAGATCACTATTCTGTGTTAAAGCCATTTTATGTCTGTTCTAGATAACTTACTGAAACATCCAGGGCACTAGCTGTTCCTGCATTTACTCGTAAGACATCACTTGATTCCATAATTATTTTTGATCCACTAATTATTTCTAATGATGATCCTGCAGGGACTGGAGCATTCTTAATTAGAAATACATCATCTCCTGTATTAGTAACTAAGAAGACATCTACTTGAGCACTTGATGCTGTCTTATTTGAAACTAAACAACTTAAAAGAACTAAGGTTGCCGAACCTCCAGCAGTAACAACATTAGTGTCAGTGCTACCTGTTCCCGAATTACTTACTGAAGATTTAGTATCAATCTTAAAGGTGTTTGCCATATTATCCTAAAGCTAGTATGAGAGCGAGTTGATTTGAACTATCTAAGTTCCCAGTGACAGTTACGTTTCCTGAAATCGTAAGATTTCCACTGGGTATTGATACGTTACCGTTTGAATCTATTGTAAGCCTTGCAAATCCACCCGTTACTAGTTGTACCTGATCTGCTCCAGTGCTCATTAAACCTGTGTCAGGATCTCCTGCAAATTTTAAAGCACAGCTCGATAATGATCCTATTGAAAAACTACTATTACTTCCATCTTCTTTTAATAAAGGAAAACCACCTGGCGTAGTTGCATCATGAACACAGAGTATTTTCTTCTCAGTATCTACAGTTACTTCACCGACTGCACCTGTAAAACCAGAGTGCTCACCTGTTGTTCCTCTTCTAAATTGTACTTGAGTTGCCATAATACTATCCTAAAGCCACTGCTATTGCAGTAGCAAAACTTTCTGTACTTATTGTTCCGTTTGAGTCTGGAACAGTCATAGTTCGAGTCGTACTACCCGAAATTCCTGAACATTCAAATGCTAATTTCTTGGTAGCATCTGAATTATCTTTTACTCTGAAAACATTATCTGCATACTCATTAACTTGTCCTGCTGTTACCTGATTATCCACGTAAGCTGTCGTTGCTACCTTAGTTGAGTTATCACTAGCAGATTGAGTCGTCGCTGTTATGCCATTAGCTAACGCTCCAGAAACTGTGTTATTTCCTAGAACAATAGTTTTATTTGTGAGAGTCTGTGATCCAGTAAGAGTTGCAACTGTTGCATCTATTGCAAAGGTAGCTGTAGTTCCTGATCCACTTGTATCTATTCCAGTTCCACCAGTAAGTATTAATGGTTCTGAATCTAAGTCAACATCAAAGTTGCCTGAATCAGTTTGTACATCTAGATCTTCGGCAGTTATCTGAGCTTGTACATAAGCTTGAGTTGCTATTGTTCCATTTGCATCTGGAGCAGTTAATGTTCTTGTAGTGCTTCCAGATATTCCTGAGCACTCAAAAGCAAGTTGTTTTGTATTATCTGAATTATCTCTGATTCTGAATCCACTGTCATTAGTTACTATCGCAGTGGAGGTTACAGAACTTAGGCCAGCAAGTGTCGTGCTACTATTGCCCAGGGCAATAGCAGTGCTACCAACAGTAACAGAACTGTTTGCCAACTTGGAGTTAGGGATAGCATTAGTTGAAAATTCTCCTGTACTTGAGTTATAAGTTAATCCTGATCCAGAAGCAATACTAAGTGAGGTTAATAACGCAACCGTTCCTGTGGCATCAGGAAATGTAATTGTTCTATCAGCTGTAGGATCAGTAACAGTTAAAGATGTTTCATTACCATCAGCTGTAGAACCTTCAAATGTAATATTTCCACTACCGATCTCGATAGCATTTGCTGCATCCTCTACTCCCGCTATCAAAGTTCCAGATGCTAGAGAAGTTAGCCCAGCAATAGTTGAAGCTGTCGCTCCTAGAGAAACACTTGTACCTCCTATTGTTACTGCTGAGTTAGCTAGATTACTGTTAGCAATTGATGACGCAGTCGATAATACAGTTCCTGTTTCATTTGGTAAAGTGAGAGTCTTATCTGATCCTGTTGCATCTGCAGCTGTCAATATGATTTCGTTTGCATCTGCAGTTGATCCTTCAAAAGTTATATTCCCACTTCCAATTTCAATAGCATTAGCTGCATCTTCCACTCCTGCTATTAAAGTTCCTGAAGCTAAAGAAGTCAGACCAGTAATAGTTGATCCTGTAGCTCCCAGTGCTATTGCAGTGCTTCCAATTATTATCCTGTCATCCGCTAGTTGAGAATTAGGTATTGCACTAGTTCCAAACTGCCCTGTTGAACTGTCATATGTCAGCCCTGATCCAGAGGCTATACTTAATAAACCTCTTATATCTGAGTTAGAGGCACCTGTATAAGTTATCACTCCAGTTGAACTATTGTATGCAAGACTTCCTAAACCTCCTGCATCTGTTACTGATACAGCTGATCTAGCCCTGGCATTTGTAAAATATAGATTAGTATTTTCTCCGAGGTCGGCTGTAGTATTACCAGCAAAGTCTAATTTATCTGTAGGAGTATTAACCTCTTGAAATAAACCACTTACCAGCGTAATAGCCTTACGTGTTGCCATCTTTTAATTACTACTTTTAGTTTCTTATTTAATAAAAAACTTTTATTATTCTTCTATTTTATCTTTAACAATTTTAGCGAAGCTGAATAGGACGCTTTATTTTTAAAACTATTTGGTTACTGGTTCCTGCTTCTCCTACCAAAGTTACATAATGTCCGGCTGTTGTTGGAGGTGTTTTAGTAAGAGACCCGGCAGATGCTGCAGATAAAAAATACATATCACCTGGATCAATTGATGTTGATACAGCAACTTGTCCAGTTACTATCACACGAACTTCATTCCCCTGAGTCACAGTAGTTTCTGCAATACCAGCTACCACTGCTTTATCTAGAGTGTCATTAGCAATAGCTTTTCCTACTAGCCCATCAGAAGCTCTGGCATAAAGAACATCTCCCTGAGTAACATCTTCGAATGTATTTACCACATACCCAACCACTTTAAAAACAATAGGGTTAGGCATTGTTGAAACAATATCTGTCAGTACACCAGTTAATCCTTCCGCATTAGCTGCATATGGTTCTAAATCTTTTACATCAGCCATTATCTTAAAAGCACTGGGGGTTCAATGTGAATAGCAAGATCAGTTGCAGTTGATGCTTCTCCTACACGAGTCACTGCTTTCCCTGCACCAGAAGGAGCTGAAGTAGTAATAGCTCCTGCAGTCGAATCTGATAAGAAAAATAAGTCACCTGCATTTAAAGAACTAAGTGTTTTAAGTCCTGTAACTATGACCTTCACAGTGCTGTTAGCACTAACAGTTGCATTAGCAAAACCTACAACAGTAGCATTCTCTATAGTTCCATCAGCTGCACTTGCTTTTCCTACCTGCCCATCAGAGGTACGCATGAATAATGCATCTCCATCAGTAACATCTTGAAACGCAGTAGCATTAAATCCTACCTGTAATGGAGCAAAGGTTGGGAATCCTTCCTTAAAATCTATTAATGCATCGACTAAACCTCGAAAATTATTTTCGTAAGGTGAACGAGTCATTGTAAAGCTATTAGCAGTCAACAGATCTACAAGAATTTTTATTGCACCTTCTAAATTTGGTTCTCCTTGTGCCATCTAATCTTAAGTTTTGTATGAGACTATTCTAAGTTGTTAAATCCCTTAGAATATAAGTAGAGAGAAACAAAAGATTTAATGGACCCAGAAGTTATTGCCATTGCTGTAACCAGTGGACTAGCAGCTTTCACTGGTGTTATAAAATCTTTGAATGGTTTCAATGAAAAAATTCAGAGAAGATTTAATAAATTACAAGACGAGATCAATCGTGTTGAAGACGATATGATTCGTGGCTATGTATTGAAGCAGGATTTCATACGTGAGATGGATGTAGTCCATCAAAAGCTGGATAGAATACTAGAATTAATGATCAAACAGAACTCTAAGTAATCTTAGATAATATTTTTATAGCTTTCTTACGTGTCTTACATTGTTGAGCTTTGAGATTAAGTTTAATTAATCTCCAGTGATCACCTGCTTGCTTTATTTGTCTTTCTTTATTCATACAATGTTCACAATTACACTTCTCTTTTAGTTGATTGCTGTCCATCCACCTATACTTGTTCTATAGATATGTAAAGTAGTTGTTGATTCTATATAATGCAACTGACCATTGACTGGATTAGAAGGAAACCCTGAGTTAGTTACAGAGGCTATTGCCTTTGCATACTGCCAATCAGTTCCATCATGAACTCTAAATAACTCTGTGCTTGCTGTATCTAACCAAGATTCACCTTTAGAGAAACTGGTAAACCCAGTTGGTGAATTATTAGGTTGAGTTGATCCTACATGGATAGGTCCTACTTTAATTAGACCTGTACTTGGAGAAGCAACATTATCTGCAAAGAATAATCCAGGATCTCCTGAGTTTATGTTTACACAAAGTTCACCTGCACCTATTCTGGTTGGCACTGGTCTGTCATTTAATAAACTTGATCTTCTACTTTGGATCTGTATTGTCATATCTAATTAAGATAAAGTCCTGCATCTACATTTATGGACTGTTCCACTCCTGGATTATAAGTTGAGCAATCCATAGAACTTACTCCTGCTCCTGTTTCTGGTACTCCATTTAAATATGTCCCTCCTTCCACTTCTCCAAACTGAAAGTCAGGAGTAAAATCTGTAAGTGGTTGATTAACTAATCCAATACGAACATCTTCTATCAATTTAAAGTCTAGATTTAAAACTTTTTGCATAGACATTAATGTAGTAGCTGCATTATTTAATAGCTGCCCATCTCGGCTCAACTCACCATTATCACGTCTGATAGTATCGGTGAGTTTCATAGTTACAAGAGTAGGATCGAACTGTGCTACTTCTTCTGGTGAATTTCTCTGTCCAAATTCAACATCTTTATTTCCTGTCCAAGGTAATCCATAACCTAGAAGTGCCATGCGTTCAGCAGCTTTTCTAGTTCGTTCCTGTTCTTTTTCAAAGTTCCTATAGAATTTATCTAAAGCATTACCAGCTGGTTGATCATTAGGTTCAAGCAGCCAGGTATTTACATACTCATGTATCTTTAAATTACTTACAGTACAGTCACCCTGTGTAGTACCAGAGAAAGGATATACAATTACAATTGTATTTTCATCTGGAACAGAGTTTACTATATATTGACCATCTAATAAATCACCACTTGTGAAATCAATAGCTACTCTTTTATTAGCAAGCAGTCCATGATTAACAATAGTTATTGATACATTTGGTCCATCCTGTTGATAGCGTCCTTCAAAACTGAACCTATCATTACCTTCATCATGTTTCATAGACCATAGAGCTGCATAGATATGTTTACACCAGCGAGTTTGATAATATAAAAGACCGCCAAAAGATCCTTCTGGATCATCATTATATTCAGGTACCTGATAGAAATTACCTGTAGGTGCATATCCAAAATCATTAAAGACTCCAGGATTATCTCTAGAATCAATCACATTACCTTCTCTATCCTGTCTTGTCCCAGGGATTACACTCTCAATACCAGTATTAGGAAATCTATCATCAGTCGTATCTTTATATAAATTATATTTTCTACGACGCATAAAGTCTGGACAGTTACATTGATATCTTATCTCTGTAGTAAGAAATCTATCTTGTCCTGCAAGAAAGCCTCTATGTGCAGGAGTTACTGTCTTAGGTTTATTATTTACAAGTTGTACACCATAACTTTCATCACGTTTAAATAATATTTCATCAGTAGTTAAATCAACTCCAGTGACTGTATTACCTACATAATTATTAAAATCAAATCCTTTTATTCTTCTTTGAACTTTTACATTACCACTGGCTGTAGCACTGATAATAGACTCAGCTGTAAATTCAGTTGTACTTGTAACTATTATTTTATATAAACCAGTTTTTGTATTGCCAGATGTTACCTGTAAGAAAACTTGGTTGTCTGTAGATAACCCATGAGGAGAACTACAGGTTACTGTTACTGTATTACCTGATTGAGAATAAGTAGAGTTAACTCCTGAGTCACGTTCTACTACACGATCAACAAGTCTCTCACCAGCTAACAATGTAACTGGTGTTGGCATGCTTCTTATCTTAACTCTTTGTTCTGTCCATCTAGTATCAGCAAATCCTTCTGCAGTATCAGCAAATTCTTGTCTTACATTTACAGTTCCAGCTGTTGTTACTGACGCTGAACTTGTGCAGGTAAAAGTGTCGTCAGTTGTAGAAGTTATAACTAATGTTTCATCCACTGCAGTTCCAGATGTGTAATCAAGGAATGCATTTTCTCCTACACGTAATCCATGCCCAACCAAGGTGACAGTAACAGTAGTCCCATTCTTGTCATATGTTCCTGCTTTTGCTGCAGTGACATATCTAACTGAATCAATAGGTAAACCAAGATCATAAAGGTTAAGACTATTAGCATCACGTAT
>Ga0209348_1001388_pt1 | contig 11806 bp, 17 predicted proteins | sample ETNvirenome_2_30_FD_184065 | JGI IMG/M metagenome (GOLD analysis project Ga0209348, IMG submission 184065) | Marine viral communities from the Pacific Ocean - ETNP_2_30 (SPAdes) (version 2) | ecosystem: Environmental > Aquatic > Marine > Oceanic | place: Pacific Ocean | collected 2013-06-22 | reverse complement strand
AGAAAAGAAGCTTTAGGTTTTGCACTTAAGTTACTTAACTCCATAGGAAACCTTAATGTTACTGTTATTAAGAATAGTAACGCAATGGCTGAACAATTAAAGTCTATAGGTCAAGATCCATCTAAGAGTAGATCATCTTTCTTTAGAGGTGCTGACAAGACTATATATGTAAACCTTGAAACTGTTCGTGGAAATACTTTATTCTATGAGATTATTCACCCTATGGTTGACTTCATTAAGAAGACTGACCCTGCCTTATACAAAAGAATAGAGTCTGAAGTTAAGGAAAGCAACATGAAAAGACGTGTTATAAAAGATGGTCGTAGAGTAAAGGGTTCTTACATTGATTGGGCTAAGGCAAACTACAAAGGCCTTTCTGAAGAGGCGTTAATAGAAGAGGCTTTTGCTGAGATGATGGGTGACGCTGCTTATGGTCACTTTGTGAACAAGCAGTCTAAGCTAACAAAGATTAGAGAAGTTATAAGAGCTATACTAGAGAGACTAAATATAGTATCTCCAATAGAAAATGTTGAGTCTATAGATTTACAACAAATGTCTCTAAAGAACTTGGCTGATAACTTATCTGGTGCTTTAGTAAATGGTAGAAAAATTACTGTTGGTGGCGTTGAGTTTGAGGTTGGAGATGTAGATAAGTTATCTGAGATTAGGGAAAAAAACCCAACATTACTTAGTGAACCTAACCCAGAGACTGCAGACATATCTAAGTCTTATCTTTCAGATAAAGCGAAAGATCTTGAAATAGATCAGTACTCTGAACCAAGATTTGTTAATCGTTTAAATGAAGATAATTCTAAAATGATTGCAGACGCTTACGATAATTTAGTTGACGATCCTAAGAATCCAGAAGTTATAAAAGCCTATAAAGCTTTAGCTGATGAAACACTAAGTCAGTATCAATCCATAATAGATAAAGGTTATAAGTTAGAGATATGGAAAGGTAAGGGTGAACCTTACGCTAACAGTGCTGAAATGATTCAGGACGTTAGAGATAATAAACATCTATATATATTTGGAACAGAGGCTGGTTTTGGAGAGGGTGCTATCACACCTGAGCAAAGAAAAGAAAATGTTATGCTCTCTAGAACTGAGTATCAAGATGTTAATGGAGACCCTCTTGTTGTGAATGATATATTTAGATTTGTTCACGACTTCTTTGGTCATACAGAGCTTGGTAATGGGTTCGGTCCTATCGGTGAAGAAAATGCTTGGCTTAATCATTCTAGAATGTATAGTCCTGAAGCTAGAAAAGCAATGACTACTGAGACTAGGGGTCAAAACTCTTGGGTAAACTACAATAAAAATCTAAGAAGAAAGGATGGTACTATACCTAAAAAAGGTGAAAAAGGTTACGTGCCTTTATCTAAAAGACCTTTTGCTGATCAAAAGATGGGTATACTTCCTGATAACATTGTAAACCCTGTAGATGTAAAAGCTGAAACTATAAGCGATATTAAGATGCAACCTTTCCAAAAGGAAACAGAGAGTGTAGTATACACTTCAGGATTAGGTAATTTAATATTTGATGTATCTCAATCTGTTATAGATTTAGATTATAAACTTGGGGAATGGGTTCAAAATATTCCTGGATACACTACCTTAACAGGTGAGCAAGAAATAGACGCTAGGCTCTCCACACTACTCTTAAAGCCTAAAGGAACTCACACCAATAAAGAAATAAAAGAGTTGATGACTCTTAGAAAGGGTGATGTAGCTTTAGAGCTTCACAGGGCTAACGAGATAATGAAAAGGTTTGCTGATATTAATAAAGAATATCAGATGTCTGACGCTGAATTAAATGATCTTCTTGGTGACGTGAATAAAATAAAAGCCATGGAGTCTGATAAAAGCGACATGAAAGGTATACTAATGGAGATGAGAAGACATATTGACTCACTTAGTAGAACGCTTATAGACGAAGGATTAATAAGAGGTCAAGCTTCTTTTGCTGTAGAGGCTAATGGAGGTTTTTATATAACCAGATCTTACAAGCAGTTTGAAAACAAGAGCTGGAAACAAACAGATACTGACATACAACAAAGAGCTAAAGACTTTTTGTATCAAGAAGTTAAAAAAGAAAATCCTGATTTGTCAGAATCTGAAATAAAATCTAAATCACTTAGAATTTATAATAAGTTAATAAAGAAGGGGGATTTTTCTAAATACTCATCTGCTAATGTATCTTTTGATGGGTTAACTAGAGTCAACTCAATATTTAAAAAGAGAAAAATTGTTCCTCAAGAGATAAGAGACCTATGGGGTGAGATAGATAATCCTGTGTTTAACTATAACAACACAATATCTAAAATAGCAAGAACAGTGGCTGCTGAAAGAATGTATAAAGATCTTTTAGATATTGGTCAAGGTAATTTTATATTTGACGATGCTGTTGAAGGTGTAGCTGAGAATGAGTTGACTGAAAGTAAGTTTGGTTTACTGGAGGGTAAGTTTGTAGATAACGAAATGTTTAACGTTCTAAACAGATTTGAAGAGAAGGTGAGCTATCCTTGGTGGTTAAGCATTTACATGGAGTCTATACTTCTTAACAAGAAAGCTAAAACAGTTTGGAACTTACCTACTCACTTTATTAACTTGATAGGTAACACTTCTTTTGCTTTAATGAATGGTCACGTTAGCTTTAAAAACTCTAAGTATTTTGCTACAGAAGCCATAAAGTCTGTAAGTAATATGACTGACCCTCAAGTGAAAGAGTTTAGAGAGAAGCTAATAAAGCTTAGAGTTATAGATAACTCAGCAACACTTAGTGAGATACAATCTATAACTGAACAGGTTAAAAATAGTAACTTTAGTATATCTGAGTATGTTAAAAATAAGGACTTTACAGATAAAGGAGCTATAGGTTATTTAAGTAAGATAGGTAAAAAACTTGACAACTGGGCTACAGATGCTTATCAAGCTGAGGATAACGTATGGAAAGCTTACGGTTTCTTGTCTGAAAAAGCTAGATACTTAGAGGCTGGATTTTCTGTTGAAAATGCTGAGGCTACTGCAGCTAAGAATGTAAGAAACTTATACCCAAACTATAACGAGATACCTAGAATAATAAGAACAATAGGTAGATCTCCTGTGGTTGGTTCTTTTGTTGCTTTCCAGGCTGAGTCTGTTCGTAACGCTAAAAATGCAATAATGCTTGGGTTTGAGGAAATATCTAGTGACAATCCTGTTTTAAGAAAGTCTGGAGTAGCAAGGCTATCTGGAACTTTAGCAACATTTACTCTTCTTCAAAGCATGCAGTTGTATACAGCTAAGTTCTTCATGGAGTCTTTCTTTGGAGAGGACGAGGATGACGAGCAAGTTGAAACTAGAAAGATAAGAACTGTTTTACCAAGCTGGGACGCTAAAGGATTATTATCCTATACTGAAAAAGGTGAGTTAGAGTCTAGATATTCTAAAGGTCAAAAATACAAGGACAGATATATAGATTACATAAACTTCTCTAGAGTGTCTGGTGTTGGTTACATAAAAGATTTATTTAGATTAGCATTTACAGATATTAAAACGGAACCTGGAAAGGAAAGCTTTATGAGAGTTTTGGAGGCTGTTTTTGAGCCATTTTTAAGTGAAGAAATGACTTTAACTTTATTTCAAGATGCTTATAATAATAAGGGAGGAAAAGTTTATAATGAAACTGATGATGGCTCGACAAAGATTTTAAAGAGTATAGAATTTATAGGCAAGGGAATTGCTCCAGGAACACTTAGAACTGGTGTTAGAATAGGTGAATCATTATTTGAAGAGGACTCTGAACTCGTTCCAGCTTATGAAATATTAGCAATATTTGGATTAAGAGTAAATAGAATAAACGTAAACAAGAGTATTTACTTTAGATCTAGATACGCTAATAAAAAACTTAGCGATATAGTAGGTAAAGATGTTATGAAAGATGAAAGTAAGTTAAGAGGATTCATAACCAAAGGATCTGAAGATTACGACTCAAGAGCAGATGAAGTATTAAATAAGTTTGCTGATATAATTAGTGCCGCTAGATTAAATAATATAGCAGGTGAAGACATAAGACAAATACTAAGAAAGGCTGGAATGAGTAATCTTTTAATATCTATAGCTGAGAAAAGAGGTATTGATAGATACCATCAAGACAACATAAATATATTAAAAGACGAATAAAATATACAAACACTATATAATTAATTATTTAATTATTAAATTTGTAGTACTTTTCTAACGTTCCATTCTGGAACAGTTTGCTTTTTTGTTCGCATTCATAGATTAGTTTTTTGGTTGTTTAAGAAGGAGGGGTAGTTCCCTCCTTTTTTTTTACTATATTAGCTCTATGGAAATAGGTATACAATTAGTTAATGGGGTAGTGTTTGGGTTTAGGTTATTTGCCCCAACAGAATACATGCCATACAACGAACTCCAGCTATTTGCTGGAGTTATATGCTTCTATGTTATTTGGGATTAGTCCTCGCAAGTAGAGCAGTCATCCTCTTCTCCACAGCACTCTTCATCTTCGGGATCAACAAGATCAACTACCCAAGATTCAAATAACTTTTCTTTAGATTCATCTGATCTTTTTAACGCTTCTCGTAAAGCTTCGTCTCTGTCGTGTAACATTACTATATTATTTTAAAAAAGTATTGGGGGTGCAGACGACAAAATCTTTAACCCCCGAATACAAGAACAAATATGCAGCACTCACGCAGCTTACTCTCGTTTTTTAGAACCCCGACCTAAGATGGTATCGACTGCAATATCGACCTCCTTTTGATTTGATGGGACATATACGTCTAATTTTTGATCGGTATCATGAAGATACTTTAAAAACAGCTTGAATCGCATCTTAAACTCAGGGGTTCTTATTCCTTTTGTTTCTATGATAAAACCTTTCTCTAAATTAATAAAGTCTGGCGTATAAGATATATTTCTTATATTACCAGGCTTCTTTTTAAAAGTTGTTTTACCTTTTGTTTTTCCCTTATCCATAAGGAGTCCTTCAAACTTGAATTTCTCTACAAGCTCAAAAGTTTTTCCTTCGTATTGATTTGGGATCTTTGCTTTTTTAAGGGCTCTATAGCAGTAAAGCTCTAGTCCTGAGGCAAATGTGATTCCATCTGCGTTGTGTTTCTTAGCTTTAGTTATCTGCTTTCCTTTTCTTCTCTTGAATCGCATTAAGCTAAGATATGAAATAATTACTTCTTACCTCTATTCCTAGCCCTATTTTTAGATTGACTTTCTAAAACAAGTTTACCAGACTTAGTGTGTGAGGCATCTTTTCCATCACCTTTCTTACCATTCTTTCTGTTAAAAAGGTTTAGCTTAACACGATACTTTTTTCTCTGTTCAGATGAAGAATATTCGGAGTCATACTTTTTCTTTTTCTTGTACGACTCCTTATTCTTTCTATAGTGCTTTGTAGTTTTACTTGCCATGCTGTATTGTTGTAGCCTGCAAGATACAAATTATTTCTTTTCTTTTGGAGCAGTTGGTATACCAAAAACGTATTTAGCAAGTTTATCTGCATTCTCTAAAAGAGATTTAGCGTTCTTACTTGTTGATAGTCCTGAGGCTATCTCCAATACTCTAGCTCTCATCTCGCAGTCAAACTTTAAGTACTTGTACTGTTGCTCTTGATCTTTTTGTTGCTTGTTCATGTCTAAAATTTAATTATAGTTAGTAAATCTAAGTCTATGTAGAATAATAATTCTCTATCCCATATAGATCCTGGTCGTGGGTTTTTCATGCCACCCCACTCAACTGTGGCTTTTGTTATTTCTCGCATCCAAATATAACCAATTCCGTCAAGAAATCTCCAGGCTATACATAAAGGCAGCTCTTTTTGAAGGGCTTCTCTCTGACAATGATGTATCTTCCTTACTGAAGTCCTAGCTCTCTGTACGTCAGCCATATTTAAAGACATTGTTTTAATCTCACATAAAGACACAACCTTCATAGTCTTATTGTCTATAATCTCAGCGTCTACTGGAGCATATCTATCTAACTGCTCAAAGGTTAAGTCCTTACCGTTTAGAAGTATACGAAGAGTCTCAGCTTCTCTATTTCTATCTTCTTGACTCTCAAATCTAGGCTCAACCCTCATCTTTTCCGTTACTGGATATTTCGTAATCAAACGGTGTCTCACCCTCAGGATAAGCTTCAGAAGACTTGATAGTCTCACTCATTCTTCTATCAACCTCATCCATATAAACCTGAAGAAGTATAAGATAACCAGTGAGATCCATTAGATCATTCTCACTCATGTAAGTTTCCTTACTCTTAATTCGATTAAGTTTGTCGTTTATGCGAGATTGAATAGCGTACATAGGATCAACTTTAAACAAAACTCCTTTGTCGAATACTGAGTTTCCATAGGATTTGTTTTTCTCTATGAGAAGGTCCCTAATCTCATCACACTTTTTTCTTATTTCTTCCTGCATTTTTATTTACTTTAGATTCGACAGCCTTTTTCTTAGCACTTTTATACTTACGTTTATTCGATATTTGATCTTGAGAAACTTTTGGACTACGCTTAGTCTTAGATTTTTCTTTCTTGAGACTATCAATAACTCTGTTATTATGTCTTTCATTTTCTTTAATTTTTTGAGAATACTTTACCATGTTCCACGCTATAAGAGTAAATATAACGCAGATTACTGCTAGTGCGATCATTTTAATTTAATTTAACTGTTTAACTTATTTGATTCTTCTGTTAGCAATGCTCTGTTTAACTGAGCCATTGTTGTTACGTGTTCTGATTCAGGCTTACCTTCGTTATACCTTTTAAGTAGAAAAGCTACATGATCTTCGCTTCTCATACCCATTGGAGATTGTTTTTCCCACCCCCATTGAATTGCATCTAAATCTTTCATAATTTTAAAATTTAATTAACAATTTTATTGTAAAGTTAATAAATTTATATTTATAACTTTAATACACATCATGAGACATACATAAAAATTCATAGTCAGTTACCTTATCTATCTTTATTTGTATATCATTAGTTGACTTATGTTTTATCTCTAAACCTCTTGTAAAGTGTTTAACGTTCTGTAATTTTTCAGGATCAAGCTCCCTAACACAAGTCCTATGAGTAGCCTTTTTCCATTCTTTAGCAGGCTTCTCCACTCCTTTTACAAATCTTACTGTTCTCCATCTGTAATAAACTGTAGCGTGATATATTTCTTTTCTCATAATCTATCTACGCATCTTTTTATCATGGTTAATATAAATATTAAACCTATAGTAAAATTAATAATTGACTCTACATCCCACTCCATAACTAAAAAGATTCTGATGGTTGAGCAGATATATACTTTTCAGTATAATCCTGAGGGTCTATAAACTTAGTGTACTCTTTTTTAAACTTAAGAGGTAGTGTACCAGTACCTATGTTTCTACCTTTAGCAAATATAAGATCCACAAGTCCTTCGGTAGACTTTCCATTATCATCAGTCATGATACCATAATATTCGGGTCTGTATACAAGCATAACAATATCAGATGCCTGTTCTATCTCTCCACTCTCACGAAGATCGGATAGGCTAGGTCTACAGCCATCTCTTCTCTCTACACCTCTACTAAGCTGTGAGAGGGCCACTATTGTTATGTTTAACTCCTTTGCTAAATTCTTTAACTCACGAGCCACCATAGCTACCTCTTGCTCTCTAGATGTACCACTACCCTTCACAAGTTGTAAGTAGTCTACAAGAACAAACTTAACCTCTTTAGTTATAACGTACTGTCTTATCTTGTTGAGAAGATACCTAAGAGAAGAGTCTTTACACTCATCTATAAATAGATTAACACCCTCTAGCTTTCCTATAGCCTTATCAACTCTATTAAGCTCTCCACTCTCTAATGCACCCTTCATTATATACCTGTTATTAACCTCACTCTCCAAAGAAACTAATCTTTGTAGTAACTGAGTATCCCCCATCTCGTAAGAAAATACTGCAGAGGGAATACCTACCTTGGCACAATTGTAGCAGAAGGCTAGACCAAGTGATGTTTTACCCATAGATGAGGCACCACCAATAACAATAAAGTCTGTCTCTTGCCATCCACCAGTAAACTTATCTACTGATTGAAAGCCCGTAGGTAAACCAACCATGTTTTCAGAGTCCATTCTCCTTCTTATATCATCATGCAGTATCTTTAACTGCTTTTTAATATCAGGTATGTCACTACCCCTAACTTCAGAAATAGATTTCATTTGTTCTTCTACGAACTCTATAACGTTAAACAAATCATCACCATTATCAATCTTCTTTGTAGTGAGTTCTGCTAGTTTTTTAAGTCTTATCTTTTTATCTTCTTGAGATAAGTATAAGACCATGTTCTTTGTTATATAGGCATAATGATCTGAGTTCATACACTCAGCTACTCTAAGGTCCACAAGAGGATCTTTAATAGTAGAGGATATAACAATCATATCAGTCTTATCTCCTTTATCTAACCTTTCAGACACTACTTTGTATATCTTTCTGTTTAAAGGATCGGTAAATATCTCCTCAGATATAAGGCTATGACAATCGTAATAGTCTCGTGGATTAGACATAATCTTACCGATAAGCCTCATCTCCATGTCCATGTTATCTTTCATCTGTGATGTATTTAGGTTTAACATATCGGTTAGTTTTCTTTTTATCTAGATGTACCTCATTTTCCCATCCCCTAGCGTTAAGCCAAGTTTTAGGGTACTTTCTGTAAGTTCTATCGGGAGTCGATTCAACATAAGCTCTCACTCCTTTTATAGCATCACCCATTTCCGAAATAGTTAAATTCATAAATGTGGTTCTAGCCTTTGGTTTATCTATTTTTTTATCATATAAATTCCAAAACATTTCAAATGCTTTTTCCTTTCTTTCAGCTTCAGTTTGAGGCTTTTTAGCATCACTAAACCTAAGATCTATAGCAGTAAAATGATTAACAATATTATTAAAAACACAATTAGACTCCATCTCGTTATTATACATAGATCGGTGTGTATTTGTTGAGGTGTGAAAGTTTATAGAACTACCATCAACTTCGATAAATTCTACCTTATCTATATTAATAATGTCTGTATCTGATACTCTGTACTTCATAGTTTTTTTGGTTGTTTAAAAAAGGGAGGGGACAAGCCCCTCCATCTTTAGAATGGTAAGTCATCAGCTACTGCTTCTTTCTTAACTTCTGGTTTGTAAGTGTTCACTTCAACGTAGTGAGTCTTACCATACTCGTTAGTTTCTTTCATCTTAGCTACCTTTAGCTTGATGAATTTTTCACCATTGTACTCGAACATGTGATCTGTTGCTTCTTTACCTAATTTAGTTAGGTTTAAAGAGAACTCTACCATGTCCCCATCAAATTTTTCTACCCCGTTTCCAACGTAGATTCTGTTAGTTGTTTTGTTACTCATAGCTTTCAGCTTTTATAAAATAATTAACTAGTGCCTTCCTTTCTGTTGTTTTTATATACTTAGCAATCCTTCTAAGATGTTTAACTTTAAACTCATCAGGTTTATCTAAGTATTTGTCTAGGGTAGGTCGGCTTAACCCTAATCTTTCTGCAAGCCAAGGCTTGTATATTTTGTTTTCTTTTAACTTTTCTTTTAGTGTCATAGTGTTTCCATTATTAAATGTTGTTCAACGATCTCCTCGTTGTCTATAAAGAATCTTCTGTAAACATCTAGTAGATACTTATACTCTTGCCTGCCCCTCTCTATAAACTCATCTCCAGCATAAAATATAGAAACATTATAAGGTCTCTCTTTTTCTTGAGTTATAAATACAAACTCATCACAACCAAATCCATCCATGTAAAAGGCTGATTGTCTATCATAGCCATACTTCTTACAAGAGTTAGAAAACCCATAAAAGCTACCATCTGCAGTAGTCTTTAAATCTACTAATAGCTTATCATTACGATAGTCTGCTTTACCTTTGCAGAACACGTTTGTATCATCATCCTTCCAAGCGTTAGCTATCTCCCTTTCTCCTTCTGATTGAAGAAGATCTTTAACTTCAGAATGACTAAACAATACATCTTGCATATACATAATCTTATCGTATTCTTTTTGTAAGATTATTGTAGATGCTTTAGGATTATTTTCTTTGAACTCTTTAAAACCTTTAGTAGTCCTTGTAGCAGAGTTAAATACTAAAACTTTATTATTAAAGTCATTAGGCTCTAACATAGCTACATGGTATGCTCTACCAAAGATCATAGGCATAGTTTCCTTGTTAAGTTCGGGATTATCCCTCATCATCTTATAAGTCCTAACATCCTTCTTTATTAACCCTAACTGCGAGTTCGTTACAAACTCGTAGTCAGAGTAATAAAAGGAGTCATCGACTAGTTTCTTTATAAACTTATCTAAACTCATTACACTAAAGTCTTAGCTATTTTAAGAACTTTGTTAAGATTATCTTGTTGAGTTTTAGTCATAGTGTATCCAGCCATTTTTTGCTCTACTACACTACCCTTACCATCTTCAATAGCCTTCATCATAGACTTATACTGAGAGTCTGTTAGCTTAGGTTTAGACTTTGAAGTTGTAGTTGATTTTGGGCTAGAACCTTTTACAGCCATGTTACCATCATCATCATCTCCCGTAACTACACCAACAAATGATGCAAGAGCATATCTTCTAGCATAAGATATAGCAGAACCCACACCATGTGCATCTTCTTTAGCAGGTATGTAACAAGTTGATGCTAGGTATTCTCCACTAGAATGCGATAAAATTGTTGTTACACCACCCACATCAGTAGGCATTTGAATAATTGCTAACTCGTTATCTGCTAGTAGCTTACGAACAGAGTCCCATACTGATCCAAGATCGGCATAACTTGACTTGAAGAAAGGGTTTTTTGAGTTTTCTTTTGCAGGTCTTAATTGAGACTGCACTTTAGATAAGGCAAGGGTTAGCTTGCCAATTGTTTCTGACTTTTCCATAGTTTTTGGTTTTTAAATTTAATTAACTTCTGATGCAAATATAGTAAATTATTTTACATATTACTATATTATTCCTAAAATATTATAAGATATATCTTTAGGCATTATTTTCTCTAGGCTTTGAGTTATGCCCTCCATAACTAGCTCTAAATCAATATCATTGTTTACTACCATGAGAATACTTATACCATCCTCTGATGGCATCATAAGGGTGTGGCATAAAGCGTTATGCTCTCCTATATCTACTTGGGTTATTGCCAAGCTATCTGTTTGATGAAAGTACATATAGTTTACCCCATGATTTTTTAAAGCAACCTCTAAACGCTTCATATTTGGGTGCTTGTTAGGTCTTATTCGGTTATCTAGTTTGTAGTCTATACCCGACTCTTTAAGTAAGTTCTCTAGCATTTCTTTTTCGTATTGCATAGACTTTGTAGATAAATTCTATTAAAGATAACTCTTTTTCTAGTAATTCTTCAAGATCTTCGTTACTAAAAGATCTATCTACTGCATCTATTATGTTATATATTTTAACTTTGTTATTTGATGTATCTAGCTTAAATAGTTTTTTACCTTTCAAAAGGGATTGTATATTATCTATATCATTAATTATAGGGTTGATATACTTTCTCTGTACTTTAGCGTATAGAACATACTTAGCACAAGGATCTTTTTCTCCCCTCATCCATACTTGATCGACATCAATTGTCCTTACTTGATTGTTCATCTTCTCTAAATTTATCTAGTTCTACTTCTAATTCAGTTATAATACCTCTGTACCTTTCTCTATCTAAGGTTAGAGTATCTTCAAGTTCTTTAATCTTATTCTCCATAGCCTCTATTCTTATTCTTTGAAATTCTTCTACTTCCA
>Ga0209348_1001387_pt1 | contig 11814 bp, 12 predicted proteins | sample ETNvirenome_2_30_FD_184065 | JGI IMG/M metagenome (GOLD analysis project Ga0209348, IMG submission 184065) | Marine viral communities from the Pacific Ocean - ETNP_2_30 (SPAdes) (version 2) | ecosystem: Environmental > Aquatic > Marine > Oceanic | place: Pacific Ocean | collected 2013-06-22 | reverse complement strand
AGAGGATTAATTGATGAAAACACTATGCCTAGTGTTAAAAAACAAGATATGATAGACAGTAAGCGTGTATACGCAGCGTCTACTGACGCACAACAGCCCAATTCTAAAAAACAATCAACTATGGAAAAAGAGCAACTTGATCTAGAAGTTGTGCGTAGTGAAGCTACAAAAAAAGGAGCTTCATCAGAACGTACAAGAATTAGAGAGATCAACGCAATGTGTTCTAAGCGTGGTTTTGATGACCTAGCAGAACAGTTAATTACCAATGGTTCTTCTGTAGATTCATGCAGAGCAGCTATCTTAGAAAGAATAGATGCAAAGCCTGTAGAAACAGCAAAGCCTATTGAAGAGCAGCTTTCACCAAAAGAAAGAGAGCAGTATGCAAGAGACTACAAGATTACTTCTGGTATTAGAGGTCTTTTAACAAATGATTGGTCAGATAAAGCATCTGGTTTTGCTAGAGAAATTTCACAGCAAATAGCAAAAGATTCACAGAGATCTAATAGCTCATCTTCTTTGTTTATTCCTTATAGCTCACTAGCAAAAAGAGCTACATATGTAACTACTGGTGCAACAACTGGTGGAAATATCGTAGCTACAGATTTACTTGCTGATGACTTCATTGAAGCACTAAGAAACAGTACAGTAATGGTTGGTTTAGGTGTACAGACATTATCAGGTTTAGTTGGTGATGTTGCTATCCCTAGAAGATCAGGTGTTGCATCTACTGGCTATCTTGCTAATGAAACTACTGCACTATCTCAGGCAGAAAGTACATTCGACCAGATCTCAATGACACCTAAGACATTAGGCACATTATCTAAGTTTTCTAGAAATATGCTTATTCAGTCAACACCAGGAATTGAGGATCTAGTTAGAACTGATATTCTTGATGGTATTAATGTTGGTCTTGATCTAGGTATCTTAAATGGTTCTGGTTCATCAGGTCAGCCTACAGGTATCATGCAGACATCTGGTATTGGTTCTGTTGCAATCGGTACTAATGGTGGTGCTATCACAGTTGATAAGCTGATTGATCTAGAAACTGCAATCATGGAAGATAATGCAGGTGTTAACGCTGATTCTATTTCTTATGTAACCAACGCTAAAGTGATGGGTGCAATTAAGAAACTCAAGACATCTGGCGGTGAGTACTTAGTTAACAACAACCTACAGGCATTAGGTAGAGGTGCTACACCTGTTGCTGTTAATGGTTATCCTTTAGCAATGACAAACCAAGTTCCTAGCAACCTAACTAAAGGTTCTACATCTGGTACTTGTTCTGCTGTTGTTATGGGTGATTTCTCACAGGCTATATTAGGTCTATACGGATCTGGTATTGAAATTACAGCAGGTGAAGATTCTGATGATTTCGCCAAGAATCTCGTTTCAATTAAGGGTGTAGTTGCATTTGATGTTGCTGTTCGTCACGCACAATCATTTGCTGCAATCTTAGACGTAACCACATAATTGGTTTACTATATGGGGTAGCTATCTACCCCTTTTTTTTATGAAAATTAAGTGTTTAAAAGACGTTTGTGCAAGTGGTGTTGGTTTAGAAGCTGGCAAAACTTATGATCTATCTAGTGCAGATGCTTCTTTTCTTATCAGTATTGGTAAAGCAGAAGAATATAAAGAAACAGCAAAACCAAAAAAAACAGTAGCATCTAAAGCTAATGCAAATAAGTGAAGATCAAACAGTATATTTAGCTGATTTTGGTGTTAGCTGTACATCAGGTGGAACTACTGCAAAAGCAATATTAGAACAACCTGATTTAGTTTTAGCTGGCAATCAGATTATTAGTACTGATTATCAACTTACTGCAAGAGTTAGTGACTTTGGTAATTTAATTGCAGGTGCATCTATTACTGTTGATAGTGTTGCATATACAGTTAGAGAAGTTAGAAAGTTAGATGATGGTGCATTTTGTGAAATTGCAATACAGAAAACATGACTACTAAACGTGAACAGATCATGGCAAGGTTACTTACAACACTTGCTAATACAACAGGAGTTAGTACAAGAATTTACAGAAGCAGGGTAGTACCATTAACTAGAGGAGAATCACCTGCATTAGTACTTGAACCTGTTAGTGATACTGTTGAACAAAATACATCCCTACCTACACTTGACCATTTTCTAACAGTAAGGATAAGTGTAATAGTAAGGGGTGATGTGCCTGATAATGTGGCAGATGCAACTGTAGAAAGTTTGCACAGTAAAGTAATGGCAGATCTGACAGTTAATAATTTAGCTATTGATGTACAACCATCTGATACTTCTTTTGAATTGTTAGATGCAGATCAGCCTGGTGGTGTTATTGGAGTGGAATATATAGTGCGTTATAGAACAGAAATAGACGATTTAACGCAATAGATGGTGTTTATTGCTAAAAACCTATATTATATAAACATACTGATTTAATGTAACAATGCCTAAGCTACACAGAAAAAGAAGCATATTAGCTAAAGCAGAATCTAGTTATGGCACAAACCCTACACCTACTGGTTCTGCTAACTATGTGCAAGTAATTGATCTTAATATAGAACCTGTTGTTAGTGATGAAGTATCTAGAGATTTAATAAGGCCATATATGGGTAATTATGAAGTAATACCTGCAAATACAAGAGTTAATGTAACCTTTGATGTAGAAATGGCTGGTAGTGGATCTGCAGGTACAGCACCTAAATATGGTGCGATATTAAAAGCGTGTGGTTTATCTGAAACTGTTAGTGGTGGTAATACTGTTACTTATGCACCAGTTACAACCCCATCTGACAGCGTTACATTATTTGTTAATTATGATGGCATCAGGCATATGGTTACAGGTGCTAGAGGTACATTCAGTATTAACTGTGAAGTAAATAACATTCCACGTATATCTTTTTCTTTAACAGGTATATTTAATGCCCCAACAGATCAGGCATTACCTACAGTAACTGTAAGCAATCAGGCATCACCATTAATATTTAAAAATGGAAGTACAAGTGCATTTCAGATATTTGGTTTTGCAGCAGCATTACAATCATGGAATTTAGACTTTAATAATGAAGTAATTTACAGAGAATTAGTAGGTGGTACAAAAGAAGTTTTAATTACAGACCGCAGACCATCAGGCACAGCAGTTATAGAATCTGTTGCATTATCTAGCCATAACTTCTTTACAGATTACACTGGCACATCAACTGGCACAAACACATGGCTACATGGAACTACAGCAGGTAATAAGGTTACTGTATCTTGTCCACAAACTGATTTAGGTCAGCCTACATATTCAGAATCAGATGGTATAACAATGCTTAACCTACCATTTATGGCAACACCAACAGCATCAGCTAATAATGAATTTAGCCTAGTCTATACCTAAAGTTGCATAGATTATAAAAAGGGTCTACCCTAATATAAATACTATAAATACAATGGCTTTTGTTTTAGATCAAAGCGATACCTACAAATGCAAAGTAGAAATAGAAGTACCTGTTGGTAAAAAAACAGAAACACAGGACTTTTATGCAGAATTTAAAAACATTTCACAATCCAGGCTACAGGAAATGATGCAACAGGTTGCTAATCAAGAAATGCTAGATGTTGATGTTGCAAAAGAAATATTAATAGGTTGGGAAGGTATGGAAATGTCAGATGGATCTGAAGTACCTTTTAATAAATCTAATAGAGATAAATTATTAGATGTAAGGGGTGTTGCTACTGCAATATCTTATGCGTTTGTAGAATCCTGTAAAAATAAGAACATAAAAAACTTATAGAGGCAGGTGAATATTGGGCTTCTGGTTCAACTGTCATTGATAAAACAGCAGAAGATGATGCAGTATTAGGTGTTACTGTAGAAAAAAAAGAAGTAGAAAAGGATTTTTACGTATATCAAGAAAACTGGGAAGCTGTAATGATGTTTTTAAAAGTACAGACGCAATGGCGTGTAGGTATGGGTGGAATTATTGGTTTAGACTATACATCTGTTATAGAAATGATTAAACTGTATACAGATAAGCCTATAGACTTAATGGAAAGCATACAAGTTATAGAAGCTGCAATATTAAAGACGCTTAGTAAGGAGAATAAATAGATGGCTGCAAAGTTTGATTTAGTAGTAGCAGCAAAAACTGTAGGTGCAGCGTCTATAAAACGTCTTGGTAATTCCATGCAGGGTGTACAGGGTAGAGTTAAAAACCTACGTATGGCAATGTCTGGACTTAATAAGACATTTGCAACATTAGGACTAATATTATCTGCTGGTGCTTTTGTACGTATGGTAAAAGGCTCTATTGATGCAGCAGATGCTTTTGGTAAGTTAGAAATACAGACAGGTATAGCAGCTAATACATTACAGGCATATGTAAACGCTGGAAAGTTAGCTGGTGTCAGTCAGGAAACCATAGAAAAGGGTTTAAGAAGATTAGCACAGTCTATGAGGGAGGCAGATCAGGGTGTTGCAACATATAAAGATGCTTTTGATGATTTAGGAATATCTGTAAGAAATACAGATGGAACATTAAAAACTAATCAACAGGTTTTAGGAGAAATATCAGATAAATTTACACAAATGGAAGATGGCGTAACAAAATCAGCCATTGCAATGGAAATATTTGGTAGGTCAGGTACTCAAATGGTTAATATGCTGAATGAAGGAAAGGTTGCATTAGAACAATTTAATTTCGAGGTATCAGAAAGATTTGCACAAAATGCAGAATATTTTAATGACCAGCTAACAATACTTGGTTTTAAGGCAACAGGTTTTAGTAGACAGGTAGCAGATGGTTTATTGCCTACACTTAATAATTTAGCAGAAATGTTTAGTGGGATAACAATAGAAGGTGATAATTTAAAAGATTTACTATTTGTTTTAAATGGAGGTTTAAAAATATTAGCTGCAACTGCATTTACTGCATATAAAGGTTTTGAAATTTTAGGTTTTAGTTTGATGCAGCAGCTTAAAGCATTAAACGCATTAAGAAAAGGAGATTTTAAAGGTGCATTTGAAGAAATAAAGAAATTTTACTCAGAATCAGCACAAGATTTTGGTAAGAGCATGAAAACTTTTGATGAAATATTTAATGGTTCTGCTGAAGCAAGTGAAAAATATGGAAAGAAAACAGGCAATATGTTAAATAGAACTTTTGGACAGGCAACATTAGCAAAAATTGAAACTTTCAAAGATAGTATTAAAGGTGTTGGTGATGCGTTTGGTGATGTTGTTGTTAAGGGCATAAAAGGTATGGAAGATGCACTTGTTAATTTTGTTATGACAGGTACTTTAAATTTTAGAAATTTAGCAAATAGTATTATTTCAGATATGGTGCGTATTGCTATACAGCAAACAATAACAGCACCTTTTACTGGTTTTATCTCTAGTTTATTCAAAAATGCAAATGGTAATGCTTTTGTAGATGGAAAGGTACAAAAATATGCTTATGGCGGTGTAGTTACCAAACCTACTATTTTTCCTATGGCTAATGGTATTGGTCTTATGGGTGAGGCAGGTGCAGAAGCTATTTTACCTCTACGCAGAGGTAGTAATGGAAAGCTAGGCGTACAATCAACAGGCGGTGGTATTGGTAATATCGTTGTTAATGTAGATGCTTCTGGTAGTTCTGTAGAAGGTAATGAACAAGTTAGTAGAGAATTTGGAAGGGCTATTGCTGCTGCAATACAATCAGAACTAATAAAACAAAAAAGACCAGGAGGATTATTAGCATAATGGCAACATTTCCATCTATAGAAGCTAGTTATGGACTTACAAAAAGTTCAGCACCTAATACTAGGGTCATAAGATTTGCTGATGGTTATGAACACAGAATACAGTTAGGACTTAGTGAACATCAAAATGGCAAGGTATATAGTCTCGCATGGAATAATATTACAGAAACAGAATCAGATACTATAGAAACATTTTTAGATGACAGGGCAGCAGATAGGGCTAGTTTTGATTACACACCACCAGGTGAAAGCACATCTTATAAATTTGTTTGTGATACATGGTCTAAAAAAATAGATTTACCTAACAGGGCTACAATCACAGCTACCTTTAGAGAGGTGTTTGAACCATGAGTACAGCACCTATTATTACAGACTTACAAAGTCTTAATCCATCTGCTGTAATTGAATTATTTGAACTGACAACTGACGCTACATTACATGGTTCTACGCAAACCTATAGATTCCATGCAGGTAGTAATTTAAATTTAAATGGTGAAGTAGTTTTTGCTGGTAATTCATATTTACGTTTTCCTGTAGAGGCAAGTGGTTTTGCATATCAACGTGGTCAGATACCAAGACCTACAATCAGTATTAGTAACGCATTAGGCACAATTACAGCAATATTATTAAATGTAAATACAGTTACTACAGGTAATGATCTTACAGGTGCAACTGTAAAACGTATAAGAACAACTGCTAAATATATTGATGCTGTTAATTTTCCAGTAACTACTACATCTTCTACAACTACAACAACAATAGCTGATCCAGCAGATGCAGAAAGCGTTACTTATACAGTTACAGTTGTACAGGATAGCGGTGGTAATAATGTTTTTGCAATAAATGGGGTACAAAAACCAGTAATTACAATGAAACGTGGTAGCACATATACATTTAATCAATCACATAGTAGTAATGTAGGACATCCTCTAAGAATTAAATCTGATGCAGGTGGACAGCAGACAACAACAAATACTGGAACACTAGGAACAGATGCTACTGTTGTATACCAACCTGCATACCCTTCTGCACCTAGTGATCTTAGATATTACTGCACATCACATGGTAACAATATGGGTAATACAATAACAATGAACAATCCAAATACAACAACACAAACAACTACTACAACATCTTCACAGCAAGTAAATCCATTAGGTACACCAGATCCTTCTGCAAAAGAGGAAATAACATATACTATCGCAAGAAAATCAGCAGAAAACAGAAACGTGGTTACATTTGAACTAGCTGCATCATTTGATTTAGCAGGTGTAAGGATTGGTAGACAATGTACAAGAGCTTTATTCCCTAGTATTGGTACATTTATTGGATGACTTGGAAACAAGAGGCATTAGCCCATGCAAAAATAGAAGATCCAAAAGAAAGCTGTGGACTTTTAGTAAATATAAAAGGCAAAGAAAAATATTTTCCATGTAGAAATTTATCATTAACAGGCCATCAATGTTTTATTTTAGATCCAGAAGATTATGTAGCCTGTGATAATTTAGGCGTTATAACAGCAGTTGTACATAGTCATCCTGTAACACCACCATCACCTAGTAATGCAGATAGGGTAGCGTGTGAACAAAGTAAATTAAAATGGCATATTGTTAACCCTAAAACAGAAACATGGGGTTACTGTAAACCTACAGGATATAAAGCACCTTTAATTGGTAGGCAATGGGTATGGGGCGTTACTGATTGTTGGGCGTTAGTTAGAGATTGGTATAAGGAAAATAAGGGTATAGAACTCAGAGATTGGCAAAGACCTACAACACCAGAAGAATTTATAGAAGATCCTATGTTTGAAAGATGTGCAGCAGATACAGGTTTTGTAGAACTAAAACCAGAAGATAAATTACAAAATGGAGATTTATTATTTATGTCAATAATGGCTAATGGTTTAAATCATGTAGCTCTTTTTATAGATGGTGATGTATTGCACCATTTAGCAGATAGACTAAGTACAAGAGAACCTTATAGTCAATGGTTGTTAAAATGTACAGGAAAGAGGTACAGGTATGCTAACTAAACTTAAATTATATGGTGATTTAGCTGATTTTATAGGCCATAAACAGTTTGAAGTAAAAGTACATTCTGTAGCACAGGCTGTTAGTTTTTTAATTAATAATTTTCCTGATGCAGAAGCATATATGGCTAACAGACAATATAAGGTACTTGTAAATGAATATGAGATAGACAAGACAGAAATACAACATCCTATAGGACAACAGGATATAAGTTTTGTACCTGTTATAAGTGGTGCAGGTGGTGGTTTTGGCAGAATACTTACTGGTGCTGCATTAATTGGTGCATCATTTTTATTTCCTGGTGCTGGTGCATTTGGTACTACAAGTTTTTTTGGTAAAGCTGCTGTTGCAGGTGGTGTATTAACAAAAGTAGGTACAGCAGTTAGTTTAATTGGTGCAAGTATGGTATTAGGTGGTGTAAGTGATATGTTATTTCCTGTACCAAAACCTAAAGATATAAGTAACCCATCTGATCCTAGAATATCGTTTGGATTTAATGGAATACAACAATCAAGTAGAGCAGGTACAACACATCCTATTGTTTATGGTGAAATATTTACAGGTAGTGTTGTAATAAGTGCAGGTATTGATACTGAGCAGGTGAGAGCATGACAAAAAAAATTATACGAGGATCAGGAGGAGCTGAAAAAACTGTTGGTCAAGCACCACAGCCTACAAGAACACCTGATACTTTACATAGTAAACAGTTTGCATCTTTTCTAGATTTAGTATCAGAAGGTGAGATAGAAGGTTTTGCTACTGCATCAAAAGAAGGACTTACAAAAGGAACAACTGCATATAACAATGCTGCACTTAAAGACGTATTTCTAAATGATACTGCTGTACTGCAATCTAGTGCATCTTCATCTAGTCCTGTTACGACAGATTTTAATTTTCAAGATGTTGGCTTTACACCTCGTTTTGGTACAAACAATCAAACACATATACCAGGTATTGAAAGTTCAGAATCTACAACTGATGTAGGTGTTGAAGTAACAAAAGCATCACCTGTTACAAGAAGTATCACTAATACAGATGTTGATGCAGTTAAAGTTGCAATTACATTTCCACAGATACAGGAGGCTACAGAACAAGGAGATTTATTAGGTTCTTCTGTAGAACTATCTATAGCAGTTCAATATAATAGCGGTGGTTTTACTACAGTTATTGAAGATACTATTACAGGTAGAACTGCTGATCCATATCAGAAAGATTATAGAATTAATATAACTGGTAATTTTCCTGTTGATATAAGAGTAAATAGGGTAACTGCTGACAGTACATCTTCAACGTTAATTAATGCTTTTCAATGGACAAGTTTCGCTGAAATAATAGACGATAAGCAAACATATCCAGATAGTGCATATTTATCTTTACGTATAGATTCTCAACAGTTTAGTTCGATTCCTAGAAGAAAATATAGAATACGTGGCATAAAAGTAAGAATACCTGGTGCAGGTGCTAATGGATCAGGAACACCAACTGTAGATTTACAGACAGGAAGAATAATATACCCAACTGGCTATATTTTTAATGGTGTTATGGGTGCTGCTGTTTGGTGTTCATGCCCTGCAATGGTATTACTAGACCTTTTAACAGATACTAGGTATGGGTTAGGAAATCATATAACAGATGCTTCATTAGATTTATTTTCTTTTGTTACTGCATCTAAATTTGCAAATACACTTGTAGATAATGGTTTAGGTGGTCAGGAGGCTAGATTTTCATGCAATGTAAATATACAAAGTGCAGCAGAGGCATTTGACCTTATAAATGAATTATCTGGTGTAATGCGTTGTATGCCGATATGGTCAGCAGGGTCAATGATAATTACACAGGATAAACCAACAGATGCTAGTTATTTATTTAACCTCTCAAATGTATCAGAAGAGGGTTTTAGTTATACAGGCAGCGATTTAAAACAAAGACATAGTGTAGTAAGTGTTTCTTACTTCAACATGGATACACAGGAAATAGATTTTGAAGTTGTAGAAGATACCACTGCTGTTAATAAATTAGGAGTTAATTTAAAACAAGTATCTGCATTTGCGTGTACGTCAAGGGGTCAGGCAGCAAGATTAGGTAGGGCTATTTTATTTGCAGAACAAAATGAAAGCGAAGTTATCACATTTACAACTTCTATTGATAGCGGTGTAATACTAAGACCTGGTGCAGTAATAGAAATAAATGATCCTGTAAGGGCTGGTGTACGTAGAGGTGGAAGGGTAAATGCAGCTACAACAACAACAATAACTGTAGATGATACTGCTAATACTGATTTACCAACTACAAACAATCCGACAATCAGCGTAATAATGCCTGATGGCACAGTAGAAACAAAAAATATTACAGGTATATCTGCTGCTGTTGTTACTGTAGATAGTGCATTTAGTACAACACCTAATGTTAATACAATCTGGTTAATACAAGATACAACAGTAGTTGCACAAAAATTTAGAGTTATATCAGTAGAAGAACAGGATTCAGTAAACTACAACATTAGTGCATTATCTTATGTACCTGAGAAATATGCCTTCATAGAAGATGGAACTGCATTACCTACTAGAACAGTATCTATACTAAATCAACCAGTAGACCCACCTAATAACTTATTAGTAGATGAAAAAATTGTAGTTATAAACAATCAGGCAGTAGCAAAGTTAATTATTAGCTGGCAACCAATACCAGGTGTTACACAATATCAGGTTAATTACAGGTTCAATAATGGTAACTACACTTCACAGACAGTAAGCAGACCTGATTATGAAATATTTAATACTGAAAAAGGTGTATATGAGATACAGGTATTTGCATATAATGCAGCTTTAGAAATTAGTGCAACATCTACTGACATTACATTTAATGCTGTTGGTAAAACTGCTATACCTGGAAATGTACAGAATCTAACAGCAGAACCTTTATCAGATAAGGTAATTAGATTAAGGTGGGATTTATCTACAGATGTTGACGTGTTGCATGGAGGTCGACTCTACTGCAGACATTCTACAAAAACAGATGGTAGTGCTACCTTTTCTAATTCAGTAGACCTTATAGAAGCATTAGCTGGTAATACAACAGAAGCTATTGTACCTAGATTAGAAGGTGAATATTTACTTAGGTTTGCTGATGATTCTGGTAATTTAAGTGCAAGTTCTACTTCTATAATTTTAGATTTACCAGATACACAAGGCTCTTTATTAGCACAGACAAGAAGAGAAGATACAGATAGTCCTAAATTTCAAGGGACAAAAACTAACGTAGCATTTGATGCAACTACAAATAGTCTTAATCTTGTAGGTGGTGGTAATTTTGATGACATCACAGACTTTGATGCTGTTGTTTCATTAGATGATTTTGGTGGAATAGTACCATTAGGTACATATGATTTCGCAACTACATTAGATTTAGGTGGTGTATTTTCTGTAGACCTGCAAAGACATTTTTTAACAGAAGGTTTTTTACCAAGTAATTTATTAGATGCAAGAGGTTTAATTGATGACTATACAGATTTTGATGGTACAGAAGCTACTAAAGTTAATGCAGAATTACTTGTAAGAACAACACAAACAGATCCATCTGGTTCACCTACCTATACTGCATTTCAAACTTTTGCTAATGGTACATATAAGGCAAGAGGATTACAATTTAGAGCAAAATTAACAAGTAGTGACCCTGCACAGGATATAAAAGTTACACAATTAGGTTATACAGCTACATTTCAGAGAAGAACAGAACAAAGTGCAACAGCAATAAGTAGTGGTGCAGGTGCAAAAGCTATTACATTTGATAAACCTTTCTTTACAGGCACTTCTGCACTAAATGGTGTAAACAGTAGTCTACCTTCTATTGGTATTACTGCACAGAATATGGCCAGTGGAGATTATTTTGAAGTTACAAGTGTATCTGGAACTGGTTTTACTGTGCATTTCAAAAACGCATCAAATGCAAGTATTAGTAGAAATTTTAACTATAGTGCGGTAGGATTTGGTAAAGGTGCTTAAAATTAAAGTAAAGTAATTTAGTTATGTCACAGGTAACAGACTATACGATAGCTAATGATACAGGTGCAAA
>Ga0209348_1001386_pt1 | contig 11822 bp, 26 predicted proteins | sample ETNvirenome_2_30_FD_184065 | JGI IMG/M metagenome (GOLD analysis project Ga0209348, IMG submission 184065) | Marine viral communities from the Pacific Ocean - ETNP_2_30 (SPAdes) (version 2) | ecosystem: Environmental > Aquatic > Marine > Oceanic | place: Pacific Ocean | collected 2013-06-22 | reverse complement strand
CGCTGTTAAATCAGAACTATCCTTCTATAACTTTGTTTACTTGTAGAGTTATTTATATAACACCAGATGGAATAAAAACACAAGAATATAACCCTGCTGAATGTATGTTTGATTATGAACAGGCAAGAAGTTTATATTTTAAAAAGTCTACTTAATTTTATGTGTATGTGGTATAACTTGATTTGGTTTTGGTTCTAAATATACATCTGCACAAACATTATAAAAAGGGCTATCTTCTGTCACACGTATACCATTAGCAAGCAAAGATCCACATTCACGTATTCTTGCAATCTGCCAATCTAAACGTTTGTTTTCTAATATCTGTTGCTGTAGTTTTACCTGTGTTGTAGCAGCCTTTTCACAGGTAGATTGTAAGGTGCGATCTAAGGGAATAGTAAAGTTAAGACTAAAACCACTATTTAATGCAAAGCTGTCTTTGTTTGTACCGCTATAGTTTTGTTGCATAAATAAAATATCACCAGGATTATCAGGTACACCATCATCATTAGCATCTGTAGGGTCATAAAATGGTGTTTCGTAGTAGTCTCTATAAGGTTTTCTATAGTTAGCACCAAATGTAATAAATGGGCTGAATGATAACGTTGCACCTTGACACACAATATTATTTCCAAACTGCTGAGTAGTCATATTACCATTTATTGATTGTATAGCCATATTCGTGACGCTTCCGTTGTTTGATTGTGAAACAGCATTAGCAAATGCTTCTACAGGTATTATTCCTATTGTGAAAATACAGAAGTAGTAGTAACAACGCTTTCTGATTCTATTGACCTGTTTATTACTGTTATGTTTTGTAGACCAGGTGCCTTGTATGTTTCTGTAAATTGAAACGCATTTCCTTCTGATACTGTCCAGTTTGGTTTGTTGTTTAGATTTAGTCCTGTCCATGTATATACAGTTCCGTTTACAGTTTCATTAATATTTGTTGGCGGTGGTGTAATGCTGTCACCATCCATAGAAACACCAACCCCTGTAACTGTATACTCATATCCTGTAGAAAAATCCGTAGAAGTAATAATTTCTGAAATTGAGGTAGTTGAATTAGTGGTTGAACTAGTAGTGCCTGTAACAAAATTTGGAGTAATTGGCTGTGATTTAACAGGTATGGCATATATAAACAGTAGCAGTATAAATTTTTTCATTCATTATTTTGTAGTTACCTCAGTTACAAATTGTCCTGTTGTTATAGAACCTGCCCCACCTGGATCTAAATCTGTGATTGTATGATCTGAACCAATAGTTACATCAAATCCAGTACCTACACCAGCAGCAGTAGATGTTACGTTACCAAAGTTATTAACTTCACCAACACTTAAATCACCAGATTGCAATGTATCAGGCAATGTTAATGATTCTGTTAAAGACCAATTTGTAGCATTAGAATTTAGCGAATATTGCCCTGCATCAAAAGTTACAGCATTAGTTGTTGAGTTAACGCTAAAACCACCTAACTTATCTCCTGAGTTAGATGTACCAACATTAGTACCAGATGCACTATATGAACCACCTAATCTTTCTACCTGTGTACCTGCTGCATTTACTTGTATAGATACAGATGTTGTTAGCTTGCTACTTACATCACAATAGGCAGGTGTAGAAAATAAAAATAAAAAAGGCAGTAGTTTTTTCATGTTTTTAATTTAGGGTCTACTTCTACACCAATAATTTTGATTGGTTCTTGTATTATTCTTATAGTTTGCACGTTTTCATTAGAGTTTGCAACAGTTTTACCCTCATCTATCTTTTCATCTTTCTTTTTTTTACCGCCTGGTGTGATATTAAAAGTTGCTAAACAGCCTGTAAACACTGAAGCTATGAATGTTATATCTTTAACTTCTCTATCTTCTGTAAGGCCAGGTATTGTTATGTAGTTAAGGCTAATAATAAAACCAGCCCAAACCATTACGCCTAATCTTATAAACGTGCCTAATATCTCTAGTTGTTCTTCTTTATCATCAAACTTTTCTTTTAGTTTTTGTAGAGGATTTTTAGATTTTTGCTCTGACATGGTTTTTTAATCTATAATAGCTGTAGATTAAGGTTAAGAAAAGTGATAGAAGTAGTAGCAGCAGTAGGTGGGGCAATGTTAACAGCCTGTTTTGTATCTGTAGGTTCTGTATCTTATAGAGGTAGGCAATCAAGGGATGACTTAGTAAGGAATACAACAGCAATAGAATTATTAACAACAAAAATAGATGATATGCACGATGATATGAAAGAGGTTTTTCATAGGCTTAAAGAAGTAGAACTAGCTGTAGCTGAGATTAAGCCCAGAAGGTAATAAAAGGCTATCTAGCTTTGCAATGGGGATTAGACAGCCTTATAGATGACCATATTAAATTTAACGTCTACAATATGTTTGTAAAGCAAAACAAAGCTATGTACAAAATTTTAAAACCTATACTGCTACGCTTTCTTTCAACAACTGGATGTAAAAGGTTAATTATTGATTTATTACGTGTAGTTTGTAAGCAGACTACAAATACATTAGATGATAAGGCTGTTGATATGTTAGAACAACAGTTATTTCCTAAATTAAACTAGGCAAAAAAAAACCCCTTTAGTAGGGGCTGTGTATGTGTTGTAGGTTTTGTTTATGCAAATGAACTGTATAAACCATTTTCATACTTAACAACTAAAAATGTTTTTGTACCTCTTGGCTTTCTTACTGTAAACTGTGTTCTATCGTTTCCTTTGTGTGTATAGTTTTCTGCTTTTAGAACTACGTATTGTCTGTTTCTGATTGTGATTGTGTTTGTCATTTGGATTACCTCTCGGTTGTGTATATATATAGTATATAACTAGGGTATACCCCTATAAATGTTATGTTACAAACTTGTAATAATTAGTCAGGAGATCGATCAAGTCCAACACTTGCCCTGTCTTTCCCATGAATTGCAATAGGTGTTTTATAACTTTCAAGTTAGGGTATCTCACAAACCTAACTATCAGGCTTCCCGACTATATTGTTATACCTCCTTAGAATACTTACCTTTTTCTATTAACCAATCAAATTTATTTATATCTAATTTACAGTTTTGACATCTTTTTATTGTCCATGATAAATGTCCTGTAGTTGTAATTGTATTGCAGTTAGGGCATTGTATTTTTGCCCCTGCATAGCGTTTACATCTTGAATAACGTGTAATAGGTACAAATGTTGTCATTAAACTACCTCTTTCATTAATGCTTGCCAACAATCAATAATTTCTTTATATTGTTCTTCAACAAAATAGTCTGTATCCCATTCAGTAATAGAAACCTGTCTATCCCAATCAACAGAACCATTTACAAAAGTAGGTGCAGAAAATAAGCTATATTGCATCATTTTATATTTTTTGCTGTAAGAAGGTATAAGGAAAAAAGTACAGCCAAACATTTCGCTATTAATAGTATTTCCATATTTAGAGTCTTTAGTAATGTTCATTTGTTTACCTCCTTACAGGCTAGTTCTATACCTGCATTACAATCTGTAACTGTCATGTCATATAGGGTAGAATCGAGGGCTGTATAAAACAACCCTGACGCTGCTAACATCATTAGAAAGTTTTGCATTATGCTACCTCCTTTGCGTTGAATAAAGCTGTTCTTGATGCTTCATCTAGTATGTTGTAACGTACACCTTTTGCTCTTCTGTTCCAACCTTTGGGTGCAAAAACATCACCTGTTGCTTGATTTATAAAGCAATATACCCTGTCATCTGCAGGAACTTGAGTATATGAATTGTCATGGTTGTCTTGATACATTGCAATTCTGTGAAACTTTGTACCCCAATCCCATGAATATGAAATTTCTGTATTTGTGTTGTGGTCATTAAGAGTGTTGCATAACTCTTGAGTGTATTTGCTGATTGCTTCAATGTTTCTCATTTGGAAAACCTCTCGGTTGTTTTGTACATTCTTAGTATATACAAGGGGTATACCCCTGTTAAGAGTTTGTTAACAAATAGTAACAAAAGAAAAACCCTCTATAAAAGAGGGCTGTAATTATGTAAATAGATTTAGTAACCTGATAACTGTTTTTGTCCACCACCTGCTACCTGTCTATTAAGTCCTACAGAACTACCTGCTGCTAATCCACTATTTCTACCATCACCACCTGCACCTGTAAGTTTTGTTTTAGTAGGTAAGTTACCATACTTATCATCTTTATATTTTTGTATAATTGCCTTTTCTGTTTTATTAGATTCAACAACAGCTAATGCAGATTGATTAACAGTTTTATCAGCAATTTGTAATTGTCTACCATTTTGCTGTTCTTCTCTTTTCATTTTATGTAATCTGTTATGTATATCTTCTGCAAAACCTTTTCTAAAATCATTTCTATATTTTGCACCTTTCATAGCAACCATAAATGGATCTTCTTTACAATGTGCAGCCCATTTATCATCTAGTGCTTGCAAAATATAATCTGTATATATTTGTATTTCTATCTGTCTTGCCTTAGAACACATAACATCTATCTGTCTTGTACCACGTTCAAACCTTTTACCATCTTCATCACGCACACAAAATACTATGGTGCCATTATAAAAACGTGCAACAGCAGAAACAATATATTGTGTAGCAGGGTCAATACGTTTGTATGGGTCTCCATATCTAAATGATGTAGCTTCTATATCCTCTTCAACAGTAGCCATATCTAACTGCTGTTCTAACTGTTCTCTACTAATACCTCTTGCTGCTAGTTGTTGTTCTAGTTTTGCTTCTGCAGCAGCAGCTTCATTAGGGTTAGTACTTGTTGTAAGTCCTAAAATTTTTGAAAGAACATTTAATGATCTTGACATTGGATAACCTCTCGGTAGTGTTTACATTATTAAGTATACATCTAGGGTATACCCCTGTCAAGTAATTAGTTTTTTACTAGTCATATGCGTTTCTTTTTTTTAGTACTTCCACTTCTGCAAAACATTTAGGACAAGATAAATTAGTTCTTACAGAATATTCTGCATATAAGTCAGGGTGCATACTTTCATCAGTATCAATATCACCTCCAACTATAAGTTCTGTATTACACCAATAACAATTCATATATTAAAAGAGTGAAGCTTGTTTGTGTCTATTTAATCCTTTGTTATATTCAGCTAATATTTCATGCTCTAATCTTTGTTCTGCTATGTTTATGTAATTTTTATTAATCTCACTACCTATATATTTTCTGTTCATAGATTTACAAACATAAGCCGTTGTACCTGTTCCTATAAATGGATCATATATAATATCTCCTTCATTAGTAAAATTTTTTAATATTTTATATGCTAATTGTTCTGGAAATATAGCTTTATGAGTTTCTAAATTTTTTTTATTTTTAGGTATAAACCATAAATCCTCTAATGTACCTCTTTCAAAATTAGCATTATCAAACTTTCTACAAATAGAATTATCTTTATCAAAAACTAATATTAATTCAGTTCTTTTATTAAGTACACCAGATTGTATTGATGGTTCTGCATGACCCTTATCCCATACAATAATTTCTTTTAAATAATCTGCAAACTGACCAATCATTTTAAAAACTGATCTTTTACTACCAGTAACAATTTGTATATTGTAAAAAACTATAGGTGATACTCTTAAAAGCTCAGTTAATACTTTTGTATGAAAAGCATTATATTGATCTACTGTTAAATTATCTGTAAAACCATTGTATTTTGTAGTTAACTCTTTTGTTATTTGTCTGCTGCAATATTGCTTATTTCTAACTCTTAAATTCATGTTGTATGGTGGTGAAGTAATAACAGTATTAATTGAGTTATCATCTAGTCTATTTAAAGTATCTAAACAAGATTCATTGTATATATAATTTATTTTCATTTAATTAATCTTGCATACTGTTCAATAGTCATAACAACACGCCAATTATCTCCTTCTTTACATCCTGGTCTTTTATTAAACCTGACCATAGTAATAGCATGGTCTACTTTTGCATTTATACGCTGCTGTTCTGCTTCTCTAGGCTTTCTTAATACTGCTTCTGATTTATCTTTCATATCCGTTACCTGTACAACAGTATTAGGTATACCAACTAAATCACCTTTATCTTTATCCTGACCTGCACCAAAACGTCTTTCTACTATATGCCCTGTAGCTGCTGTTAGATATATACAGGCTTCTCTTTCTGCCCTATCTCCCTTGTTTTTTTGTGCGTTCATTTTTCTAAATCTGTTATTTTTTTCTTCAACTCATCATATTGCACTACATATTCCTTTGTTTTAAATTCTGATTCATGGGTAAACATAAAACGATCATTTAACTCACCTAACTGTTTATATAAATCTTCTATTAACTTTAATTTTTTTTCTCTAAATTCCTTTGTAAGTGCATCTTCTTCTTTACGGTGTTTAGTCCAATCAGATACTAAGGTTAGTAACTCTTTTATGCGTTTAAACGCTTGTTCTACACGTTCTGTTGTTTTCATCTTATAGCCCATGTATATTGTGTTTCTTTCTTCTTTGCAATGCCTTCTTCTCTTTCATATTGTTCCTTAGATTCTATAGCATTTGTCATTTCTTGCTTAAACTGTTCTAATTCATCACTATAAGACCATTTCTCAGGTTTACGCCTTCTTTCTGCCTTAACACCTTCTATAGAAAATGTTGACATAATATAACCATCATTAAAGTACTGTTCTAATATTGTTTTTCTAGCGTCTATCTGTTCCTGACATACTTTCTTTTTATTCTGCCAATCTTTTAGCTGTTTAAGTAGTTGTTCTGGTTGTGGCTTCATAGGTTAAAAACTAAATTCAGAATAAGTGTTTGGTTCATAATCATCAGGTAAATGATATAGCCATTCAAGAAACATTCTTGCAGCGTTCATAACCTGCCGATCATCAAACTTAGCTAGCCATTCTTCACGTTCTATAGCCTCCAGTTCATCTTCAAAACTCATAGCCTTAGATAGTAAACAATAACAGCTTTTCTATAGTATGGGGTATACCCCTACATCATGCAAGCTATATATTAATATTAGCTTTTTTTTCTAGTTGTTACTTTCTTTATTAAATTTTTAATAAGGGGTTTAATTATATTGAGTATAAGGGGTGAGGTGGCCGCTACCAATGCTATCGCACTGGTTGAAATGATAGTAGGTATAGATGGGATATAGGATTCACTAAAAGGTACAGGTTCCCAGATAATATTACAATCAATGCCATTTTCACCTCTTTCAAAAGCCTTTACCCTTTCTAATTTCTTGTCATTAGCAAATGAACCTACTCTTAATGCAGATTTAGGATCTGGACAAGGTGGTATAACTATTTCTTCTTTCTTATCATTCTTTGGTATTTCTGGTGTATCTGTTTTAGGTGGATCAGGTGTATCTATTGCAGATGGTTTAGATTCCTCTACAATTTCTAATTTTCTAGGGTTGTAGTCTATTGGTATGTAGGAAGGTATAGAACTACCATCAGGACACGTATAAAAAGCACCATTAGAATCATCATTTACTATCTGTGTATTTTTTATAGATATATCTCTATGTGTTTTAACACAACCAGGCATACCAACATCAGGTAAAGGTATGTTTAGGCTTTCATTTGTTGCAGGTATATATGTAAAAACTTTTATTTCTGGTATTACTATTTCTGGTATTTCCAATTATTTAAAAGGTAATGGTATAGATTTACCAGTTGTATCAGGTATATTGTTATCTAACATAGATGGCATAAGCCCCTGCACATTTTTTAGGACTCGATTCATTAATTTGTTCTGAAATTGTGGTGACGTAAGGTATTTGTAGCCAAAATATGATGCCCCTAAAGTGCTAGTTATAAGAACAAATGAAGCTATACTTAAAATGTTAGCAATTTTTTGAAACATGATAAAAGATGCAATTAGTAAGGCAATAAGCCATACATTAATTATATCTATGCTTTTGATAATACCAACTATTGCCCCTTTATATCTAATAACGTCTTATATGACCAGGCAAATGGAAAAGGTTAACTAGTCAGCAGCTTCGGCTGTATTTCCCTCTGCTACCCACTCAAGGTACTCTTGGTAGTCGGTGTTTGCTTCGTCAAAGGGAATAGTTTTCGGTGTTATTGAATTACCATCCTTATCTTTAATTTGGTTAATCATATTAGTGACTGCACTACTGTTTGGAATTAATTTAAATTTTTTGTACATAGTTAAAGCTCCGATGAAAATGCCCAAAGTGCTTCATAATGAAAAAGCCCAGAACCAGCAGCAATACCTCTAATTGCAACTCCCGATGGTTCATCAACAAACATACTCGGTGGATAGGAACTACTAACATTTGTATTTGTTGTCACAGACTTTGCAACTGCTGTAGGAGAAGCTCTCATTGCTGTTCGTAATGAACCATTTATAGTCATGGCATCATTAGTGCCTTCCATTGTAGCCATACCACCAACATAAATTTCTTGATAATATCTTTCACACCTTCTCAATTCATCTGCAAAGCTCAAATACTCAAAATCTGTTGCCACGCTGCCTACTTCTAATTGAACTCCTGTAATTTTAAAAAAATTATCTGTACTTGAAAACAAAGAACTTATACCAACTGCTCTATTAGCGTTAGTTTGTCCTGACCATGTATTAGCTGTATAACTTCCACTTGTAAAATCAGATCCAGCATGGAGCCATAATTGCATATCAAATTCGTGTGAATTGTCATTATTTATAGTTCCATTAGATGTCTCATTATTAAAAGTTAAAGTAACTCTTGACCAACTAGAAGTAACTGAAAATTGTTGATGAATAAGTCTTGTATTTGTTCGGTCAAAAAATTCACACATATAAGTAGCATTACCATTACCTTTTACATAAAAAGAAACAGTAAATTTTTTAGCTCCAGCAGTACCTTTTGCTAACTGTTGAACATCTTGACCTTCAAATCTGTAAGCTAATACAACAAGTTCATTTGATGCTATAGAAGTATCAGCAGTTGTAACGTCTAGCTCTAAACATTTACCACCTAATCCATCAGGAGAGTCTGCTGTTTGTTTTGAAGTAAATCTACCAGCACTATTATTAATACTATGATGCCACCTATCACAAGTTAAATAACCATTACTTGCCCAAGCAACTGACGTACCACGTTGTGCCACTTGCATTGCTCCGTTAATTATTAAATTTTTACCTTGTCGCTGAGTATTGTTAACGGCACAACTTCCATCAGTATTGTTGACAGTAATAGCAGCAGCACTAGCTCCTACCCCTTTTATCGAATTTACCTTGATCTCTGACATAATTAACTAGGTTTTGGGTTAGCGTCTTTAACCGCTTTGATGTGAGTAGCCCACGTTCCAGTTGTATCTAGTTTACCAGCGAGCATATCGGCATACAACATATCAAGTTGATTTCCGATTGTATCGTAGGTTGTAGAACCATTAGTTGTTCTGTCGGTTTTGTACTTAACAGCAGCAGCTTCAGCGTTTAACGTGGTTCGTGCTTCATCTATTTTGCTTTGTTCGACAGTAATAGAATTTCCAGAAGAATCTAGAATTTTAGAATTAGTATCATCTATTATTACAACAGATGGATACGCTTTTCTTATTGCTTCGTGATCTAAATTTGCCATTAGTTTGGTGCTACCTCGATTGCAGTCAGAGTAGATATAGGTCTATATGAGTTTGTCGCACTATCAGAGTCATTAAGTGATCTATTTAAGTACGTTGTTCTAGTACCATTATCTAAATTGTCTAAGCGAACACCATAAGTTGTTGCATTTGTTGTTGATATTCCTGTATCAAGAAAACATACAAAACACATACTCACATTATTTGAATTATTTATTGCTCCTGATCTAAAAGTTTGTTGAACTCTTGATCCAGCAGCATCACCAATTCCAATATTCGTGCTACCTCTTACAATTCTGCCACCCCAGCCACCGCCAGAAGTACCTGTCCAATAAGAATTTGAGCCACTTAACATTGCAACAATAAGAACATTACTAGAGCTAGATGAAGGTGAGATTGTAACAGCAATGCAATTTGTAGAACTGTTTGTATTAGCTCCTAAAGACTCTGAAAACGTGTCAGTTTTAACTGTTTGAACAGTTTTTAGAAATTTACCTAAACCACTACTTTGATTAGTTAATAGTGTTCCATCCGCAATATCAGGTAAAGTTATAACTCTGTTATTACTAGATGAAGAAGGTGCTTGAATACTTATAGACCCACCACCTGATGCTGCGTTTAGTTTGATTTTTGCTGTCACTTATCCACCCTCCAATGCAGCTACTTTTGTTTCTAATACTTCAATTTTAGCAACAGCTTCCTGTAATGCAGCAGTAAGTAAAGGAACAAGTTTACTTTGATCTATTCCTTGATAAATAGGATCACCCTCTTTAATTTCATCATTTACATCATCTGCTGTTGCCACTTGATCTTTTGTACCTGTAACTGCTTCTGGTACTGCTGTTACCTCATGTGCTAAAAACCCATCTACAGTTGCAGTAGCATTACTTTTAAAATTAAATCTATATGGTTTTAATGTTTTAAGTCTTGTTATTCCATCTGATATACCAACTACGTTTTCTTTTAATCTATAATCTGAAGATGTATTGTAACTTGTACTCGAACCATTACTATCAATATTTCCAACTTTTGTACCACTACTGTCAAAAAATTCAATCATATGAGCACTTGTACCACCGCTTGCTCTACTACTTCTTAAACCTACAACCCTAACATTATCTGAGCCAGAAGCATGAATTAAACAAGGTGAATGATTAGTTATACCAGTGTTGTTAACTTCTAAGATCTTATCGGGGGCAGTAACATTAATACCAACCTTTCCAGAAGAATCTATACGCATATGTTCTGAACCAGAAGTATAAAACTTCAACGTATCAAATTGACTTCCAGATATCCCACCAAATAAAATATCTGATGAATCACCTTTCCCTGCTAAAGACCATCCATCAAGTGCATATGCAATATTGTTTGTAGATGTAACATCTAATTTTTGTGCTGGACTTGTTGTACCGATTCCTAATCGCCCATTACTGTCAACAGTTGCTTTCGTAGACCCACCTGTATTTATATTGACAGTATCAGATGCAAAATTAATTCCCGTATTACTATCTGTTCCTGTTACTGCTGGTGCGGAAGCTGATCCATCAACTCCAGAAATACCAGTAGTGCCGTTAATGTTTAAAGCCATAATTAAAGAATAACAAGGATTGCACCAGATGGCACAGTTACAGTTACACCTGAGTTAATTGTAGGAGATACTGTATGTGCGTTTTTACCAGATGACAATGTGTAATTAGTTGTAACTGCTTGGTCACTTTCAAAAAATACTTCATCAGTACCACCACCAGTAGCACCAGCACCGCCACCAATAGCACCCCATTGTCCGTTGTTGTACCCTTCAAACTGGTTAAGCGTGGTATTGTGTCTCAGCATCCCAACAGCAGGGCTACCATCACGTTGTGCAGTTGTACCAGATGGAATAGTTAGACTAGATGTATAATTATGGGTTACTTTGCCAGTAAATGTTGAACCTGCTAATGGTGCTAATCCTAAATTTGCCTGTGTTACGTTCCCTATTGTTATATAGCCATTATTAGCTGCATTTCTAATTTTTAAAAGATTAGATGTTGTATTAACAGATAATTGAAAAGCTACATTTGCACTAGGGTCACTACTACCACTATTTAAAGTCTGTATTGCACCTAAAACACTATTAAGATCACTTCTTACATTTGCACCTGTATCATTAGCTATCGTATAGTCTGTTACCTGTGACATAACTAAATTACTTTACTTTAATTTTAAGCACCTTTACCAAATCCTACCGCACTATAGTTAAAATTTCTACTAATACTTGC
>Ga0209348_1001385_pt1 | contig 11823 bp, 17 predicted proteins | sample ETNvirenome_2_30_FD_184065 | JGI IMG/M metagenome (GOLD analysis project Ga0209348, IMG submission 184065) | Marine viral communities from the Pacific Ocean - ETNP_2_30 (SPAdes) (version 2) | ecosystem: Environmental > Aquatic > Marine > Oceanic | place: Pacific Ocean | collected 2013-06-22 | reverse complement strand
ATGTAAGGGATATCCTATAATATCCCTTACATAACAGAAAGGTATAAATGACAAACAAAACATTCTACATAACTTATTGGGCTAGTAAGCACAAAAAACATATTACTAGACAAGGCAAACATGACGACAAAAGCAGATATGGGGTTTCTAAAAATGGAACACCTTATTATGTTTATTATGATTTAGACGCACATGGATATAGAACTGCGACTACATCATGGAAAGTGAGGCACTAATGTTGAGAGCATTTTATTTTGCACTGCACTTTGCAGTAATCTTTTTGGGTTGCATTATTGCAATCCATTGGGATATGACTTTGGGATTAATAATTGCAGGCTTTTTTACAGTTAAATGGTTTTTTATGTTTCCACATATGGAGGGCAGAAATGAGTGATTTTAATTGGTGTCATGGACCAATGTGCCATGAAAAACATACAGTTGACCGAGTGCGAGGTGTTAAAGGCTCAAAGGTTTTAAGAACTCGTAAGGTTAAACAATACAACAATAACCATTGGTATAATTATTTCTGTAGCCAAAGTTGTTATGATGACTTTGCCAATAAATATATCCAACAAGTTATAGCCATTGCACCGAGGACCGAGTGCCTTGAAACACCGATCGAGGACCCTAAGAAAACTAGGCATGAAACAGCCTATGGTTATGGTTGGAATCAATGGGATATAATAGTTGACGAAAGCAGACAAAGTTGATAGGATTATCCTATTAACAAGAAAGGATATATGACACAAACAAACACAGACAACAGAACAGAAGAACGTAAGAATAGATTTAATGGTCAATCTTACATGCTAACAAAAGAAGAAGCGATCAGACATGACAGAATATTCATGAATGAATTAGGCGCAACGTTAGAGGATAAAGAACTTGGGTATGGTGCTTCTAAACTTTGGGATAAGGTACGAGCCGATCTTGATTGGTTTAGACAACACAATGCCGAAGCATACATGGTCTTATTAGATTAAGACTAACCTTTCTTCCTGGCCCTAACGGGCCAGGGCTATAGAGGTACCACACACAATCACAAAAACGAAACTTCCTAAAAAGCAATCCCCCATTTTGTAAAAAGGGGTCCCACTACTCTAGGTTGTATTGCTTGATTTACAGAGTTTTAGCTGGTAAAAACGTTTTGAAGAATTAAAGTGGTGCAAAAAATTTTTTAAAAAATTTTTTATGAATGTAAATAAAGTAGACATAGATAAACTTCCGTCAGACGTAAGAAAAACATTTAAACAAATGCAACTCTTACTCACAGAAAAAAAGATACAATCAAAAGCTAAGAATGATTTTTTATCCTTTGTTAAATGTGTTTGGCCCGAGTTTGTAGAAGGCTCGCACCATAGACACATTGCAGAAAAATTTAATAAACTTGCAACAGGCGAGATAACAAGATTAATTATAAATATGCCACCAAGGCATACTAAATCAGAATTTGCATCTTATCTTTTGCCAGCATGGATGGTGGGCCGTAATCCAAAGCTCAAGATCATTCAAGCAACCCACACTGGTGAACTAGCTATTCGTTTTGGACGTAAGGCAAAAAATTTAATTGACTCTGAAGAGTATCACAAGATATTTCAAACAAGACTGCAAGAAGATAGTAAAGCCGCTGGTAGGTGGGAAACAGCACAAGGTGGCGAATACTTCGCAGCAGGTGTCGGCGGTGCCATCACCGGACGGGGTGCTGACTTATTAATCATTGACGATCCACACTCGGAACAAGATGCATTGTCTCCGACTGCTATGGAGTCTGCTTATGATTGGTATACATCAGGACCACGACAACGTTTACAACCTGGAGCTAAAATTATTTTAGTAATGACTAGATGGAGCACGAAAGATTTAACAGGAATGCTTCTTGCAAATCAAAAAGAAGCTAAAGCTGATCAATGGGACGTGGTCGAGTTTCCAGCAATCATGGACCAAGGAACAGAGTCTAAACCTGTTTGGCCAGAGTATTGGAAGTTAGAAGAATTAGAAAAAGTAAAAGCAACACTACCAGTTGGTAAATGGAATGCACAATGGATGCAACAACCAACTAGTGAAGAAGGTGCAATATTAAAACGAGAATGGTGGATGAAGTATGATGCAGAAGATATACCACCGCTTTATCACGTTATACAAAGCTACGATACAGCATTTTTAAAAAAGGAGACAGCTGATTACAGTGCAATAACAACATGGGGTTTGTGGTATCCAGAAGAAGATGGACCACCACAACTCTTGTTATTAGACGCTATAAAAGGCAGATATGAGTTTCCAGAGTTAAGAAGAATGGCTTTAGAGCAATATTCTTATTGGAAACCGGAGACAGTTATAGTAGAATCAAAGGCATCAGGTTTACCTTTGACGTATGAGTTAAGGCAAATGGATATACCAGTTGTTAACTTTACACCGAGCAAAGGAAATGATAAACATGCAAGAGTAAATGCATGCGCACCACTTTTTGAGTCTGGAATGATATGGGCGCCAGATCAAAAGTTTGCCGAAGAAGTAATCGAGGAATGTGCTGCATTTCCGTATGGAGATCATGACGACTATGTCGATTCTACGACACAAGCCATCATGCGTTTTAGGCAGGGCGGGTTATTACAACACCCAGAAGATTACGTTATGGAAAACAACTCAAAGGCTCGTAAAAGGAATTATTATTAATGACACCGATCATTAGAAGATTTGTAATCAAGATGATGTCCAAGGACCAAGGTTCAGGAATCACGAAACTACCAGGACAGATGCAGTCAGGATTTCAAGAGTCTATTATTACAGAAAAATTAGTTCGTAATGGTTATGATCCAAGAGGAATTAGAAATGAATCAGAATTAAAAATGATTTTAAATAGAATCGACGCTACCGCAAAACAATCTAGAGAACAAAAAGAAAAAGCTATGAAACAGTTAGCTGACATTATGGATATGAAGGGTAGAAAAATACCACCAGGATCTAAAATTATGGGTGGTGAAGAAGTGGTAGAAACAGAAGCAGAAATTTTAGAAAGATTAAAACGAGGCAACAAAGAAACTGTTGAAAGAATCAAAGAAAAAAAACTTACAGAAAGTTTTGATCCTGATTTAGATGATGCAATTGATAATGTATCACCTGGATTCTCTGGTGATATGAAAGTTGATGCGGAACTTGTTGCAGAAGAGTTAGCTGGTAGAGCGGGTAAAGTTTATGATGATCTAGATGTTAGAGAACGAATAGAGTTTTATGACAAAGCATACAAAGGATTATCTAAAAAGAAATTTGACATGCCAGAACCAGATGACATGGCTAATGGTGGACGTGCAGGCTTTATGGCTGGTGGTATGGGACGTAGAGCATTTTTAAAATTAATGGCAGCAGGTGGTGCTGGTATCGCTGGACTTAAATCAGGATTAATAAATATATTCAAACCAAGATCACAAGCAGTGCAAGAAGTTGTTGAGGTAGTTGCTAAATCAGATGCAACAGGAATGCCAGAACACTTTATGCCTTTGGTAAATAAAATTATGAACGAAGGTAAACTTGTAAAAGAGTCAGATAGAATTCAAACATACAAACACCCAACAAGAAAAGATATTGAACTAGAATATGAATTAGATAGTGGAAGTGTTGGTGTAAGATTTGAAACAGACGAAGGTATGCCTGCTGATTATTATTTAAGAAAAGCTGTGCCTGATGAAGGAAATCCAAGAGGAACGGGTGATGAGTTTTTTGAAGGAGAATTGGTTTACAAACCTGACGCTGGTGGATCTTACTCAAAAGATTTTGAAGAGTATATTAGTTCAGGTACAACAAATCTAGATGAGTTTGCTGGTGTAAAAGTTAAAGACGCTAACAAATCAAAACTTCCTATAGACGTAAATGATCCAACTGAATTTGCTAGCGGTGGTATTGCTAGAATGTTAGGAGAATAATGCAATCTGTTGAAGAGATACTTTACCTCCACGAAGACGATGTTGTGGAGATGAAACAAGGTGGCCGTGTGCCATTTCAAAAAGGTGGCGAAGCTTTAGATCGTAAAAAATACGACGAACTTTTAAGACTCTTACAAAGACAAGATGAAATAAAAAGTTTTAGTTATAACCCTAACTTTGATGCAAAGTTTGGTTCTTCAAAGTTGGCTCCAACAAGAAAACAATACGCAGATGTTTTTGAAAGAAATTTTAACGTAAGATTAACAGGGGATGAAACGTTAGATGAGTTAGGACATTTGTATGAATTGTTAGCAGAGTTTCAAGAACAGATACCAAACCTATCTCCACGAAACAGAGGTGGTGTTTATCTAGCCGGTAAAAAAGCCTCATTAAAAAAAATTGCAAAAGATTACGCTGACTTTGGTAAGGCAAACATAGATGCTGTGGCTAAAGAATATGGTATTGATTATGCTAACTCACACAGGGAACAAAGAAAAGCAGTTAAAAATTTTATATCTCAAAGAAAAAGTGCATCATCTGTCGATGATGCAAGATTGTTATTTGACAAACAAGATGAAATTGAAAAAATTTATGACACGTTAGTTAACAATTTTAAAAAAAATAAAGGAACATTTCCTGGTCAAGCTGACAAAGTAAAATTAAGAAAAGAAGCGATCAACAGAATTGCAGGTCGTGAGAAATCAGAAATAGCTAGAAAATTAAAAAATTTTAAAAACAAAGAAGTAGTGTTAGTTAAAGAAAAAGGTAGGGTTGTAGATGTTGTATTTAAAGACCCAGCAAAACAAGCAGAGTTTGTATCTGATCTAGAGTTTAGATTTCTTTATCCCGAATCATCTGGTGGTGGAGTATCATCTTATGCTAAACAAGCAGGAGTATTAGATCAAGAAGCGTTTAGAAAAAAATATTTTAAAGAATATTCAAAAAGCACAGTTAATGACATAACAGGAGCAGTTGCTAAAGCAGAAGGTTTTAAAAAACCAACCATGGAAGAATTTATTACTGCCCAACAAATTGAAACAGGAACTAATGCTAAAAGAATGAAATCTATGAAAGATAAAGGTTTCAGACACTACATTGATAGTGAAGGAAAATTAATTGAAATGATGGCACCGGCTAAATCTAAAAGATTAACAATAAGTCAAAAACTAGATCCATTAAATGTTAAACAAGATATTATAAATCAAAAAATTGGAATGGGATTAGATACTTCTCACAGTATTAAAAACCCATTACTAAATCCAGATAAACCAGGACCACAATTTAAAGCAGAAACATTAGATACTTTGTATCCGGTTAGAGGTGATTTAAATAGAGGGCCGATGGGTGGTTTCGATAGAAGTGTTTTAAACATCGCAGAAGAACAATTGGAACAGGTTGTTAAGGACAGAAGTAATTTAATAGATAAAGCAGGTAGAATTATAAAAGGTAAGGAAGATGAGTTTGCAAGATTGCAAGCTAAAGGAAAAAGAATTGTAAGAAATTATTCTCAAGCAGATGAATTGTTTGGCACTGTTTACAGAGGTGCTCCTGGAAAAGCAAGTGGACCAAAAAATGTTAAAGGTGTTTTAAACTTTGAAGTATTTACACCAGGAGCTGACGGTAAACTAACAGGTAAACTTGTTGGTGGTGATGTTGCAAAATCTTACGCAGGGTTATCAAAAGAAGCTGTTGCTAAAAAACCTTTCGCACAATTTACAAAAGCTGACAAATCAAAAGCCATAGAAATTGTTAGAGGAAGAATTGATGATATCAAACAAGGTATCTCTGGATTAAAAGGATCACAACTTGGCACAGTGTGTAGAGCAATTACAAAAGCTGGTTTTGCAGTTGGTGGAAATGTAACAGCAAGTTGTTTAAAAGCAATTGATGACAACCCAGCAAGAGCCGTTGCAGCTATTTCAAAAATTTCTAAACCAGCAGGTAAGTTAAGAAACATAGTTAATCTTTCAAAAAATTTAGCAAAAGGAACTGGCTATGCATTACTTGGAGAGTTAGCTATCGCTGCACCTATTGCTTTGTATCAATATGGTCAAGGTGAATCTAAAGAAAGAATGATTGGTGATGCAACATATGGTTTAGCTGGTCAAACAACAGAGGAAGAAGATAAAGAATTTATGGGCGAAGGAGGTTTTAGATCACATAAACTTGTAGATGATCTAGGACAACTAGATAACCTAACAGCTCAGTTTCAAGATAGCGAAACCATTATGATGCCAGAAGATGAAGAATTAAATATTCAACAAATGGATAAAAAAGAAAAAGATATCGCTGAAGGTTTAAAATTTTATGAAAAAGAAGACGGGAGTTTTGACAGAGATAAGTTTGATAGAGATTTTGATACTGGAACTGCAGGATTAAAAAATAAAGAAGATGTAAAAGGATTTAGAAGAGACGTTAGAAGAGATGAAGATTATGACGTTTTTGAAGACGAAGTTATGGCAGCTAAAGGTGGACTAATTAGTTTAAAACCAAGAAAGCCAGAGGCTTTACCACCAGAATCAGGACCTAACCCACAAGGGTTGGAAAACCTTAAATATTATGTTACAAATACATAGGAGTATATAAATGGCAGAAGTAGATAAAGGACTCCCTAGTAACACGCGTACAAAAATCGATGTCCCAACAGAGGAGGAAATCGAAGAAGTTAGTGTTCAAGAGGAGGAAGTAGAAAAAGGACCGGTAGAGGTCACAGCAGAAGAAGATGGCGGCGCAACAATTGACTTTGAACCGGGAGCTATAAATATACCTGGAACAGAAAATCATTTTGATAACTTAGCAGATATTTTACCAGACGATATTTTAGAACCAATTGGTAATGATATGGTTGGTGATTACATGGATTACAAAGCTTCAAGAAAAGAATGGGAGCAAAGTTATCGTGATGGTTTAGATCTTTTAGGATTTAAATATCAAGATAGATCAGAACCATTTCAAGGAGCTTCAGGTGCCACGCACCCTGTGCTAGCAGAAGCGGTTACACAGTTTCAAGCGCAAGCATACAAAGAATTATTACCAGGTGATGGTCCTGTAAGAACACAAGTTGTTGGAGTGCAAACACCAGCAAATGATTTACAGGCACAAAGAGTAAAAGATTACATGAACTATCTTGTCATGGATGAGATGGAAGAATACGAACCAGAGTTCGATTCTATGTTATTTCATTTACCATTAGCTGGATCAACATTTAAAAAAATTTATTATGACCAAACAATGGGACGAGCTGTATCAAAGTTTGTTCCTGCGGATGAATTAGTTGTACCGTATACGGCTACCTCATTAGACGATGCACAATCAATTATTCATGTCATAAAAATGCCAGAGAACGAATTGCGTAAGCAACAAGTTTCTGGTTTTTACCGTGATGTAGATTTAGGACCTCCAGGCCGGGTTGAAACAAACCCCGTTGTTAAAAAAGAACGTGAGCTAGAAGGGACTAAAGCTACAGGTAAACCACAACCGATTTATACTTTACTTGAATGTCATGTTAATCTTGACCTTGAAGGTTTTGAGGAAACAGGTGCCGATGGTCAACCGACTGGTATCAAACTTCCTTACATCGTAACTATCGATGAAAGTACCCGAACAGTTCTTTCTATTAGAAGGAACTATGCGCCCGATGATCCGAAGAAAGATAAGATCCAATACTTCGTCCACTTCAAATTTCTGCCAGGACTAGGATTTTATGGTTTCGGACTCATTCACATGATTGGCGGATTGAGCAGAACGGCAACGTCTGCTCTCCGTCAATTGCTAGATGCAGGAACGTTATCAAACTTACCTGCAGGATTTAAACAAAGAGGAGTGAGAGTACAAGATGAAGCTGCCCCAATACAGCCCGGTGAGTTTAAGGATGTCGACGCACCAGGTGGTAGCTTACGTGATGCATTCTTTCCATTACCATACAAAGAACCATCTCCAACATTATTACAATTATTAGGTATTGTTGTACAAGCTGGTCAAAGATTCGCGAGCATTGCAGAAATGCAAGTAGGTGATGGTAATCAAGGTGCAGCAGTTGGAACTACAATTGCATTGTTAGAACGTGGTTCACGTGTAATGTCTGCAATTCACAAAAGATTATATGCTGCAATGAAAAAAGAATTTAAGTTACTTGCAAACATTGTATCAAAATATTTACCGCCAGAATATCCATTTGATGTTGTTGGTGGTGCAAGAACAATTAAACAATTAGATTTTGATGACAGAGTAGATATTGTTCCTGTTGCAGATCCAAATATATTTTCTATGTCGCAAAGGATTACACTTGCACAAACAGAATTACAACTTGCAACAGCAAATCCTGGAATGCATAACATGTATAATATCTATAGAAACATGTACGAAGCAATTGGTGTAAAAAATATTGACTCAATACTACCACCACCTGCTCCTAATGCACCAAAAGACCCAGCGTTAGAAAATATTGATGCACTTGCAGGCAAACCTTTTCAAGCTTTTCCTGGTCAAGATCATAGAGCACACATTACAGCGCATTTAAACTTTATGGCAACTAACATGGTTAGAAATAATCCACCAGTTATGGCTGCATTACAAAAAAATATACTAGAACACATTAGTCTAATGGCTCAAGAACAGATTCAATTAGAATTTAGAGAGCAATTACAGACAATGCAACAGCTACAACAGATGGCGCCTAACAATCCACAAGCTGCAAACGAGCTACAAGTGATGTCACAAGCAGTTGAAGCAAGAAAATCTGTGTTGATTGCTGAAATGACGGAAGATTTTATGAAAGAAGAGAAGAAAATTACTTCTACTTTTGACAATGACCCGTTATTAAAACTAAAATCACGTGAAGTTGACCTACGAGCTATGGAAAACGAGCGTAAAAAACAATATGATGACGAAAGAATCAATATTGACAAAGCAAAATTGGTTCAAGATAGAGATTTAACAGAAGATAAGCTAGAACAGAACGAAGAATTAGCAGAATTACGAGCTGATACGTCGTTAACAAAGCAAGCTATGTCTCAAGCCGGCAAAATGCAGAACGATTTAATGAAAATGGCTGATGTTAAAATCTTGAAAGGACCGAAAAGATAATATAAGGTAAAAACATTATGATGAACTATAAAAAAGCGAAGCAAATGTCTATCCCTAGCCAAAATCTTGAGTATGATCCAAGAAGTAAGGCTAACGTTAAAAGAGCAAGAAACGTTATCCCTACTGGAGACAAAGAAAAGGTTAGAGGTACGAAAAGAATGCTAGCTAACAAAGATAAAACAGCAACTTGGTATTAAATCATGTGGTTATCGGCAATTAAACTAGCCGTTTCTGCTGGAAGTAAGATTTATGCTAACAAGCAGAGAACGAAGATGGCAATGTCAGAGGCACAGTTAATGCATGCTACTAAGATGGCCCAGGGTGAGGAACAGTACCAGGGTAAATTATTAGAAGCTCGACAATCGGACTGGAAAGACGAGGCGGTCCTCATAATTCTCAGTTTGCCCGTGTTGGTGCTCGCTTGGGCAGTGATATCGGATGACCCGACAGCGATGGACAAAGTAAAATTGTTTTTCGAGATGTTCTCGCAGCTCCCGTCATGGTTCACAAATCTTTGGATCTTGGTTGTGGCGAGTATTTATGGTATAAAAGGAACGCAAATTTTTAGAAACGGAGGAAATAAAAATGCCAAATAAAAGATTTAACAAACAGGTGCCTGGTTTTAAAAAAGGTGGTCGTGTTAAAAAAATGGGCGGTGGAATGTCTACTGCTAGAAAAGATATGATGTCTGGTTACTACAAAGATGACATGGGTATGAAAGGTGGAAAAATGTACAAAGACGGTGGTAAAGTAGGCAAAAAGAAACAAGGTTACAAAGATAGAAAAGATGAGTCTATTGCAATGAGAATTAGAAAACCTAGAACTGCTAGACAGTTAAAAGATTCAAGAGATGAGTCTTATGGTAAGTTTGGTTCTAAAGCTAAAAAATCTGGAAAAATAAATAGGTAATATATGCCACTAAGAATACTTAAAAAAAATAAAGGTAGATCTGTTAATACTAGAGGTGGTGGAGCAGATGCAGGTAACGTTGGTAAATTAAGAGATGCTAGCGAAAAAGTAAAAAGAATAATGGGTAGACAAGCTAGACCTAAAATTCCAAAAGAATTATTAGACAAGCTTAGAAAAACAGGTCCTAAAAAAAGAAAACCTATGATTCCATTAAGAAAAAAAGGTAAAGCATAATGGCTGTATTAAAAGGTATAGGTATTGCGCTTAAAGGTTTTGGTAAAGCATTACAAGGTAAAGGCAAAACAAAATTTACCGGTAAAGCTATTGATAAAGTAAAACCAGGCACAAACCTAACTTTTAAAAGAAAAGAACAAGACGATTTTGTTAAATACAGACAAAAACTTCATGACAGTGCAAAGTTTGATACACCAACAAAAAATAAATTAAAAATGAAGCAACCTTTGTACAAGATAAATAAAAGAAAAAGTGATTATAAAACACCTGATGAACCAAAATTTAAAAAAGGTGGAAGAGTTGGCAAAAAATTTCCTGATTTATCTGGTGATGGTAAAGTCACTAAAAAAGATATCTTAATGGGAAGAGGTGTAATTAAAAAATAATGTGGAACTGGATAAAAAATTTATTTACTCCGAAAAAAGAAGAAGTTGTAGTTTTACAAGAAGAAGTTGTAAAACCAGAACACTGTCCATCACATTTAAGATTTAGAAAAAGTTGTCCTGCATGTAAGGAGATTGTATATGGCTAAACTATGTCCAAAAGGTAAAGCGGCAGCGAAGAGAAAATTTAAAGTGTACCCAAGCGCCTATGCTAATATGTACGCATCAAAAGTTTGTAAAGGTAAAGTAAGAGCTAACGCAAAGGATGGTGGTTTTATTGCTAAAGGTTGTGGCAAAGTCATGAACAATAGGCGTAAAAAAACCAAAACGTACTAATGGGCGATCTAAAAAAATGGGTTTCACAAAAATGGGTAGATATTGGAGCGCCAAAAAAAAATGGCAAGTATCAACCTTGTGGCAGAAAATCTGCTTCTGGTTCGAAACGAAAATATCCAAAGTGCGTACCACTTGCAAAAGCCACACGAATGACAAGTTCGCAAAAGGCGAGTGCTGTTCGCAGAAAAAGAGCTGCCGGTAATCCAGGCGGTAAACCAACCAACGTAGCTACATTTGCAAAAAGAAAAAAAGCAGCAAGCGGTGGATCAATTGGTGATAAAATGATTCGTCAAGCACAAAAAAATTATAAAGGAAGTTATATATCTGGTGATTTGGGTGGAGTAAAAGTCTCTAATCCTAGTTTAGTTAAATATTATGGAAGTAAGGTACGACCATGAGAAGAGAACGAAAACCAATGCCAGCTAGAAATAAAAAAAACTTTAGACCTACAAAGTCTGGAGCAGGTATGACACAAGCCGGGGTCAAAGCCTACAGAAGATTAAATCCTGGCTCTAAACTAAAAACAGCCGTGACTGGAAAAGTGAAAAAAGGGTCAAAAGCTGCAAATCGCAGAAAATCATACTGCGCTAGATCATTAGGACAATTAAAAAGGTCATCTGCAAAAACGCGTAACGATCCAAATTCTCGAATAAGACAGGCACGGAGAAGATGGAAATGCTAAATGCAATTAGAAACAGTAATAAATAAATTAGTTAGATTTATTAGAGAAAGAACTGAAGCATTATCTATTACAGTTACATCAGGTGGTGTTGACAGTATGGAAAAATATCAGTATATAATAGGACAAATTAATGCCTTAGAGGCAACCAGACAGGAACTCTCTAACCTGCTAAACGATAAGGAGCAACATGGAACAGTCATCGACATCAAGTCAAAAAATAATAACGCCGAATAAAAAATTAGTTGGCGTAGAGAAACAACCAAAATTACCAAAACCA